>Ga0316189_10002231_pt1 | contig 19061 bp, 19 predicted proteins | sample LowCovwburrow_MG_FD_204930 | JGI IMG/M metagenome (GOLD analysis project Ga0316189, IMG submission 204930) | Coastal sediment microbial communities from Maine, United States - Lowes Cove worm burrow | ecosystem: Environmental > Aquatic > Marine > Coastal > Sediment | place: USA: Maine...
AAGCGGTACACGGCAGCGAATGCAAGTAAGGCATTAGTCCGTCAATGCCGAGATTCTGCATTTTTTTATTGATAGCTTCTGCGCGATTCTCTCGCTGGGTTTGCTGCGATGTTAACAGATTTCTTATATGGCTATTCGTGGGGTCGATGAACAGACCCACAATGTGAATCTCCACGTTGTTCCAGAGGCAGGAGAGTTCGACACCATTGATGATAGTTATGTCTTCCGCCTCGGACTGGAGAGATTCTAGCCCATCGATACAGTCGTGATCGGTAAGCGCCAGATGGGTAAGCTTTTTCTCTATTGCGCGCTGTAATAGAAAAGAGGGGGACTGCTTTCCGTCTGAGAAATAGCTATGGCAGTGTAAATCGGCTTTCATTTTAGGAGCCTCTTAATAATTATATGGCTACTCTGCGCGCGTCAGGCCCCGCCCGAAGGGGCCTATTCCCGATATCGCTCTCTTCGTTGCAAGTTTTTGACAGGCCGACGCATGCCTGTAAACTTGCGCCTCGATAGCGAAATCGGGAGTAGGCCAGAGTAGTCATATAATTAATAAGAGGCTCCTTAGATTACTATGATCTCTATCAAGACATTGGCTAGGGCTGTTCAGCCTATTCGAAGCAGGTTGCGGTATTCTATAGGAATACCGATAAAGAGATCACGCTATTACAATAAAGATCAAGCGATAAAGATCATGCAATAAATAAGCTCCCAACATGGTCTTATGAATTATGATCGAAGGATTCGCGCAAGTCGGCATTTCGGTCGACTCCATGGCAGCTAGTTGGCTGTTATGCCATATTCACCAAGCTACTCGACTCGATTTGATTGTGTCAAAATTTTTGTCAGCGGCTTCTTAATAAGTGGTAAAAGTAAACTAATGACTCATATCGAAATCGAGCAGCGAGTCGCAGGATCTGAAGAGCAAAATTCTAAGTTACTTTTGATCGGTGGTTGCATTAACTGCATCGAGCAATGCGATCAAATTTTAAGCGTTGTTTCTCAAGAGAATTTTGTAGATGACTCCAAGGGTAGTTCTTCGATTGGTGCGCATATCCGGCATATTCTTGATAGATTTCATTGCTTCTTTGCAGGACTGGCAGACGCTTCAATTGATTACGATGCGCGAAAGCGCGATCGAGAGATCGAGAAAAACTTGGAGGCGGCGACATTCGCATTGGCGAGTGTTGCGCGAAGAATAGAGCAGCTAAAAGAGCCGACTCTAGGTAATGAACTCATCTGCGTTAAGGAGTCCGTGCTGCCTTCCAGCCCGGCTGTTGAAATTTCGAGTACTGTTGAGCGTGAATTGATGGGCCTGATTACCCACAGTATTCATCATCTCGCGATTATCTCCTTGCTAGCAAAGTCCTTTGGTCATCAAATGGGCAGCGATTTCGGCAAAGCGCCTTCCACAATCGTTTACGAGCGATCATAAGCTGGTACTCCATCCCCCAAGTTGAGCTGGATTAGCTACTACGCCCCCTAAGTACTTGCTATTCAGCCAGATCAATAGCCCGCCACTATACTTGACTAATTTACTTAGGTATTCGATAATCGCTCGCGTTTACTAGGCATCGAGAAGGCTTCCCATGCGCTTGACAACAAAGGGTAGGTACGCGGTAACGGCTATGCTGGACTTGGCTCTGCATAAGAATCAGGGGCCGGTGAGTCTTGCTGATATATCCAGACGGCAGGCGATCTCGCTCTCCTATCTAGAGCAATTGTTTGCCAAATTACGCCGTGGCTCGCTGGTGAGCAGTGTGCGGGGCCCGGGTGGCGGCTATGAGCTTGCCGGTGGCTCTGAGGAGATTTATATCGCTCAGATCGTGGACGCCGTGAATGAGTCGGTCGATACGACGAAGTGCAAAGGAGCCGGTGACTGCCAAGGCGGTGAAACCTGCTTGACCCATTATTTATGGGAAGATCTCAGTGAACAGATTCATGCCTTTCTGGAGGGCATCAGCCTTGCGGATCTGGTGGCGAAGAACGAAGTAAAACGAATTTCCGAGAAGCAGGACCGAAAGCAGCTAATTGTTAGTGAGAGCATCGAAGACAGTCGGGTCTTGGCCTCAAGTATATAAAGCAGTAGTAGTGGAGCAGAGCAATGCAATTTCCAATTTATCTAGATTATTCAGCAACTACCCCGGTAGATCCGCGAGTAGCAGCAAAAATGGCAGAGTGCCTAACTCTGGAAGCAAATTTCGGCAATCCAGCGTCACGCTCACACATGTTTGGCTGGAAGGCGGAGGAGGCAGTAGAAACGGCGCGTCGCCAAGTGGCTGACCTGGTCAACTGTGACCCTCGCGAGATCGTGTGGACTTCGGGTGCAACCGAGGCCGACAACTTGGCTATCAAGGGTGCCGCTCACTTCTATGTAAAGAAGGGCAAGCACATAATCACCTCTAAGATCGAACATAAGGCGGTGTTAGACAGCTGCCGTCAGCTGGAGCGCGAAGGCTTCGAGGTGACTTACTTGGATCCTACCGAAGCGGGCATAATCTCCCCGGAAGCGGTGGCTGCAGCAATTCGCCCTGATACTACGCTCGTTTCTTTGATGCACGTGAATAACGAGATTGGCGTGATCAATGACATCGCCGCTATCGGCAAGGTCACTCGCGAGCACAAGGTCATCTTCCATGTCGATGCGGCTCAGAGTACCGGCAAGATCGACATCGACCTGGAAGAAATGCAGGTAGATCTTATGTCATTAACTGCACATAAGACCTATGGTCCTAAAGGTATAGGCGCACTGTATGTTCGCCGCAAACCCCGGGTGCGTATCGAGCCACAGATGCATGGCGGTGGTCATGAGCGTGGTATGCGCTCCGGCACATTAGCGACGCATCAGATTGTAGGGATGGGCGAGGCTTACCGTATTGCAAAAGAAGAGATGCATGCGGAAAATACCCGCCTGTTGGCTCTGCGCAATCGCCTGCTTGATGGATTCAAGGATATGGAAGAGGTGTTCGTGAATGGTGATGCCGAGCGTCGCGTAGCAGGTAATCTAAATATCAGCTTCAATTTCGTCGAGGGGGAATCATTAATGATGGCTCTTCGCGATCTTGCCGTTTCCTCAGGGTCGGCCTGCACGTCTGCGAGCCTCGAACCTTCCTATGTGTTGCGTGCGATTGGCTTGAATGATGAATTGGCCCATAGCTCGCTGAGAATGACCATAGGTCGTTTTACCACCGAAGAAGAGATAGATTATACGATCGTAAAGGTACGTGAAGCCGTAGCAAAATTAAGAGAACTATCACCATTGTGGGACATGCACAAAGACGGTGTCGACCTAAGTCAAGTTAAATGGGCAGCTCACTAAAAGAGCGAGTCAGGAGAATTAAGAATGGCGTATTCAGATAAGGTATTAGACCACTACGAAAACCCTCGCAATGTTGGCAAGATGGACGACAATGATGTAAATGTTGGCACTGGCATGGTTGGTGCTCCGGCGTGCGGTGATGTAATGCGTCTGCAAATTAAGGTGGACGAGAACGGCGTCATCGAAGATGCGAAGTTTAAGACCTACGGCTGTGGTTCGGCCATCGCCTCGAGCTCATTGCTTACGGAATGGGTAAAGGGTCGCTCTCTGGAAGAGGCTACAAAGATTAAGAATGTCGATATCGCAGAGGAATTAGGTCTGCCGCCAGTGAAGGTTCATTGCTCGGTGCTCGCCGAAGATGCGATTAAGGCAGCGATTGAAGACGTAAGGCAGAAGCGCAAAGGTTAACGTCAGTAGCGAAACGGGAAAGCAGCAAATCATGGCAATTTCAATTTCAAATACAGCCGCGCAGCATGTGGCCGGTCAGCTTGCGGATCGTGGTCACGGCATCGGTATCCGCGTTGGTGTCAAGACGACAGGGTGCTCCGGCATGGCCTATGTCCTTGAGTTTGTCGACAAGCTCGAAGTCGGGGATCAGGTATTCGAAGAGCAGGGCGTAAAGATTATCGTAGACCCGAAGAGCCTCGCCTACATCGATGGCACCGAGATGGATTTTGTGAAGCAGGGCGTGAATGAAGGGTTTGAATTTAAGAATCCAAACGCGAAGGGCGAGTGTGGATGCGGTGAGAGCTTTAGCATCTGACTCGACTCTATTCGACAGTCCTTATTGAATTAACCCTGCAAGCGTAGCCTACTCAAAGTGCAGTCACTTAAAAGCAATTACTTCCAGCTATTTAACCTACTCGAGTCCTGTGAGGTCGATCAGGATGCGTTGAGTGACGAGTATCGGAAACAGCAAGGCGAGGTGCATCCCGATCGCTTCGTCAACGCTATAGAGGCCGAGAAACTCCGTGCTCTTCAGCTCAGCAGTTATCTAAACGAAGCCTATGAGACACTTAAATCTCCGCTGCGCCGCGCCGCCTATTTGTTATCCCTGCATGATATCGATGTGGAGCAGGTAGATCAGAAGGATCTAAGCATGGACCTTCTGTTGGAGCAGATTCAGCTACGGGAGAAGTTAGATGAGCTTCCCAAAGATGAGTCGGCACTAGCTGATCTGGACGAGCTGCGTGCTGAGGTAGCAGCAAAATTACAGCGCCAGGAAAACAGCTTTGCGGAATTTTTTGCCGAAGCAAATTACGACGGCGCGAAGAAGGTCTATCATGAGCTACAATTTCTGAACAAGCTACGGAACGAAATTGATGCCGGCGAAGAAATTCGTCTCGGTTATTGATTTAGAATACGCATAGGCGCCACTGCGAAGCGCTGTGAATCACATCTAGTTACAGAGACAGTAAACGATAATGGCATTACTCCAGATTCAGGAACCAGGCGGGAAACAGGTGAAACCACTGCATCGCCTCGCCGTGGGAATCGATCTGGGAACCACGAATTCACTAGTCTCCGCTAGTTGCGGCCCCGGCGTGGAAACCCTGCCGGATAGTGCGGGCCAGCATTTGCTTCCCTCTGTGGTGCACTACCGAAAAGATGAGGCAGCTCTGGTCGGCTTTGAGGCAAAGGCATTGCTCGTCGAAGACCCTCTGAACACGATCGCATCGGCTAAACGTCTGCTCGGCAAGAGCCTCGCTGAGCTCAAGTCGCAACATAGCTATCTGCCCTTTGAATTTGATGAATCCCGCGAGGATGGGGCTCCCGCAATTTTAACAGCAGCAGGCAGCAAGGACGCGGTTCAAGTCTCCGCTGACATTTTGAGCGCGCTAGTTTCACGAGCGGAAGCTAGTCTCAAGGGTTCCTTAGAAGGCGCGGTCATCACCGTTCCGGCGTATTTCAACGATGCGCAAAGGCAGCAGACTAAGGATGCCGCACAGCTAGCCGGGCTCAATGTCCTGCGTCTATTGAACGAGCCGACAGCCGCTGCGGTAGCCTATGGATTGGATAGTGAAGATCAAGGCAACATCATAGTATTCGATCTAGGCGGCGGCACATTCGATGTATCCCTGCTTAGCCTGAAGCGGGGTGTTTTTGAAGTGCTGGCAACCGGCGGTGATACCAGCCTCGGCGGCGATGACGTGGATCACGCGATAGCCGATTGGATCGCTTCGCAGATGGGGGAGAGCGGCGCCATAGGAACACCCTCTCACGCGCGACTGTTGCAGCTCGCAAACGCAGCCAAGCATCAGCTTAGCGACAAAAAAGTAACAACGATTTCTAGTGGGGCTTGGTCTGTAGAGCTTGAAGAGAGCGCGCTTAAAGAGATTACCGCTGAGCTGATTCGCAGGACTATTACAAGTTGTCGCAGAGTGCTACGGGATGCGGCTCTAACAGTCTCGGACATCGACAATATCGTCATGGTTGGTGGCTCTACGAGGATGCCGTTGGTGCGCGATGCTGTGGCAGAGTTTTTTGGCAAGGCTCCGTTGACAAATATTGACCCTGATAAGGTCGTTGCGATCGGCGCTGGCATCCAGGCCGATGTCTTGATTGGCAACAAATCTGCCGATAGCTTTCTGCTGCTAGACGTCAATCCGCTCTCCCTAGGCATCGAGACGATGGGCGAACTCGTGGAGAAAATAATACCGCGCAACACGACTATTCCTGTTGCCAAAGCGCAGGAATTCACCACCTTCAAAGATGGGCAGACAGTAATGACGCTGCACGTTGTCCAGGGCGAGCGAGAATTAGTAAGTGATTGCCGCTCTCTGGCGAGGTTTGAACTGCGTGAGATCCCAGCGATGGTGGCGGGTGCGGCTAAGATTCGTGTGACGTTCCAGGTTGATGCGGATGGCTTGCTAAGCGTTTCTGCCGAAGAGCTGAGCACGGGAAAGAAGGCCGAGATTCAGGTGAAACCAAGCTACGGCCTTGAGTCCAGCATCATCGAAGACATGCTGCAGGATTCCCACAGCAATGCGCAGCTAGATATGGAGACCCGATCCATTAAAGAGGCCCAGCTCGATGGGACGCAACTACTCGATGCAATCGCCAATGCCTTGCGTGTAGATGGAAATCTATTATCGGAAGACGAGGCCGGCGTGCTTGCCGAGTCAATCCAGAAGCTCGAGTCGATTATGATTGATGGAAGCAGCGTGCAGATTCATGCGGCGACCGAAGAATTGAATCAAGTAAGCAGTGATTTCGCGGCTAAGAGAATGGATTTACACATAGCGAATGCCTTGCGCGGTGAGTCCATCGAAGAAGTAGAGAAGCACGCCGACTAGGAAAACGGCCGACAGTTACTATTCACTAGAAAATATTTTCGGCGCTAGCCGATAGAGGAAAAATCAACCGTAATGGCTAAGCTAACCATTCTTCCACACGAAGTTATCTGTCCCGAGGGTGCGACCTTCGATGCCGAGCAGGACGAGACTATTCTGAATGCTGCTCTTCGCAATAAAATCTCTATCGAGCATGCCTGTGAAAAATCCTGCGCGTGTACTACCTGCCACGTGGTTGTTCGTGAAGGCTTCGATTCGCTAGCGGAGGCCGAAGAGAATGAAGAAGATTATCTGGACAAGGCTTGGGGCTTAGAGCCTGAATCAAGACTAAGTTGTCAGGCGCTGGTTGGCGATACCGATCTGGTCATCGAAATACCAAAGTACACCATCAACATGGTGTCTGAAGAACACTAGCGGGGATTGACCTATGAAGTGGACAGATGTATTCGATATTGCTATCGAGCTCAGCGATCAATATCCCGACACCGACCCTCAATATGTCCGTTTCGTCGACCTGAGAAATTGGGTGCTTGCCCTAGATGGGTTCGATGATGACCCCGAGCGCTGTGGCGAGAAAATCCTAGAGGCAATACAGGCTGCCTGGATGGAAGAAGTAGCCGATTAAGCCCCTGAAAAATAGCGTTTTTATTCATTAAAAGCGTACAAAATCCCTGATTTACCGCGTATAATGCGCGCTCTCAAGAATTCACCCTACATTGGAGTTAAGATGGCGATCGAACGTACTTTATCCATTATCAAGCCTGATGCCGTAGCAAAGAACGTTATTGGCGAAATTTACACCCGTTTCGAGAAAGCTGGGTTGAAGATTGTTGCTGCAAAGATGTTGCAACTAGACGACGAATCGGCAGGCGGCTTCTATGCCGAGCACAAGGAAAGACCTTTCTACAAAGACCTAATTGAATTTATGACGTCTGGACCGGTCATGGTGACGGTATTGGAGGGCGAAGGTGCCGTTATGATGAATCGCGACTTGATGGGCGCCACAAATCCTGCAGAAGCAGCCGCTGGTACGATTCGTGCCGATTTTGCGAAGTCTATCGATGCCAACGCAGTTCACGGCTCCGATTCGGTAGCGTCAGCAGAGCGTGAAGTCGGTTATTTCTTCGGCGACAGCTAGATCAGATCCTGAAGCAAAACTCCTAGTCGGAGAAGTTGAGCATGACGGCGACACAAAAACCCAATTTGGCTGGCCTAAGCCTAGCAAAACTGCGGGCATTGTTCGCCGACATGGGAGAGAAGCCCTTTCGCGCTGATCAAATTCTTAAATGGATTCATCAGCGCGGAATACTTGATATCGATGTCATGACCGATATCAGCAAAGATCTCCGCGAGAAGCTCAAGCAAACTACAGAAATCTCTCTCCCTAAAATCCTGGAAGACTTCAAGTCTGAGGACGGCAGCCGCAAATGGATCGTGGAAGTCGCCAGCGGCAGTCATGTCGAAATGGTTTTTATTCCCGAGGCGGGACGCGGCACTCTGTGCATATCTTCTCAGGCAGGCTGTTCATTGGATTGTTCATTCTGCGCCACGGGCAAGCAAGGCTTCAATAGCAATCTTACGGTGGCGGAAATCGTCGGCCAGCTCTGGTGGGCGAATTACCACTTGGGAGTTTTCGAAGATAAAGCGGAGCAGCGAGTCAGCAACGTGGTGATGATGGGAATGGGCGAGCCATTGCTAAACTTCGACAACGTCATGGATGCGCTGGGCATCATGATGGAAGACTGCGCCTACGGTCTATCGAAGCGCAAGGTGACTATTAGTACATCGGGTGTTGTCCCGGCGATCGATAAATTGAAGGACTACACGAACGCGTCGCTGGCAATTTCGTTACATGCCCCGAATGATGAGCTACGTAGTCAGATCATGCCGATTAATCGTAAGTACCCGATCAAGGAATTGCTCCGGTCTGTGCAGGGCTATATGGATAGCTTGTCGGATAAGCGAGTTCCGGTCATTGAGTACACTATGATCGCGGGTGTGAACGATCATCGTCAGCATGCACGTGATCTTGCGGTATTGCTGAAACAACTTCCCTGCAAGATAAACTTAATACCCTTCAATCCATTCTCGCTCAGCGATTATCAAAGGCCGAGTTCAACTTCGGTTTCCAATTTCAGACAGATTTTACAAAAAGCTGGATACACGGTGACTGTCCGCACCACGCGCGGCGATGATATTGGGGCGGCCTGTGGTCAGCTAGTCGGCGACGTTGAGGACCAGACCCGCCGCAGCGATAGGCACAAGCGTCGCCACAAAGAGAGCGAATCGGCAAAAAAAGATGGTTCTAAAGTGTTCGGTAGCACTGATAATCTAGCGGTAACTGCCGACAGACTATAAAGGCTTGAATAAACTAGATGGTTCTGCACAACTAGGTATACGGTTACACATCATGCTATTTCTCGATTTTGAATTTGGAAAATTACTCAGCAAAAAGCTAGTCTCTGCGCTTGCTGTATTGCTGGTATCCAGCATGCTGTCGTCTTGCGTGACTACGACAACTGGGGGCTTTATGGCAGATGCCTCCGAAGACCGAGCTGCTGAAGACTATATTCAACTGGCGCTAGCCTATTTGGACAATAACGACATGCCCAGTGCGCGGCGTCATGCGAATAATGCTCTAGATATCGATGACCGAATCTCTGATGCTTATATGGTATTGGCGATGATCTTTCAGCGTGAGGGGGATTTAGATCTGGCCGATTCCAATTTTCAAAGAGCGATTAGTCTTGATCGAGACAATTCAAGTGCACGAAATAATTACGCGGCTTTGTTATTCTCGCTAGAGCGCTTTCAGGAATCCTACGAGCAATTGGAAAGAGTAGCCAGTGACACTAGTTATGAAGGTAGGTCGCTTGTCTTCGAAGGGCTGGGAAGAAGTGCTTTGCGATTGGGTAGGCAGGAAGAAGCAAAGGCAGCGTTTCAACGTGCACTGCAACTCAACGATAACCTTTTTATAGCGCCACTCGAATTGGCACTAATATATTTTGATCAGCAAGACTACCTGCGTGCTAGGCAATACTTTCAAAACTATTTGACCACTATTCAGTTTCTGCAATTACCGCATACGCCAAGAGCGCTACTGGCAGGGATTCAAATAGAAGGCTATTTCCAGAACGATGAGTTTGTAGAAAATTTTTCTTTGGTTCTCTCCACTCTCTATCCGACTTCGCCTGAATATCAGATGTTACAGAGGCTGAGCGATGCCAACTGAACCCCTGCATGAGACAGTCGCCGAGCTTGAGGCCGCCGAGGAATCGATTAGCGGCCAGACAGCAGGAGATATTCTCCAGCAAGAGCGGCAGCGACTGGGGCTGAATGAGAAAGAAGTCGCCGATCAGCTGCATATCACGATGCACTACGTTAAGGCATTGGAGTCCAACAACTATGAAAAGCTACCCGGCGCTGTCTTTGCGAAGGGGTATCTAAAGAGTTATGCCTTATTGCTGGGCTTAGATGTTGAGGATTTGATGTCTCGCTACGATGAATTTACCCACCAGCAAAAGGCCGATATAGCAGAAGAGAGTCGACTAAAGGCTCGAAGGAAGAAAGATCGTAATAAGCCTTTCGTCATTGCTTCTTTGATAGTTTTCGTCGCTGGCTTTTTAGGCTTATGGCTCGCAAATAGCTTTTTTCCTGGGGAGTCGGAATCTGATGTGTCTAGCAACGCTGAACCTATTGATGGTGTCGAGAGCATTAGGCCCGCTTCGTCCCAGCTGGTGGAACAGCAAGAAACGACACAGCCGCAACTTACATTGGAAGTCCAGCCAGAAGAAGCCTCTGTAGCAACTCCTCAGCCGACGATAATCTCGCCACCAGTAGCAGAAACAGTCGAAGCTCCGGCGCAGTTATTTGCAGTGGATCCGAGCTCAATTGTGGATTCAGGGTTGGCAGAGAGGATAGAGAGTCGCGAAACCGAAGCGACGGCTAGCCTCGAAGATTTAACTGCGGCCTTACAAGCTTTGAGAACAGAGCAAACAGCGAACACGGAGCCGGTTATCGATACAGATGCTGATCAACCTCGGCTGATAAGTGTTGAATCGATTGGCAGTGATTTCCTAAGAATTAGTTTTAGCGGAGAGAGTTGGATCGAAGTAAACGACAGTGAGTCCGAGCAAATTTACCGCGATATCCGCACGGCGGGCGATGTTCTAGAGATTACTGGCAGTGCACCCTTCAATATCCTATTGGGTGATGCTCCTTTTATTAGTATGAGCCTTAACGGTGATGAAATTGACCTCTCTGCTGAGATTCGAATCGACAACTCAGCACGCCTCACTGTAGGCTTGTAAACCATGAAGACTAATTCATTGATAACTCGTCGCAAGACACGGCAGATTATGGTCGGCAATGTTGCCGTGGGCGGTGACGCCCCCATTTCCGTGCAGACTATGACCAATACTGAAACCTGTGACGTGGACGCGACGCTAGGTCAGATCAGTCGCATGGTAAATGCGGGTGTTGATATTGTCCGCGTCTCTGTTCCGAGCCTGGATGCGGCGGAGGCATTTAGGCAGATTCGCTCACGGGTGGAAATACCCTTGGTAGCTGATATACATTTTGACTACCGCATTGCCTTGAAAGTATTAGAGTATGGGGTTGATTGTCTACGCATCAATCCAGGTAATATCGGGAGCGAGGAGCGTATCCGCGCCGTTGTCGATAGCGCTAAAGACAAGAATATACCACTGCGAATCGGCGTGAATGCAGGCTCTCTTGGAAAGAACTTATTGCGAAAATACAAGGAGCCGAATGCCGAGGCGATGGTTGAGTCCGCGCTTACGCAGATTGATATACTCGACAAACTCGACTTTCAAAATTTCAAGATTAGCCTGAAAGCCTCTGAAATATTTATGACACTGGCAGCCTATCGTAGTCTAGCGACACAGATCGATCAGCCATTCCATCTCGGCATCACTGAGGCTGGCGGTTTGCGATCTGGCACGGTTAAATCTGCAATAGGACTCGGAGCACTGCTGATGGAGGGAATCGGTGACACGATCCGAGTTTCTCTCGCAGCTGACCCAGTCGAAGAGGTTAAAGTTGGATTCGATATACTGAAGAGTTTGGGTCTTCGTCATAAGGGTGTCAATTTAGTCGCTTGCCCTAGCTGTAGCCGACAGAACTTCGATGTAATCTCCGTAGTGAATGAATTAGAGTCTCGTTTAGAAGACATAACGACACCGATTGACGTCGCTGTCATCGGCTGTATCGTGAATGGCCCGGGGGAAGCGAAGGTTGCTGAGATCGGTTTGACCGGTGCGAGTCCGAGCAATCTCGTCTACAAAGAAGGCGTTCCCGATCACAAGATAAGTAACGAAAATCTTGTGGATGAATTAGAGGCGATGGTGCGTCAACGCGTTGCCGATAAGAAGCAAATGGAAGAAAACCTGATCGCCTCAAGCTAGCGATCAGTCACAAACCTATGGCGAAACTACAAGCAATTCGAGGTATGAATGACATACTTCCCGAGCAAACTCCTAACTGGCAATATGTTGAGAAATGTTTTCAGGCGGTAGTGCGCCGATATGGCTATCGGGAAATACGCTTCCCTATTCTCGAACAGACACAACTGTTTAAACGCTCGATCGGCGAAGTCACTGATATCGTTGAGAAGGAGATGTACAGTTTCGATGATCGTAATGGCGATAATTTGAGTTTACGGCCAGAAGGTACGGCGGGTTGTGTGCGTGCTGCCGATCAGCATGGTCTGCTATTCAACCAACAGCAACGACTCTGGTATCAGGGCCCTATGTTTCGCCATGAGAGGCCGCAAAAGGGCCGTTACCGACAGTTCCAACAATTCGGTGTCGAGGCTTTCGGCATGGTGGGGCCGGACATCGACGCCGAAGTGATTCAGCTGTCGGCTTCGCTCTGGCAAGACCTACAACTAGAGGAATACCTCACTCTAGAGATTAACAATATCGGTGCAGCTGAAGATAGAAAGCGCTATGCCGCCGCCTTAACAGCATTCTTGGTCTTTCATGCCGACGAACTCGATGATGATGCACGCAATCGCATGCACAGTAATCCGCTGCGGGTGCTGGATAGCAAGAACCCAGCTGTCCAAGAAGCGTTGCAAGGCGCACCTGCTTTAGTGGACTACGTTAGCGATGAGAGTGTTGTCCACTATGGCGAGCTAAAGAGCCTACTTACCCAGAGCGGGATTGCGTTTATTGAGAATCCCCGTTTGGTAAGAGGCTTGGACTATTACAATAATTGCGTGTTCGAATGGACTACCGATTCCTTAGGCGCGCAGGGAACAGTTTGTGGAGGAGGTCGCTACGATGGCCTGGTCGAACAGTTGGGGGGCAAGCCAACGGTTGCGGCTGGCTTTGCAATGGGTGTCGAAAGGCTAGTCCTGATGCTTGATTCGCTTGGCAAGATTCCCGAAGCCATAACGAAGGTAATCGACGTGTATATAGTGGTTGTCGGTGGTCAGCTGGCGGGACCTGCGCAGCTACTAGCCAAGCAGCTACGGCAGCGATTCCCTGATATCGGTCTAATCGCGCACTGCGGTGGGGGAAAATACAATAATCAGATGAAGCGCGCGTTCAACAGCGGCGCACGGCTGGCTATTGTGCTGGAAACAGAGTCAGATCAGCCTTTGAAAGCAGTCAAAATTCGTCATTTAGATGATTCTGGTGACTCGGTCAGTGTCGAGATTGCCAAATGCGGCGACAAACTAGCCGAAATTCTTAGTATTTCAGAGTGATAGCAGCATTGATTCGTGTCAGCCGTGCCTTAAACAGGTAGAATTAGCGGTTGGTCAGGGATAGTTTGCCGATTGTGGTGGTCTGATAATCCGGGCAGCTCAAAACTGTTCGAGTAATTGAATGTATAAGGAGTAAGTCGTGGCGATAAACGCGGCAGAAGAAGAAACGGTAGAATCCCTTAAGAAATGGTGGGAAGAAAACGGTAAGCAGTTAATCATCCTCGTTGTTGTAGGTTTAGCCGCCTATACGGCATGGTTACTTTGGACCAATTCGCAAAACGCGTCCATAGATAGCGCCTCCGATATGTATGAGGAGATTCTCACCTTGGCTATAAGCGACGAGGGACAGCCGGGAACACAACTTGCCGCGCAAGATTCCCAGCGAATCGTCGAGCTAGGTGAGATACTCCGCAGTGAGCATGGCAGTTCTACTTACGCTAAATTGGGTTCTCTATTCGCGGCACAACAGTCAGTGCAGAATAATGATTTAGATGCGGCGGAAGCCTCCCTGCAGTGGATTCTGGATAACGAGCAGGGCGGTTTATTAAGCGAGGCCGACGAGGGTCTGGTATTGACCGCGAACTTGCGACTCGGTCGGATTATATTGGCGAAGGGGGAAGCGGAGCGTGCGCTCGCCCTCGTGAACAACCTAGACCCCAAGACTTTTGAAGCTGGCTATTCGGAATTGCGTGGCGATATCTACATAGCGATGGGCAGAGAAGTGGATGCGCGTGATGCCTACATCGCCGCCCAGCAGGCAGGATCGAATAGTGATGGCCTGCGTATGAAGTTGGATGAACTGTCCAAGGAAAGCTAGGCCTAACGGCTAGTCTCAATAGTTAGATTCTTACAGATAGCCAGATGAGCCCCAAGATGAACCCCAGCAGCATCGGATCAACACAAAACTTCGTGACCTCTGGGATTCGTCTGCTAGTACTGCTTGCACTAGCGTCTGTGTTAACTGCCTGCGCTGGCTTTAGCGCCGCTAGCCTTAATCCAATGAATTGGTTTGGCGATGATGAGGTCAACCCACCTACACCACTTGTTGAAATTCCAGTTGAGGCTACACTGCGTCGTCAGTGGAGCGTGAATATTGGCAATGGGCAGGGCGACAATTATACAGAAATCACCCCCTCAATCGATGCTGGCGTAATCTATGCCGCTAGTGAAAATGGTAGCGTAGCCGCAATAGAAATAAGCACAGGAAACACCCTCTGGAGAACTCGGGTCGACGGAGTGATCACCGGTGGAGTTGGATCTGGCGATGGCATGGTAATGCTTGCTACAGAGAACGCTGAAGTTGTAGTGCTCAATCAAGCAGATGGGACTGTTAAATGGCAGCACGCTGTTTCCAGTGAAGTCTTGTCGGCGCCACAAACCAATGGCGATATCGTTGTCGCGCAAACCGTAGACGACAAGATGGTTGCCCTCGATGTCGACGACGGCGAGCAGCGCTGGATTTATGAGACTACACAGCCAGCGTTGACACTGCGTGGCAGCAGCAAGCCTGCTATCACTTCAGATGCTGTGATTGCAGGGTTTAGCAATGGCACACTCGTCGCAGTATCGCCGGAAGATGGCGTCTATCTTTGGGAAGAGCGGGTAGCTGTTCCCGAAGGTGAGTATGATATCGATCGTGTCATCGATGTGGACGGCGACTTATTGGTGGATGGTGGTCGAATTTTAGCAGCGAGCTATCAGGGCAACTTGATGGCGTTTGAAGTCACTTCCGGACGTATTGTCTGGGGTATGGAGGCATCTAGCTACCATGGTATGGCGCTGGGCTTCGGTAACATTTATTACAGCGATGACGAGAGTCACATATTCGCGATTAGAGACAATAGCGAAGATATAGTCTGGGATAACCCTGATCTCCTCTATAGGCAAATTACCGCACCAACGGCAGTCGGTAACTATATCGCGGTAGCCGACTATGAGGGCTATGTGCACCTTCTGTCACAGATCGATGGCCGCATAGTTGGCCGAATTCAGGCTGACGGTGATGGGGTCAGGGCTAATCTTTTGGCTAACAATGGCCGCCTTTATGTTTTTGGAAATAGCGGTCGACTGACTGCCTACCAACTTCAATAGCGTTCGCTACAAACTGTACGCAAACTATCTAGGTTTATATCATGAGGCCAGTCATAGCCCTTGTTGGTCGTCCCAACGTTGGCAAGTCCACACTCTTCAATCGGCTCACGCGATCGCGCGATGCATTGGTTGCGAATATACCGGGTCTAACTCGCGATAGAAAATATGGCGACGGGGAGATTGATGGCCAATCATTCATTGCTATAGATACCGGCGGTATAAGCGGCGATGAAGAGGGTATCGACCTTGAGATGGCCTCGCAGTCACTCCAAGCTATAGAGGAGGCCAACATCTGCCTGTTTCTGGTAGACGCGAAGGATGGCCTCCTGCCAGATGACAACCGTATCCTCGATCATTTACGCAAGCGCAGCAAGAACACTTATCTAGTAGTAAACAAGATCGATGGTCGTGATCCAGAGGCTGCATTATTAGATTTTTATAGCTTGGGCCTATCTGAAATATTCCCCATCACTGCCACTCAGGGGCGTGGTGTGAAGAGTATGCTGCTTAAGGTCCTAGCAGAGTTCGAGGCGGCGCTAAATGATGCTGATGAAGGCGAAGCGGCGCCTGAGAATATTGAAGCAACAGGTATCAAGATCGCAATTGCCGGCAGACCCAATGTCGGTAAGTCGACGCTGGTCAACCGAATGCTTGGTGAAGAAAGAGTAGTCGTGTTCGATCAGCCCGGCACTACTAGAGATAGTGTCTATATACCCTATGAGCGACGGGGAAGGCGCTATACTCTTATTGATACAGCGGGCATAAAGAAGAGAGGGCAGACCAGGCAAACGGTCGAAAAGTTTTCGGTAGTCAAATCCTTACAGGCCATCCAAGACGCGCATGTTGTAGTGTTGATCATCGATGCCCGCACCGGAATCGTAGAACAAGACCTGCATCTACTCGGCTATGTTGTCGAGACCGGACGTGCACTCGTCATCGCCATCAACAAATGGGACGGCATGCATCCTGAAGATAAAGATCAGGTAAAAGACGATATTCGTCGTCGTTTTATCTTCGTGGATTTCGCGAAGATTCATTTTATCTCAGCACTGTATGGTACCGGCGTGGGTGATCTCTACAAGTCCATACACACGGCTTACGAGTCCGCGACTAAGACTCTGACAACCCATAGGCTCACTGAGCTACTTCAAGATGCAGTTACCGATCATGCGCCACCTCTGGTGAATGGTAGGCGCATCAAGCTGCGCTACGCTCACGCTGGCGGACAGAACCCGCCTATCATTGTTATACACGGTAAGCAGACCGATAAGCTGCCGGGAAACTACAGTCGTTATTTGGAGAAGACATTTCGTAAGGTGTTGAAGTTGGAGGGTACTCCGGTGAGAATCGAATTGCGTAGTGGCGATAATCCTTTCATCAAGGGCGAAGAAGGCCTAACGCAACAACAGATCTCGCAGAAGAGACGGATCAAGAAGAATAAAGATCTAGGTAAGAAGGTAGGAAAGAAAAGAGTATGACTGTTCACCTCGAAGATATTGAAAAAGCCGCAGATCGACTTCGAGGCATAGCAATCGAGACGCCCATTCACACATCCGCAGTTCTCAATGAAAGAGTAAACGCCAGCGTCTTTATTAAACCAGAATGCCTGCAGCACATAGGCGCCTTCAAATTTCGTGGCGCCTACAATCGACTATGTCAATTGAGTGAGTCCGAGCGCGCGAAAGGTAGCGTGGCATTCTCTTCAGGTAATCACGCGCAAGGTATGGCCTTCGCGGCCAAATTACTGGGCATGAAGGCGACCATTGTTATGCCTTCCGATGCGCCATCGATCAAGAAGGAAGGCACCGAGCGGCTAGGCGCAAGTATTAGATTGTATGATAGAGCTACCGAATCCCGCGAAGAAATTGCAGCAGAGATCGCGGCGTCTACTGGAGCCATTCTTGTTCCTGCTTTTGATGATGTAGATGTGATTGCCGGACAGGGCACTTGTGGCCTCGAAATAATGCAGCAGCTGGCGGCTAGAAACTGTGTGCCGGATGCCGTGCTGAGTCCCTGTGGTGGAGGCGGTCTGCTGGCTGGTCTCTCAACGGCGGTAAAAGAAACCAATAGCGCGATAAGAGTCTACGGCGTAGAGCCGCAGCACTACGATGACCATAGCATCTCGAAGGCTGCCGGTGAGCGTACTAAGATCGATCCGCCGCGAGGTACTAGCTGCGATGCGCTAATGGCTACGCAGCCGGGAGAGATTACCTGGTCGATCAACAGCAAAACCGTGGATGATTTCCTAGTTGTGAGCGAGGATGAGGTTGCCCACGCGATTAGTTTCGCATTCCGCTACCTCAAGCTGGTGGTTGAGCCTGGCGGTGCAGTGGCCTTAGCAGCCTTACTGCATAAAAAATTGGATATCAGTGGTGGCTCTGCCGCGATAGTGCTTTCTGGTGGTAATATTGATAGCGAGACATTTGCCAGCTGTTTGCGGAATCATCCTTCGCCATAGGGCAAGGATGTTTGCAGCTTAATCGGCATCAAATTAGTCAAAAATCTAGAGGAAGAACCATGAGAATCTCCGTATCGAATTCAGGCAACTCGCTTAGCTGGATAGCAGCGCTGTTACTAGCAGCGGTGTCTTTTGTGGCAGCAACCTCGAGCGCGCAATCTACAGATGACTGTGTCGACTCCCTGCAGTGTGAATCTTCCTGGATAGGCATGTCAGACAGCGAGCGCGATACCGTGTTCGCATTCGCTGAAGATTACAAGGCATTCATTCATCAGGCGCGCACAGAACTAAGTTTCGTCGCAGAGGCAGTCGCTTTCGCAGAACAGAACGGCTTCGAAGAATTAACAGAGACTACCGACATCGTTCCAGGCAAGAAAATTTATGAAGTGAATAGAGACCGCACAGTAAGCCTCTTAGTAATTGGCGAAGATGCAATACAAGATGGCTTCCATATCATTGGTTCGCATATTGACTCACCGCGTCTAGAACTTAAGGGAAGACCGCTATACGAAGACAGTGAGTTTGCATTGTTCCAGACCAACTATCACGGTGGCATCAAATTCCATCAGTGGACTAATCTGCCGCTAGCTCTGATGGGTCGCATAGATAAGAAAGATGGAAGCAGCGTTCAGATATCAGTAGGCCTGGATGCCGACGATCCGATCTTCATGATTCCCGAGTTATCCCCTCACGTGGACCGCAGTAGAAACTCCAAGACTCTTGGGGATTTCATGACTCCAGAAGATCTAGACCCAGTGATAGGGCATATTCCGGATGAGGACGGCGGCAATGTCGCAGATCAGGTGCTGGCTTATCTAAGTGATGAGTACGGCGTCACTCGAGCCGACTTGGTATCAGCAGAACTCGCTCTGGTACCTGCAGGCGCGCCGCGGGACATGGGATTCGACAGAGGACTAATCGCCGCCTACGGTCAGGATGACCGCCTTGCGTCCTACGCGGCCATGCGTGCTATAGCCGAGATCGACCACCCCCAGAAGACGACTATGGCCTTCTTGGTTGATAACGAGGAAGTAGGCAATAGAAATAATACCGGCGCACATTCTGACTACTTTGCCGATCTGCTTTCCAGGCTTCTGTATGCGCAGCTTGAAGGGGACTATCGTGAACCCCTATTTCGTAGTGCGCTGCGTCAGACTAAATTTATAT
>Ga0316189_10002232_pt1 | contig 19056 bp, 18 predicted proteins | sample LowCovwburrow_MG_FD_204930 | JGI IMG/M metagenome (GOLD analysis project Ga0316189, IMG submission 204930) | Coastal sediment microbial communities from Maine, United States - Lowes Cove worm burrow | ecosystem: Environmental > Aquatic > Marine > Coastal > Sediment | place: USA: Maine...
ACCCTTGTAGTTTGCGCGTTCTTTTTTTCGGAAAGTTATCAAGTTATTTAAGACGAATTGTACAATAAATATAAAGGGTAGACTAATAATTTTTGCTAGATTCGGGTCTATGCCGACAATAATTCCCAAGTACAGCAGTACGCTGCTGAAGGCGATGCCGAAGCATGAAACAGCCGCAAAGCTCATGAAACGCCTTAAAAGGTTGTCTCGTGTCTTGAAGGTGAAAACTGAATTTAGTGTAAAACTATAAACAACGGCTACAGCAATTGCCAATATGTTTGCAAAGTATAGGTACCAAGTTGCGTCCGTTTTGTAGGCACTTACTAATATGAAGAACAGACCAAGGTCAATTGCCACTGCGCCTCCGCCAATAAATCCATAGAGAAGTAACTCGTGAAAATTGTCTACAACCAAGCTGTATAGTTTTTGTATAGTTTGCTTCATTATCTACTCTCTAGTTCTCCTGATAATATTTTTTCTGGGTCGATGTCTGTTATCCACCAGCCACTTGTTTGGCTCAACAGGTCGGTCTCGTTGCCCCAGTAGCCTTTCGCGTAATCGTAATCGGCAAGGATACTGTTACGCACTAGATCTATGCTTATTCCTTCTCTATCGCCCAATGTGGCTATGGACAGCGCCGCCGCTGACTGCATTGCTAGGTCAATTGACGCGTTGTTTCTATTTCCGTCCTTTGAATAGCTGCTAACTAGTCCTCGTCCCTGATTTATTTCTGATTCGAAGAACGCAACAAATTTACCAAGAGAATCAAGGGCTTGGGGGTCATGGTAGTTATACCACGCTTTGGATAGGTAGACAATATGCCTAATAGTTTGGTTATTGAAGTTGTTAGCGTCAGGTCCTACAATCGATTCGGCACTTGAAATACCACCCTGCGGGTTAACCAGAATCCAGCCAGGTATAAGCCCGTTGTTGCTTTCTTGTAGCTGTTCAGTGAGCTTGTACATGTCCGAGCTTAGTTTGCCCCATTCGTTTTCCGGGTTAACAGTACTAAACGCGGTAAATGCAGAGGGGTCAAAAAAACTTGGATTGACGAGCCTGGTGTCAATGCTCCCGTCAGCGGACGAATCAATGTATAGTCTTCCGCCAGCGCTAAATACGGTCTGTTCCCATATGTCTCCGATCATTTGACGAGCGTCCTCTCCATACCCGTTATTTGGCCATAGATTGTCAGCTTTTATTAGCGCATATGCGGCTTGTATATCGGCATCAGTTGACGTGTTTGAGTCTCCCAGAGTATAGGTGTTGTCTGCTTGTAGCTCCCATTTCCAGGACAGTAGAGAGTCGGTCGACCGGAATCTTAGGTGGTCTTTACTCCACTTCCATACGCCGTCAAATATAACTTGATCATTCTGCTCTACAGCACGGTGCATCGCGTTTGCCTGTAACCCTGATGTAGTCAGGTTACCGTTAGAGGGATCAATTATTTGTCCGTAATCAATCTTGAACGTATTGATGAAATGCTCCCAGTTTTGCTGCAGGATGATATCACGCCGGTCCTTTACTTTGTAAACTTGAGCCCAATCGCCGTTCGTGGATATCAGTTTATTTCTATCTAGACTTATAAAGCTAGACGTGTTGTCAGTAAATTGAGCAACTAACTCGGAATGGATAAAAGCATCTCTCAGGAAAGGTAATGACCCGTTCGCCATTTGTCGCACTACTTCATGGGTGAGAAGGATGTAGTCAATATTGCGCCAGTCGTCCATTAGATGAATTTTTCTTATTTGCGGGTCATATTCAACCATGAACATATAGTCAGCATTTTGGAATCCGTTTTGTATACGTAGTTCCGTAAAAGCGTAGTTGTCGATGGCAATATTTGCGCTGCGGGGAACGTTGTTAGTTATCCAGTTTAGTGCTTTTGTTTGGTTGGCAGTGTCTTGGCTTGTGTACTGTTTCTGGGGGATGAGAGTCACAGGGGCAACAATAAGAAACAGTGCAAATGATGCAAACACTGTTTGTTGAGCCCATTTCCAGTGGGGCATTCCTGATACGTAGGCTGCAATGGCAGCTGTGGCTAGCGATATAAATGGAATTATAGGAGTTATGTACAAGTCGAGTACAATTTTACCCCGGGCAATAAATGCAATTTGGGCCAGGAGTAAAAACGCGACTATTCTATAGCTGGTTTTAGCCTTGATGCTAATGACTATAGTGAAGATAGCGGACATAGATCCATAGACGACAATGAGCGGATCTTTAGCCCCCCAGCTAGATATATTTGACATGAAACTACTGTCTGGGTTCCATGGAGGTGAAAAATCCCCTCGTCCAGCCTGTAATTTCAAGGAGTCTATTAGGCTAACACGCTCCGGTAGTCCATCGGGGCCGATAGGGGAGGGTAGTAGCTCGCCTTTGATGGCGGCTAATAATATGAAGCTAAGACTAATGAACCCAGCTACGATAATCCACTGCATCAGTGCGTGTCGACGCATATTGGGCTGAGTTTTTTTCCATATTATATATAGCATAACTGGGCCCGTGATAGCTGCGTTGAGTTTAGATAGCACGGCTATCGCGAAGAACACTGAGCTAAGTATAATTCTGCTAATTGTAGTTTTTTTGGACGTCAGGAGGTAGATACTTGATAATAGGAAGAGGGTCATGATGTTATCCAGTAGAACTCGTCTTTGGAAATGTATCGCTAGGGGAGACAGCGTAAATATCAGGGTTGCGAGTATGGCAACTTTACGTGAAAAAAGGTTTTTACCTAGCTTGTAAAGAACTATAACGGATATCAGGTGTATAATGAGCATGAATATCCTTCCCGAAACTAGGAAGCTAGAGAAAAATAGAGTTCCGCCAGTTAACAATAGCCAGATACCAATGATTATCCACCCCAATGGAGCGTGCTCATAACGGTAGGTGTATGGGTCCAGCTCACCGGTTGTCACAAAGGTCCAGCCACGAGCTAGATAAGTTGATTCATCATTTTCGAAGTATGGAAAATTGAACATATTCCAGGCGTGGGATACAAAAGCGACCGCTAATAGGGTGACGATGGACGCTGTTTCTATTTTATTATTCATGACGTATGTTTTGGTCATGAGGATTAGGGTTCGCATATAATTTATCATGCTGGCTCGATCCCAGCTTTTATTGCAGGACTGCTTGTCTTCTGTCTGTGCCCGCCGGTGTGTTTCGTCTTTTCCCAGTTGATTGAGCCTTGAAAGTGTCGGAGCGTGGCTCTTGCTGAGCTAATACCAAGTAATATTTGGTAAGGAGGGAAAGAAACAATCAAGTATATGTACCACCACCACTTTATATCAAGTTTCTGCTCCTTGCTAAACTCGTGGAGGCCAACTAACTGCGCTCCGAACAAGCTAACAAGAATGGCTAGGGGGGAAAAGCTAAGCAGGCTTATGTAGGTGGGGGCGTCTATGAAATACCCGAGGGCTATTAGGATTGGGGTTAGTGTGATGACAAATGCTTGAAAAACAGGAGCGCCAAGTACATATAGAATCAGCTTCATTTGAGCGTCTCTAGGCAGGTTCTTCCACTCTCCTTTTTTGATGATCTGGAGAAAGCCTTGAACCCAGCGGGTTCGTTGTTTCACGAACTCCATGGTAGTTGGTGGGGTCTCTTCCTTTGTTACTAAGCTAGAATCATATAGTACGTGCGTTTTCTTGTCTCTAGCCGATAGTCTTATTCCTATGTCTGCATCCTCGGTCAGTAAAGATTCGTCCCACCCCCCGACTTTGTTCAGTTGTCTACGCTTAAAGAATACAGTGTTCCCTCCTAGTGGCATCGCCCCAATTCGTGCGAAAAAGTGCATGCTTGATCTGAACCAGAAGAAATACTCCAAAACGTTAAGCAGGCTGTACCAATGAGCATTGTAGTCCATTAGCTGTACACCAGACTGTATGATGTCTGGTTTATGTTTTATGAATATTGTATTTATGGTCATGAACAAGTCTGGGCTAACATCATCCTCGGCATCAAATATCGTTATAATGTTTTTTCGAGCCGCTTTAAGTCCAGCGTTCAGTTGAGGCGGTTTTCCAGGGGTATCACCCTCATATATGAGGAGTTTTGCCTGCTTAATGTTGTTTTTTATAACGCTTTCTTTGACGGCCTTAATTGTTTCCGTATCGTGGCTTCGTGCGATGACGATTAATTCTATAAGTTTTTTTGGGTAGCGCAGCTCGTTGAGTTTGCGCAGTGTCTCTCCTATTACGGCTTCTTCATGATAGACCGGTAACAAGACACTAAAGCCAGCCTGCGGTAGATAAGTTTTTGCTGGAGCACGTGCATTTTTTATGCGCTCTGGCGATTCCCATCCGTATAGCGTTAGATACAGGTTAAATAAGCCCTGCATGATCAGCGGGATGATAAATATAAGCAATATTATACTTAAAAAAAGACTAAGCATACTTAAAAAAAGGACTCCATATAGTTCGCGATAGAAGCAAGTAATTTACAGCCGCGGCCAATAAGATACCATTTGACTGGGCGACCAAGTAATGGACTCCAACCGATTCAAGGCTAAGAGCACTAAGAAATATTATTAAAGCCCCAAGAGCACTTGCGGCATGAAAGGCAGCTAACCTAAGATACGGGTTTTTAAGATTGTAGGACTTGTTTTTTTTAGTCATCTGAAATGTTAGAAGTGAGTGACCAACGAAGTTCGATAATATACTGAGCTCTAATGCAACTATAGTGCTCAGAATAGAATTAACACCACCGTTTCTTAGATACCATAGTACGGACAGATTTATCACTACGCCACTAGCGCCAACTAAGCCGTACCTCATAAGCTGTTTTGCTGGTGAGTCGCCGTTGAGCTGCCATGCCACCCTAAAGAAATTGGTAATATCTTTAAGCTGGATTTTAGATTCACCGTGTGTACGGTCTTTGAAGTCAATCGGTATCTCACTAATTTTTTCTTCAGATTTGAGCATTTGGTTTGATAAATTGATCTGGAAACTATACCCTGAGGCCTTGTTGTCTCTGTAGTCCATCTTTCTGAGGCTTGAAATTTTGATTGCTCGGAATCCAGCGGTAAGATCGCGTATGCCTGGAGTTATGCCCCCTAGATTTCGAGCTACAAAGTTAGCAACACGCGTATTGAGGATTCTGGACATTGGCCAATCACCCGGGATAGAGCCTCCTGTAATGTATCGAGAGCCAATTGCAAAGCTTGAGCCGTCATGGATGGCCTGTAATAGCTCTTTGACCTTACGAGGGGGGTGTGAGAGGTCTGCATCCATGGTCACAAGGCAGTCGTAGGTGTCTGTCTCGGTCAACTTGTCAAAGACTCGTGCATATGCTGCTCCAAGCCCGGCTTTCTTGCCTGTAATCAAATGAATATGGTCGTCTGTCTTTTGTAGGCTCTTTACTATGTCGGACGTCCCGTCAGGTGACTGGTCGTCTGCTACTAGGATGTGCAGATCATAGCCTATCGCACGTATGCCCTTCTCCTCTTTTTTTAGTAGAGAAATGACTGATCGGATGTTCTCTGATTCGTTGTACGTAGGGATGACTACTATAGCTTTTTTCATATGCTTAACCTTCTATATTGATATTTAATCTGTGCACGCAAAGTTAGGATAACTAGGGAGGACACACTACAAAGATGTACTATACAAAAATATTGAGATTTTGTCAATAACCTGTCTAAAGATATAACTCAATCCTACTTAGAGGACCTATCCAACCGGTGAGTAGATGCATAGGCGATAATTCCTAGTCCACATCAATTTATCAGACTTTTTCGTAAAAGAAAAATTTGGCCGTTTTGCTAATCGGTCTTTATCGGTACCTGCCTTCGTAGCGCCCAGATGTATCATGATCCCAGTAGTGGTGAGCTTCGTATGAGAAATTATTCAGAGGGTCTTGTATCCAAGACGATGGATGATATTGAGACCATGTTGACAGTTTTGACCAGTTGTATCCTGCGATAACTATTTTGCGCTTGTCTCCTGTTGAGCGGAGCGTTTTAACTACTGTTTGCGAAGCCGCTTCCCAGTTTTTCTCAGACGATCCCCACAAGCCCGATAGAAGGTCGTGAGGTTCATTCATTATTCCGTACTCAACGACCTCAGTAGGTATGTCGTTTAAGCCTTTGCTGATGCGTTTCCAGACGTCTGCCAGGGAGGCGTGTGGCAGTTCCTCGCTACCTAGGAGAGAGTCCCCCGTCAATGTGATATATCTGCCGTAGTTATGTAGATCAAGGAGCATAGTTTGGTCGTTTCTTGCGGCTTGCTGTACAGCGTCGCGGACATAGCCGAAGTATACAGGGTCGAGTTCTCCAAATAGATCGGGTTGAATTCGCTCCCATGAAAAAGGCAATCTTATCTGGCGGTATCCGCTACGGGCAAGGTCGGCGTAGACAGATGTAGAGTTATTGATGTACTGTGTGTCAACCATTTCGTTGCTTACGTTAGAAAAACCGGACAACTGTGTTCCAAATTCTAGCCCAGCAACATTTATCCCTTCGTTTGCTCCTCGGTTGTCTTGTAATATTCTGTCTTGCGAGTTTCCGCCGGTGATCCTTCCATTGCTGGCGGTATGGGCGGCGAGTGGGTATTCTCCCCAGCCAGTACCAGAAGCCCAGTAGTAGGTTGGGATTCCTGTTTGTTCTATATCCTTGAGCCATTGAGAGGCAATGAGATCCCATTTGTCTCCATCTAATCCGTTTGAATTAGGCCAGCCGAACTCTCCAATGACTGCAGTAGCTTCGTTGTCTTGTAGCCATGTGACGTATGACGACAGCTCGTTATGTATACGCTTGTCGACCCCGTCTATGAAAGGCCTGCTGCTTGGCAGGGAAATAGCTATATTGTTATTGGCTGCCTTGTTGTTGTCTGTCAATTGGGCCATAGAGTGTGGGTTGTCATTTATTACTGAGTCTCCGGAGAGTCCGTTTATAGTAAATACAGTGATTACTGCGATTACTGCGATGGCTAATATTAATCCGCTCTGTCTTTGCCTAAAAAAAGCTAAAAAATTGCTTAATTTATTTGGGTTGGGTGATTGCTTTATGTACATGGTTCTGGTCTACGTATGTTTTGTTCTAAAGGTTAAGTTGATAGTATTATAGCGCCTAACTCTTGCTAAAACTAAAGATAAAGTCTTTTTAATCAATTGCCTGCTGGATTGTAGGGCTTATTTCCAGACAAGTCTTGAAGCAGCGGAGTTTACTCGTTCCTTCACTGGACCTCCCCGTAGTTGTAGAGGTTGAGCTGCAGGCAAGGGCCGCGGAGGTTTGGTGTCGCTTATTATGTTGCAAGAGGCATTAAGTCTTGTCACAGATCATGCTCGTTCTAGATTGGGACTGCTATACCTATATGGCTTTAGGGCTTATAGTCTAACGACAGATATCTCGGGGAATCGTAGGCTATGTTATCTTCGGTGATCAATGCTCTGTAGTTGCCACGGGAGCCAGTCTTCCTTGTAGGGGCGTGTGTATAGCCCAGAGAACGGACATTAGTCGACCAGTTATCGTGGTATGCACGGCTTAATATATCGTCTCTTTCGGCGTATACATCTAGGGTTTGATTTTGTGCAATAGACGACACCTTCACCTTGGGGCAAAAATACGTTCGAGCGGGGTTAGTCACGTATCTATTGCCCTCAAAGTTGATATCTAGGTAGCCAGGCCATGGCGAATAGTAATCTTATCGTCAATTTGGTCAATAGCTACTTTGGCTTCACTATAGCTGCTTGGATAGCTGTAGCTTTTTGTGACCAGCGTGTCTAGTGGCAGCGACGTACTATTCATCGATACAATCAGCAGCAGGGATAGAGTCATTGAGACTCCGTAGGCTTGGCGCGATATAGCACATTGTGCTTTTTAGGCAACTCGGCGATGGCCGCGGGAGCGTTCCAGATGAATATCTTTGAGCGGAGGGTCCTGAAGGAGGCTGGACTTGATCCTGAGCAAGACTATTTTCTGGACGGGGGCCTGCACGGCACACTCGCCTATATGTGCATGGCTGGATTAGAATCCCCTGCATCTTTGACCTACAGGCTCAAGGCTCATCCTGGATACGACAAGGTGTTCATAATAGGACAGCTACCCTAAGAGTATTACGAGGTCACTGACATCCGTCCTGAATCATATGCTCAGGCTAAGCTGATTGAAAATGCACGCACCAAGGCCTATAGAGAATATGGAATCAAGCCTATTCTGGTGCCTGCATTCAGTGAGCTGGACAAGGCGTCCAGTATCGACGCTTGTGCTCGGTTTATCTTGGATGTCTGTGTTGATCCGGCGGGGATATAGCGGTGTGCATGTATCATACTAGCGTCACCTATATGACAGAACTCGATGACATCGCCCCTGATTTTAGGTCGTAATTTGGTGCTAGCGGACTTCTTGGCTGTAGAGAAATAAGGGAAAAAGAAGTAAAATAACGCTTTCGCTTGTATTTTGTACAGATTAGTTGTATAATTGACTCAATTGTTTTTCTTTGATACCAAATAGAGCCATGTAAAAAGGTTTCGTGTAGATGGTCTTATGGGAGGGCACTTCGTAAGAGACACTCTCTTTCGTCTACAATAAATTAAATTGAAAGTATATATAAATTGCAAAACAGAAGATATTCTGCCGGTGGCAGAGCTGGAAGACGCCCTGCGTCACACGGCAAACCAAGATTCAAAAGTAATAACCGCTCATCTAAGCGAGGTCGCGGGCAGGATATAGATCCTAGCCGCTTCGTTAAGGCTGCAAAGTCAGTTGAGGAAGTTAAGTACGAACCAACGCATAGTTTTGACGACTTTGCGCTAGCAGACGTACTCAAGAAGAACCTGGCTGAGCGTGGATACGTCCACCCTACGCAGATTCAAGACCACTCAATTCCAATAGGATTAGAGGGTGGCGACATCGTAGGCGTTGCTGACACAGGAACTGGTAAAACAGCGGCATTTCTATTGCCAATCCTTAACCACTTGCTACGCAACACTAAGGAACAGGCACTAATACTAGCTCCAACTAGAGAGTTAGCTCTACAGATCCAGGAAGAATCTAGATTATTCGCCAAGGGAACAGCCCTAAAGGATGTGCTAATAATTGGTGGCGTACCTATACATAAGCAGATGCGGAAGCTAGACAAGCGACCAGCGTTGATTATCGGTACTCCGGGTCGAATTAAAGACCACATCGAACGTAAGACACTGAAGCTAGAGAATACGACTAAGGTTGTATTGGACGAAGTTGATCGTATGCTAGACATGGGATTCGTTAACGACATCCGTAGTATTTTGAGTAAATTGCCAGATCATAAACAATCGTTTTTCTTCTCGGCTACTATTACTCCGACAATCCAGGACCTAATAAAGGGCTTTGGGGATAGTCCTAAAACTATCATGACCAAGACGGCTGAAACAAGCGAGAACGTTGAGCAGACTGTAGAATTCTACACTGACAAGGGTCAGAAGCTAACGCTGCTGCACGACTTGCTGATATCTGATGCCGTATCTAAGACGATAGTATTCACCGAGACTAAGTTTGGCGCAGACAGGCTAGCTAAGTCTCTAACAGAGCGCGGCTTTAAAGCTGACGCTATCCACGGCAACAAGAGTCAGGGTAAGCGACAGCGTGCTCTGAAGAAGTTCCGCGATAGTGACATCGAAGTCCTAGTTGCAACTGATGTCGCGGCTCGTGGAATTGACGTTACTGGCATAAGCCACATCGTTAACTACGAAGTCCCTCAGACATACGCAGACTACACGCACCGAATTGGACGTGCGGGTAGAGCTGGCAACATGGGCTACGCTGTAACTCTTGTACAAAAATAGACTACTGATAGTCTAGTTGCATAAGGCCTCGGCACCGAACTGGTCGCCGAGGCCTTTGTAATGTGCTTTAGGTTAGTCTCCTACAGATTAGAGTGGGTATTATCAGGTAATTGATATACAATAGCGGTATGCAGATTACTTATTTCAGGACTATTCGTGATGAAAAAATCGAGATCGTCGATGAGCCAAAGCGCGGTAGCTGGATACGTGTTATTGACCCTGATCATAAGGAATTGACGGATGTAGCCAGCGCTTACGGGCTGGAAATCGACTTGCTGAATGACGGCATTGACCTGTACGAGGCACCTAGGCTTGAGCGCGACAATGGCAACATATATATTTACGTTCGATACTGCCGACCCTCGGATGAGAACACTAGTACTCAGCCGCTACTCATTGTAGTCACTGCCAACAATATAATAACCGTTTCTAGAACTGAATCCGACCCGTTGAATAACATAGCTAGGCGGAACAATATAGTTACCACCCAGAAGGTCAAATTGGTGTTAAACATTCTAGAGGAAGTCAACCGAGGTTATAGACAGCACTTGAACTCAGTCACCAAGCGCATTTTGGCCACACGTAGCAAATTGCGCAGGACTATCATAAACAACCAAGACATTTTGAATTTTATTGATATCGAAGAGGATCTAAACGAGTTCTTGGCAGCCCTGCAGCCATACGGACTAGTTCTGCAGGCTTTGCTTAGTAAGAAATACATAAAAGTTCATGAGGACGATGAAGACCTGATTGAGGATTTACAGCTGTCTGCCAGCGAGCTAATTGAGCTAACTAAAAGCAGGCTAAAGACAGTCCAGAATACCCGCGATGCGTACACGGCGATTGCAACCAATAACTTGAACCAGATATTCAAACGGCTAACAAGTATCGCAATATTCATGGCGATACCTACACTCGTAAGTGGCTTTTTTGGCATGAATGTTCTGCTGCCAGTTGATCAACAAAGCAATTTTACATTCTGGTTCGTCAGCGGACTAACAGTCGCATTGATAGCCGGATTTGTATTATATTTCAAGAAAAAGCGCTGGCTATAGATCGTTCAAGCTCGGGCAGTAATTGGCATGGAACTATGACTGTGTGTAGTTTGCATATTTTGGTATAGTTGGTGGATGATAATAAGATTAGTAATCCAGTCACTGCCGTTTTTAGCTGTCGTACATAGCTTTGTGACAGTGTTAGCCGTGCTTAGCGGTGATAATAGCCTCACTAGAAGGGAATCTAAAAGAAAGATTGCGATTGTATTTTTCGTCTCCCTGGTTGTGTTCAGGCTACTAAAGATATCTTTTTACCACGACTTGCTTGATTTATTATTTACTATTCTTGTGATAGCAATTGGCCCGGTTGCTTTTGTTGTTACGATCAAGTTCAGCTCAAAACTCTCAAAAATCACTACATACACACTGTCCTTGATAGGAGGATTTATCTTCTACTCTTTTGTTGGTATGTTTTTTATCCTTCTTAGCCCCCAGTTTGTACGGGTTGATCAGTCGAACGAGAGTAGAGAACTTGTCAAAATATATTCTATTGGCGCTGCAACAACCCGATGCAACTATGAGGTAAAGCGGACCGTATTGCGTTTTGTCTTGTTCGAAAGAGAACTTAGTAGTGAGAAGAAACTTACTGTGGGCACACCTGGGTTATGTAGAGAATCGACTTAAGTCGTGCTTATGCCTAGATAGTTTTCTATGGCAACCATAAGCTGGATGGAGCTACGTGGTGCTGTATACTTATTGCATGGATATTGTGATTATTGCTTTTCTGGTTGCTAACTTCGTATTGGCCATGTATATATTGTTTTTTCGAAAGCAGCCAAAGCAAAACGACAATTCTCAATTGATTCAGCAGAATATTAATCATTTGTCGGATAATGTAGGCAAGCTCCAGGATCAGTTAAAGCAACAAATAGACACTAAGCTAGATAAGAATCAAGAAAGCATGTCTCGACAGCTGGCGGTAAGTGCTAGGCTAGTCAAGGATGTGACCGAGCGCCTAACTAAGTTAGACGATACTAATAAGCGGGTGGTGGATGTCGCGGATGAGCTAAAACAGCTTCAAAATGTGCTACAGAACCCAAAACAACGCGGGGTGCTTGGCGAATTTTATCTAGAGCAGATTCTCCAGAACTTACTTCCGCCTAGCTCGTATAGTTTGCAGCACAAGATTTCACCAGGGAATGTAGTCGATGCGGCAATTCATCTGGACGGGAAAATATTACCCATAGATAGTAAGTTTAGCTTGGAGAATTACAATAGATTGATGGAGGCAAAGGGCAGCGAAAAAGAGGCCTATTCAAGGGCGTTTCGTGAAGACCTGAAACGGCGTATAGATGAGACATCTAAATATATACAGACCAAAAACGGCACTCTGGATCAGGCATTGATGTTCATTCCATCGGAAGCAATATATTATGATCTGCTGGCGAATAAGGTCGGATCTAGCGGGGTTAGTGGACGTGATCTGATGCAATATGCGGCGGTAGAAAAGCGCGTGGTGATAGTCGGTCCTAGCACGCTTAGCGCAATGTTACAGGTAATTGTGCAGGGGTTGCGCAGTCTTGAAATCCAGGAGGATACAGAACTTATACGCAAGAATATAGAGCAGCTGCAGAAGCACTTGCTGGCGTATAATACGTACTTTGGTAAAGTTGGTAATTCGTTAAGCGCGACAGTAGGACATTATAACACCGCTAGCAAGGAGTTGGGCAAAATCGATAAAGACATCGTGAAAATTGGTGGCGGAGAAAAGGTGCTAGAGATCAACGAGATAGACAGGCCAAAGACCGCCTAGTCTATTTATGCTGTTATTTTTTGTTGCCAAGCATTGCTACTGTTAGGGCTGCTGTCCAGGAGAAATTGCGGGCTCCGGCGGGCTGGCCACTCTCAGCGGAGAAGTACTCGTACGGTCCGTGTTTGACCACCATTTCTATGCTTTTGGATTCGATCAGCTCCGCCTCTTCTTTGTATCCGTATCGTCGTAGTCCATCGGCTATGAGCCAGTTAGTGTTGATCCAAGTCGGTCCTTGCCAGTATCCAAACTCTTTGTACCAACTACTAGAAAAGGGCACACTTGGCAGTGGATACTCTCCCCAGAATTGTTTGTCGGATTTCATTAGTTTGACTAGTTCTTCAGCTCGCTCTTTAGTGATGCTACCAGCGTAGAGCGGCATGAGCGTGCCAATGGTGGATTCTTTAACTAGTTTATGGGTTATAAATGTCCGCGAATAGTATTGCTTGTAGAATCCGTCCCACAATCCTTCCAGCATTTCCTCAGACTTCGACATGTTGGTCAGTAGCTCTTCTGGGAGTTCGCGTCCAATAGTCTTGGCTATATCAACCAGATGTTGGTTTGCCCTGATCAATATGCTATTGAACGTCAGATCTTGAAATGAGAAGTGAGATCGGGCTAATATTTTATCTATATCCCAATTTTTGCGCTTTAACCGCTGTAATATGCTGAAGTAAAGTATTGCATCTATACTGTTGAGGCGTTGTCCGGGCGGAACATGATGGAGGGTGTCACGTCGAAACAGCATAATAAGTTTGTCTAGTCTGGCTCTTTCTATAGCACTAACCCACCACGGCTTGCTGTGAACGTGCAGTTGATCTATCCAGGGAGGTGAATTATCTAACCCTGATTCCCAGGGGTGGATAAGTAATATTAGTCCTTCATTGTGCGGGTCGCGCTCGGCGTACATCCACTGGTGATAGCTGAGCAGTGCAGGGTATATGTCTTGGTACCATGATCTACGGTCGACCAGTTCCATCTTTTTGCCAATGCGTACAACAGCCTCTGCTAATACTGGAGGTTGAGTCATGCCACTGGTGGATAAATGGTCAGGCGCATGTGGATTTCGCCATGATTGCCAGATTGTCCTATCTTTGCTGTGTTTGTCATTGTCTGCGAAGATCATATGTGGCATCATGCCGTTGCTCCATTGGCCTCGTAGTAAGCTCTCGATTTCCTTTTTTGCGCGCTCCAAGTCGTATTCTGCTATCCCAATAGCTATAAAACAACTGTCCCATAGCCACTGATGTGGGTACAGTCCCTCGGCGGGGATAGTATAGTTACCACGCTGATTGTCGGCTAATATCTCACGACACGCAACGGCGACTTGATCATCTGTGGGTAGTGTTGAGCCGTCCATACATATATAAGTATAACCGTTTTTGGCAGTATATCTATCTGAAATTAGTGAAAATCAGTGGGAAATCGAAGTCTTGTTCTCGTAGTAATGTCATTGCTTCTTGGAGCTGGTCTTTTTTCGGGCTCATTACACGTATGCCGTCACCCTGAATCTGAGTTTTGATTTTTGGCATTTTCTCTTTTAGGAGTTTGGTTACTTTTTTGGCATCGTCCTGTTTAAACCCGTCTTTTAGGGGAACTTTCCAGATCATTCGCAAGTTAGTTGTTTCTGGTTCTTGCGATATGTCAAAGGTTTTCTGGCTGACACCGCGAGTAGCGGCCTTTTTTCGCAACATGTCGATAACTGCATCTAGATGGAATTGAATGTCGCCGTATATCTTTAGCCCTTTTTTGTCATCTATCCACTCCAGAGCAGTATGTGTGCCTTTCAGGTCGTAGCGATTGCCTAATTCTTTTTGAGCTTGGTCGAAGACGTTGTTCATCTCGCCGATGTCATAAGTTGATTCTATATCAAATGAAAATTGTCCCATAAGTTATCCTCTAGCTCTTCCTGCCGACTGGCGTGGTTGGTTGATTTTCGAGGCTGTTGTGTTACGCATAGTTCTATTCTAGCCTTTTCCGAGGATACTGGCAATCAGGGCCATACGTACGTACATGCCGTACTTAGCTTGGTCGAAGTAAACTGCCCTTGGATCGTCGTCAACATCTGTGGAGATTTCACCTAGTCTTGGCAGAGGATGCATGACAATCATCTTGTCCTTGGCGCTTTGCATCAGATCAGGGGTCACTACGTATGAATTCTTGAGTGATTCGTATTCATTTAGATCTGTAAACCGCTCCTTCTGAACGCGCGTAATATACAGGACATCGGTATCTCCTATGACCGCATCTATGTCTGAGTGCTCAGATTGCTTTAGTCCTTTTTTGTCCAGCTCCTCAATTAATGTTTTAGGCATTTTCAATATCTCAGGAGAAACATAGTTGACGCTTACGTTGTCATAGTTAGTCAGTAGCCTAGCTAGAGAATGAACAGTACGGCCGTGCTTTAGGTCTCCAACCATCGTTACTGTTATATTGTCCACTTTGCCAAGTTTCTTGCTGATTGTATACCCATCCAGCAGTGCTTGAGTTGGGTGTTCGCCGACGCCATCACCTGCGTTTATTATAGGCACTCGTGACGCTTTTTTAGCCCGTTGTGCTGTTCCTGGTTCTGGATGTCTAAGCACTAAGAGGTCCGAATAACCAGAGAGCATAGTTACTGTATCCTCTAGTGTCTCGCCTTTAGTTACAGATGAGAATTCCACGCCAGTTATTGGGATTACTCCTCCGCCTAGACGCTGGATTGCGGCAATGAAGGATGACGAAGTTCTGGTTGAAGGTTCGTAGAACACTGCAGCCATAATCTTGTCCTTGGCGGCTGATGTATATCTGCCTGGATTGATGATAATATCGTCGGCGAGGGCATATAGCGTGTCCAGTGAATCTCGGTCTAGCTGGTCGATAGACAGCAGGCTAGTTGCGCTGAATTTGCTGATTGATGCTTGAAGTTGTTTTGTATTGTTCATAATTGTGCGCACTTATTCCTTTGTTATGGTTTGGTAGAAGCTTATAAAAAAAGCCCCGAATGGGGCGTTGTGATTACTGAGAAGGTTCAGTTTTCGTGTATCGATAGACATTAGTATATAAATTATCAACTTAATCTAATTTTAGCAAGCCTTCACACGATATTACCCTCCGTCTTTTTCAGGGCTGGGTGGAATTATGGTATCATGTGCTTATGTATTGGGCTACTGAGGTGGGCGTTTCTGTCCTGGGATTAGACACCTTTTCTATGACATCATGGGTTTTTCGTATTGCCCTGATTTTAGGTATTAGCGCGCTGCTTGGAGCGTATTTTTTACGGACTTGGTATTTTTCCCGTCGCCGCATAGTTAGCCATATAATAACGGCTGAGTATGAATCACCGCTCAAGCTGAACCCTGTGGAAATCAGCTATCTATTCAACAAGAAGTTAAAGCAGCGGGATTTTGCCGCGCTAGTGGTGCATATGGCCCAAAGAGGAGTTATTCATTTTCGCCGGCATGAGGGCGCGAAGATGGTCTATCCGGGGCCGAAGTACGAAGGTAAGTTGAGGCCATACGAGAAGATGATACTAGATACGGTTGAGGACTTTAAACCCCTGAAAGCCAGCGATTTGATTAATAACTATGAAACTATATTCGCTCAAGATGCGGAGTACGACAGCCTGACCAAGTGCGTGCGCGCAGATCTGGAGAAAAAGGGCTATATACGCAAGAACTCGTTCTTGCAGTATTGCTGGGTGTTGCTGAGGGGTACAACCGCGATTCTTGCTGTAACTGTATGGCTATCGTTAATAATATTCTGGCTGTACACAGTGTTTTCTGAAGGGGCCAGCGACTTCGGGTCGATAGATGATCTGCTATATAGCGGTGCTGTGTTTTCGGCGGCTATGTTTATCCCAGTACTGCTGGCATACGCAATCGTTAAGCAGCTACAAGCGAAGTCTATCGGTAGAGGCTGGGCAGTTCGTTCGGCTGTGCGTAGGTATTGGATACACATTGTTGGGTTCAGGCAGTTCATATTATTGTCCGAAAAGGAAAAGTTAAAGTTTCAGAGCCAGGCACTACTTAAAGCTAGTAGTGTCAATACTCTGCCATACGCTATGACTTTTGGCGTGGTGGATAATTGGCGCGACCTCGTTTCGTGATAGCGCACGGAACGTAGCACTTGCTGGTGTTGGTCAATACAGATACAATGAGTGTAGATAATGAAGCAATTTGAAGAAGCTCGAACCAAGCTCGAAAAAGAGTTTGAATCGTTAGAGGATAAACAATCTATATTACGCTCAGTCGAGCTGAAGGCTCTGATGGGTGGTATACGCGAAATTGAGCCGCAGAAACGCGGTGAGTACGGCAAGGCAGTTAATGATTTAAAGCAAGAGCTGCTTACGTGGGTTGAAGAGCACGAGGCTACTAAAGCGGAGGCCGAGACGACGCCTATTGATGTTACTGCGCCTTGGGACGTTAACACCTCAGCCGATAAGAGGCCGAGGTTCCTTGATGGCGCGAGCGGAGTGCAGCATCCGTTAACTAAAGAGATTGAAGAAATTAGCGATATTTACCGGCGGATGGGCTTCGTGGTTGAGCAATCGCGAGAGATTGATGATGACTACCATATGTTCGAGTCGTTGAATTTCCCTGAAGGTCATCCAGCGCGTGACGACTACGATACTTTCATGACGGATGAGGGCTTGATTGCTCCAGCCCACACGTCGACCATGCAAAATAGGATGTTGCGTAAGTACGCTCAGAACCTAGAAAACGATGAGCCTATAGCGGTAGTTATCCCAGACCGTGTGTTTCGCAACGAAGACTTGGATGCTACTCATGAGCATACTTTTTATCAGATAGAAGGTGTCTACGTAGGCAAGAATATAACAGTTGGTAATCTGATTGCCGTGTTGTCGGCGTTCATGAATGAGTATTTCGGACAAGATTTGAAGACGAAACTTCAGCCGTTCTACTTTCCGTTTACCGAACCTAGTTTTGAGTTTGCCATTGAGCGACCAGACGCACTGAAGAAGAATGATAGCGAAGAACAAAAGTGGCTAGAGTTGCTTGGGTGTGGCATGATCCACCCGAATGTCTTGAGGGGAGCGGGCATTGATCCAGAAGTCTATACGGGGTTTGCTTGGGGTAATGGGATAGAGCGATTGGTTATGATGAAGCACGGCATAGAAGACGTTCGCCATTTTGAATCGGCAAACCTCAAGTTCCTAAGGCAATTCAGATGAAAAAGAGCAACAAAACGAACAAGGAAAAAGTCTACGCGTTCATTGACAGTCAGAATTTGAATCTGGGTATCAAGTCACAGGGGTGGACGCTTGATTTTGCTAAGTTTCGATTGTACCTAAGAAATAAGTATAACGTGGACAAAGCCTATTTATTCATAGGCATGATCCCCGGCAACGAGGAACTCTATTCTAGGCTTTCAGAAGCTGGCTATCAGCTAGTGTTTAAGCCGACTGTTGAATACAAGAAAGGCAATAAAATTACACACAAAGGAAATGTTGATGCAGAGCTCGTACTGTATTCGGCGGCTCGTGTATATGAAAAATACGACAGGGCAATAATTGTGAGCGCTGACGGCGACTTTAAATGTCTGATAGATTACTTAGATGAGAATGGCAAACTGTCAAGAATATTGAGTCCAAATGCAAAATATTCTAGTTTACTTCGTGTACACGCCGCGAAGATAGACGTTGTAGGTAAAGCTCGTAAATCACTTGAAGTCAGAAATAAAAGTGACCAGCATCGGCGGTCGGTCGAAACCTTAGGCTTATCTGGTCATGGTGATGATATTAATATAGCAAAAAAAGGCAAAAAAAGCAATTTAAAGAAGGCAAAAAGATGAAGAATGCGATTTTAGTTCACGGCAAGCCTAGCAAGGACGAGTATCTAAATAAGTCAAGGCATTCGCCCAGTAACGACCACTGGTTTCCGTGGCTTTCTAGAAAACTTGTTACAAATAATATACACCCAGTAGCCATTGAGGTGCCACGACCATATAGCCCAAGATACGATGTGTGGAAGAGTGAGTTTGAGCGATTTGATGTTGATGATGAGACTGCACTGGTTGGGCATAGTTGTGGCGGTGGATTTCTAGTACGCTGGCTTAGTGAGAATAAGGATGTGCGGGTTGGCAAAGTTGTCTTGGTTGCGCCGTGGATGAACCCAGACGACAAGTCTAGTTCGGATACTGCTGATTTCTTCCAGTTTGAAATAGATTCAGACATGGCATCTAGGACTAGCGGGCTGGTTGTGTTTAATTCTAATGACGACATGGACTCTATACACGAGACAGTAGAGATACTTAAAGATAAAATCGAGAATATAGATGTTCGAGAATTTGAGGGGTATGGTCATTTTTGTCGAGGCGACATGGGTACAGAGGAATTCCCAGAACTACTGAAGGAGATATTGGCATGATTGTTATAACAGGGGCGAGCGAAGGATTGGGTAGGGCCTTAGCAAAGCACTACAAGGACGCCGGAAAAAAGGTAGTTAATATATCACGCAAAGAGTGCGAATATGCTGATGTGAATATATG
>Ga0316189_10002233_pt1 | contig 19047 bp, 18 predicted proteins | sample LowCovwburrow_MG_FD_204930 | JGI IMG/M metagenome (GOLD analysis project Ga0316189, IMG submission 204930) | Coastal sediment microbial communities from Maine, United States - Lowes Cove worm burrow | ecosystem: Environmental > Aquatic > Marine > Coastal > Sediment | place: USA: Maine...
CTTACTTTTTTAATTCAAATGCATGACGATCAATTAGAAGGCGAGAACTTGATAATGCTAAAACAAGGTTTCAAGCTAATCTCAGAGAGATTAGACGAAGACAGCAATATTTCCATTGTGTCTTATTCAAAATTTAATGGAATAGCACTTAAAAGCACTCCTGCTAATGAAACTAAACTCATACTACATACTATTTCTGATCTTAAAGGGAATATTTCTGAGTTTTATAATGATGGTATTTCTTTAGGGTATAAAATAGCTGAAGAGAATTTTGAAGAAGAGATTGAAAATAGTGTTGTTATGATTAGGGTTGATAAAAAGGCAGAAAACGAAATAGTGGATATAAAAAATCAAGAAAAGAAAATTAAAAATAAGAAAAAATCAAAGGCCTTTTTAATTGCTGCACTTGCGTTACTACCAGAGCTTATAATAGAGTGGTTAATAGCATTGTCAAGTCTAAAAGTTGGTTGGTTGTACATTTTTTCATAATGAGACTTGACTTTAATTAGGAACATCAGAAATGGTGTTCTTTTTTTTAATTATTATCCATACTTTTACTTTTCAATTTAATAATTATGAGAAAACTAACCATCCTTTTATTATTTATTACACTGCAAATTAATGCTCAGCAAATACTATCTGAAAAAGAGCGTGCTCGTGTTGTTGATGAAATTCTAGCCGATAGATTCAATAATTTATTGCCAAAACTAATGGATAGAGCAGACATTGATATGTGGATTCTTATTTCAAGAGAGTATAATGAAGACCCTGTTTTAAAAACCATGTTACCAGCTAAATGGCTTAATGCAAGACGCAGAACGATTATTCTATTTTACAGAGATAAAGAAAAAAATACAATTGAAAAACTTGCTGTAGCTCGCTATAACTTTGGTGAAAACATAATATCTGCTTGGGATAAAGACAAAGAACCCATTCAATGGAAACGCCTTATGCAATTAATTGATGAACGAAACCCAAAAACGATTGGACTTAATTTTTCAAAACATTTTAATATTTCTGATGGTCTAGATAAAACAGATTATGATGAGTTTATGGAATATTTACCAGCAAAGTATAAGTCAAAAGTTGTTTCTGCTGAGAAACTGGCAACAGGATGGATTGAAACCAGAACTGAACGTGAAATGGTAATCTATAATCAGTTAGTAGATATTACACATGATATTATTGCTGAAGCATTTTCAGAAAAAGTGATTACAGCAGGAATAACAACAACAACTGATGTAGAGTGGTGGATGAGAGATAAAGTAACTGAATTAGGATTAGAAACATGGTTTCACCCATCTGTAGATGTGCAACGAACTTCTGAAACCATGGGAAATCACTTATATGCATTTTCAAACAGACCAGAAAACATGGTTATTCTTCCAGGAGATTTATTGCATTGCGATTTTGGTATTACTTACTTAAGACTTAATACAGATTGTCAGGAGTTGGCTTATGTGTTAAAACCAAAAGAAACTGTGCCACCAAAATTTTTAGTTGATGCTTTTAAAAAGGGTAATCAAGTACAAGATTTTTTAACTAATAATTATGTCGCTGGAAAATCTGGAAATGAAATTTTATTGAAAGCACTAAGTGAAGCAAAAGCAGTTGGTTTAAGGCCTTCAATTTATACGCACCCTCTAGGTAGCTATGGACATTCTTCTGGTCCAACAATAGGAATGTGGGATGCTCAAGGTGGTGTTTCTGGTGCAGGAGATTATCCATTATATCCAAATACTGTTTACGCTATAGAGCTAAATACAACAGTTACTATTCCAGAATGGAAACGGGATATTAGAATTATGTTTGAAGAAGCAGGGTTTTTTGGAGAAGATGGATTTAGATATGTAAATGGAAGACAAACAGAACTGCTAGTTATTCCAAGAGTTAAAAAGCATCAAGGGAATTAGAAATATGATTGCGTATAGTCAGGGTTTCTGTAATTATGATTAAATTGCGGCACAAATTTTGAATGACTGTATTTATAATTTTAGAATGATGAAAAAAATTGGATTACTAATAATATTTGGAGCTTTATTTAATTTTGGTTTTGCACAACAGGTAGATCGAATTCAAAGAGGTCAAAGAGGTTATACACCTCCAATAATATATAACGAAGAAACTTTTATTGAACTTGTAGACCCTTATGATGAGGTAGATAAGATGATACCGAAATGTGCTGCGGAACTTGGTTTAGATGCTTTTGAGAAGGAAATAATAAAAGGAATGCTTATTAAAAAATTCGAAAAACAGAATGCAATTCTTGAAGATGAAAAGAATACAAGATCAGATAGAAAGAAAAAGATTGACGATTTAGAAAAAGAGTATTTAAAAGAATTGGCTACAATTTTAAACCCTGATAAAATTGAAAAGTATAAAACCATAGATTTTTCTGAAACCAATAAAGAAAAGAAGAATAGGAAGAAAAGAAGAAAGAATAAAGAATAAAAAAAAGAAGGTTATTAAACCTTCCTTTTTTTATTCTTTATCTAAAGTTAAAGAGTTCTTATATAAAGTGTTTTTTTTGTAAATTTATGCAAACAAAATTTTGAATGCTATGAAGAATTTTTTATTAATAGTTGGGACATTCTTTCTGATGCAAACAACCTTCGCTCAAAGAAATATTGATTTATATTGGGATACATCTTATTCCATGAAAGATAGAAACCTTCAAAGTGAGTTGGTATATCTAGATAATTATTTTAAAAAGCACCCTCAAACAAATGTTAATCTAATAATGTTTAGTAATGAGGTAATTCTTAAAGAAAGTTTCTCAGTAAAAGAGAGTAATTGGTTAACTTTAAAAAAGGAGCTTGCGAACACAATTTATGATGGAGCAACACATTATAATATCGAAGAAAATAATAATGTTGATGAAATTTTGCTTTTCACCGACGGCAATGAAAATTTAAACGAATTAACTTCTCAAAGCACTGTGCCTATTAGAGTAGTTTCTACTTCTGTATATACTAACACTACAAAGCTTAAGTTGATTTCAGATTTAACTTCTGGCTCCTTTGTGTATATAAATAGTGATTTAAGAAGCACTACCGAAAAAGTAAAAACCGAACAAATATCTGATGGAGTTTATAATGGATTTGTATCAGGAAATATTACTGGAATTGAAGGTGGCCTTGGTAATGTGAGTGTAATTAATAAAAACAGTAATAAAGGAACTGCATCATTTTCAAATGGTAATTATAAAGTTGAAGCTGATGATGGTGATCTATTGGTTTATACGTTTTTAGGAAAAAAAACCATAAACGTTAGAGTTACTAAAGCTAACATTATTAATGTTTATATGCCAAATATAGATCAAAGCCTTGATGAGGTAGTTGTAACATCTAAAGCTCCGGAAGATGAAGTTGAACTCGTTAATGTTGGAAACCAAAAAGTTGATAAAAAAACATTAGGCTATGATGTTGAGACTATTACTGAAGAAGATATATCTGACTTAGATACAAATTTGGCTGGAGCAGTAAAAGGACAATTTACTAGTTTCGAGTTACCAAATGATACTTATGATCGCGTTGATATTAGCCAATTTTTAGGACGAGGTAAAAATATGACCATCTTACTTAATCAGTATGGATTAGTTGTAATGGATGGAATGCCTTTAGGGCAATCGGGATCTGAGTTTGGAGGAATTAGATATGCGCAAGATGATATAATTAATCCTGATATGATTGAAAGTATTACTTACTTAAAAGGATTAGCGGCGACAAATAAATATGGGACTTTAGGTAGAAATGGGGTTTTACTAATCACTACCAAAAATGCAACTGGAGGAAAAGACATAACCAAAAAAGAAATTGTTTTAGGTACAACTTCTACTTATACTGGAAATGCTGAAATGGCAAGCGAGCTTCCAAATACTCCTTATATAAATGCACTTAAGGATGCTAAATCTATTGATCAGGCATTTAATATTTATTTAGTACAACGTGAAAAATATGGTGAAGACGCATCTTTCTTTTTAGATGTATTTGATTATTTTAAAGACTGGAATAATGAGTTGCTTTCAAGTAGAATTTTGTCAAATGTTTATGAAATAGCATATGATAATGATGTTGTATTGAGAGCATTATATTTTAAACAGCATGAAGCAAAAGACTACAAAGCTGCTGTTAAAACATTAGAGCGTATAGTAAAAATTAAACCTAAAGAGTCGCAGTCTTACAGAAATTTGGCTTTAGCTTATAATTATAATGGCGAGTATGATAAAGCATTAAAGTTGTACTCTAATATTGATAAGAATGTAGGAGTTAGTAATATAAATACCTTAGGGCTTGCAAAGACGATTACTAATGAGACTAAAAATTTAATTGCACTTCATGGTAGTGAATTAAATGCAAATGATGTAAATCCAAAATTCTTAAGACCTATAAAATACAAATCCAGAATTGTATTTGAGTGGAATGATCTTGATGCAGAATTTGATTTAAATATCATAAATCCGCAAAACAGATTTTTTACTTGGTCACATACTCAAGCTGAAAATTCACAAAGAATTACACAGCAAAAGGAACTTGGTTATGGACTAGAAGAGTTTTATTTAACATCTTCTGATATTGGAGAATGGGTTTTTAATATGAAGTATTACGGAACCAATGCAAAGAAAAAACTTCCAACTTATATTAAAATAACAGTATATAAAAATTTTGGATCACCTAACCAAACTAAAAACATTAGTGTAGTAAGACTAGAAAAAACTAATGTAGAAGAGACGGTCTCTAAACTAATTGTGAATTAATTATACCTGAATAACACCCAAATTAAATGCTTTTTCAATTGGAGCGTGGTTTGCTGCTTCGATTCCCATGCTAATCCAAGTTCTGGTATCTAAAGGGTCTATTACAGCGTCTGTCCACAATCTTGCTGCTGCATAATATGGAGATACTTGGTTATCGTATCTATCTTTTATTTTATTGAAGAGCTCTTCTTCTTTTTCAGGCGTAATTTTCTCACCTTTTTTAAGTAAAGAAGCTTTTTCTATTTGTAACAATACTTTGGCTGCAGAGTTTCCACTCATAACAGCTAGTTCAGCACTTGGCCATGCAACTATCAACCTTGGGTCATAAGCCTTTCCGCACATGGCATAATTTCCTGCTCCATAACTGTTTCCTATAACTATAGTGAATTTTGGTACTACACTATTACTTACAGCATTCACCATTTTGGCGCCATCTTTAATAATTCCTCCATGTTCACTTTTACTCCCAACCATAAAACCAGTAACGTCTTGTAGAAACACTAAGGGAATTTTCTTTTGATTGCAATTGGCAATAAATCGTGTAGCTTTATCTGCACTATCGTTATAAATAACACCGCCAAATTGCATTTCACCTTTTTTGGTTTTTACCAATTTACGCTGATTTGCAACTATTCCGACAGCCCAACCATCTATTCTAGCATAGGCAGTGATAATTGTTTTTCCAAAACCAGCTTTGTACTCATCATACTCAGAATTGTCAACCAGACGTTTTATAATATCAAACATATTATACTGTTCAGCACGACTTTTTGGCAAAATGCCATAAATATCTTCTGGATTTTCTTTTGGTTTTATTGATTTCGATTTATTAAAACCTGCTTTATCAAAAGCACCTATTTTGTCAATAATTCTCTTTATAGTATCCAATGCCTCAGCATCATCTTTTGCTTTATAGTCAGTAACACCAGAAATTTCGCAATGTGTAGTAGCTCCACCAAGAGTTTCATTATCAATACTTTCTCCAATAGCAGCTTTTACTAAGTAACTTCCAGCAAGAAAGATGCTTCCAGTTTTGTCCACTATCAGAGCTTCATCACTCATTATTGGTAAATAAGCTCCGCCAGCAACACAACTTCCCATAATAGCTGATATTTGTGTAATTCCCATACTACTCATTACAGCATTATTTCTGAATATTCTTCCAAAATGTTCTTTGTCAGGAAATATCTCATCTTGCATTGGTAAATACACACCAGCTGAATCTACCAGATAAATGATAGGTAGTTTGTTTTCTATTGAAATTTCCTGCGCTCTTAAGTTTTTCTTTCCTGTTATTGGAAACCAAGCTCCAGCTTTTACAGTTGCATCATTTGCAACAACTATGCATTGCTTACCACTTATATAACCAATTTTCACAATGACTCCACCAGAAGGACAACCACCATGAGCTTCATACATATTATCACCAGCAAACGCTCCAATTTCGATACTTTTTGCCTTAGAATCGAGTAGGTAGTCAATGCGTTCTCTTGCAGTCATTTTTCCTTTAGCATGATGTTTCTCAATTCGTTGCAGACCTCCTCCTAATTTTACTTTAGCAAAACGTTTCTTTAAATCTGTAATCAAAAGTTTATTGTAATCTTCGTTTTTATTGAAGCTAATATCCATTAATAATTATGTTTGATGCTAAAATACGAAAGAAGTTGACGTCAAAAAAGACAGATCCTTTTATTTATGCTTTACATGGAAATATATTCCTAGGAATATATAAATAATTTATTGTATATTTGCATAAAAATAAGACATAAATGAAAAAAATAATAGCATTTGCTGGAAGTAATAGCAAGAATTCGATAAATAAAACATTAGCTTCTTATACTGCGAATCAATTAAATAATGTAAAGGTTGAAGTTTTAGATCTTAATGATTTTGATTTGCCGTTATACGGAATTGATTATGAAATAGCTCATGGTATTCCAGATAATGCTCAACTATTTCTTGATAAAATAAAAGCATCTAATGGAATTGTGTTATCACTAGCAGAGCATAATGGAGCCTATGCTACAGTATTTAAAAATATTTTTGATTGGATGTCAAGAATTGACAGTAAACTTTGGAGTGATGTACCAATGTTATTAATGGCAACATCACCTGGAGGAAGAGGTGGAGCAACAGTTTTAGAAATTGCGAAAGGACGTTTTCCATTTATGGGAGGAAATATTGTAGCAGATTTTTCATTACCTTCATTTGGACAAAATTTTTCAGAAGATGGCATTAAAGATAAAGAACTGGCTGAGCATTTTAATGAAGCTGTTATTAAATTTGAGAATGCACTATAATGGGAGATATATCTAAAGACATCAATTCTAAATTTCCAAATAATAAGGTGAAGGCATTATTAAATATAGTGTATACAGCTAATTGGATAAGCAGCAAGCAAAATACTTTTTTTAAGGATTTTGGGGTTTCACCTCAGCAGTTTAATATTCTTCGAATATTGCGAGGAGCAGGAAAACCATTAAAGGTACAAACCATTAAGGAACGTATGATTGAGCGTGCTCCTAATGCTACAAGATTAATGGATAAGTTATGTTCAAAAAAATTAATAGAACGTATAGCTTGCCCTGAAGATCGAAGAGTTGTTCATATTGATATTACAAAAGAAGGTTTAAACTTGTTAGAAGATATATCTAATGAAATGAATGATGATTATATTAAAAACCTAACGGAAGATGAAGCAGGACTATTAAGTGATTTGCTAGACAAAATTCGTTAGAAAAAAATTTACACTAATAGTTTCCATGGAAACTAAATAAAGAAAAAAGTAAAATGAAAGCAATAATTCACAAAGCAGAAAGTAGAGGGTTTGCAAATCATGGTTGGTTACAGGCAAACCATTCATTTAGTTTCGCAGGTTACTATAATCCAGAAAGATTACGTTTTGGAGCACTTAGAGTACTAAATGATGATATAATAGCACCTAAAATGGGTTTTGGAACGCATCCACATGATAACATGGAAATAATTACAATTCCTTTAGGAGGCGAGTTGAAGCATCGTGATTCTATGCATAATGAATGGCAATCTGTTTTTCCAGGAGAAGTTCAAATCATGTCTGCAGGAACTGGTGTAAAACATTCCGAAATAAATGGATCAGTTGATAAGCATTTAAGTTTATTTCAAATTTGGATTATTCCAAATAAGCAGAATGTTAGACCACGATATGATCAGAAATCGTTCAATCCTGAAGATCGAAGCAATAAGTTGCAAACCTTAGTAACATCAATAGATGACAGTCATAAAGGTAGCTTAAAAATTCATCAAGATGCTGTTTTATCACGCATTGACTTAGGCAAAGGGCAATCATTAAATTATCATTTGAAAAGTAAAAATCATGGTGTTTATGTTATGACTATTCATGGTGATGTTAGCGTTGATGATAATAAATTGGAAACAAGAGATGCCGTAGGAGTTTATGAAACAGAAAGCTTTATAGTAAATGCTTCAGATGTTTCCGAACTATTATTCATTGAAGTGCCAATGATTTAATTGTATAAATTTGAACTTATTAAAAAAAGCATCCTTTATGAGGATGCTTTTTTATGTAAAAACACGATATTTGTGTTTCGACTAACTATCAAAATAAACTAAGAACTTAGAATATGGCAATGAATAAAAATACAGTCCTTGCTTGGGCTACCACAATAATGATAATAGTAGGATTAGGGTTAATCGCTCTTGGAGCTTTTCGATATGATGAAGTAGCAGGTTGGGGATTTGCTGCTGTTGGTATTGGTTTTTTTGCTAATGCTTGGGTTTTTAATGCTTTAAAAGGACGTGTATAATGAGTGATGATAAAAAAATAATATTTTCAATGTCTGGTTTAACCAAGACGTTTCCTGGTGCAAATACACCAGTTTTAAAAAATATTTATTTAAGTTTTTTCTATGGAGCTAAAATTGGAATTCTTGGTCTTAATGGTTCTGGTAAGTCAACCTTATTAAAAATTATTGCTGGTACAGATAAAAACTATCAAGGCGACATTACATTTTTACAAGATTATTCTGTTGGCATGTTAGAGCAAGAGCCACAGTTAGACGAAGAAAAAACAGTTATGGAAATTGTACGTGAAGGTGCAGCCGAAACGGTTGCTATTCTTGATGAGTACAATAAGATTAACGATATGTTTGGATTAGAAGAAGTCTATTCTGATGCCGACAAAATGGAAAAATTAATGAATCGTCAAGCAGAACTTCAAGATCAAATTGATGCAGCTAATGCTTGGGAACTCGATACCAAACTAGAAATTGCTATGGATGCTTTACGTACTCCTGATGGTGATAAGAAAATTGGTGTGCTTTCTGGTGGTGAGCGTCGTCGTGTAGCCTTATGTCGTTTATTATTGCAAGAGCCAGATGTATTATTATTAGATGAGCCAACCAATCACTTGGATGCAGAATCTGTACATTGGTTAGAACATCATTTAGCACAATATAAAGGAACTGTGATTGCAGTAACGCACGATAGATACTTTTTAGATAATGTTGCTGGTTGGATTCTTGAACTCGATAGAGGAGAGGGAATTCCTTGGAAAGGGAATTATTCATCTTGGTTAGATCAAAAATCTAAACGAATGGCTCAAGAAAGTAAAACAGCTTCAAAACGTCAAAAAACGTTAGAGCGTGAGTTAGATTGGGTTCGTCAAGGTGCTAAAGGTCGTCAGACTAAACAAAAAGCACGTTTGAAGAACTATGACAAATTAATGAGTCAAGACCAAAAGCAATTGGATGAAAAGCTTGAAATATACATTCCAAATGGACCTCGTTTAGGAACAAATGTGATTGAAGCTATTGGAGTTAGTAAAGGATATGATGACAAATTGCTTTACGAAGATTTAAACTTTAACCTTCCTCAAGCTGGAATTGTAGGCGTTATAGGTCCAAATGGAGCTGGTAAAACTACAATCTTCAGAATGATTATGGGAGAAGAAACTCCTGATAAAGGAGAATTTAAAGTTGGAGATACAGCAAAACTAGCTTATGTAGATCAAAAACATTCTAATATAAATCCTGAAAAAACCATTTGGCAAAATTTTAGTGATGAACAAGAGTTAATAATGATGGGAGGAAAAGAAGTTAATTCTAGGGCGTATTTAAGTCGATTTAATTTTTCTGGAGGCGAACAAAATAAAAAAGTAAAATTGCTTTCTGGAGGAGAACGTAATCGTTTGCACTTGGCTATGACACTTAAAGAAGAAGGTAATGTATTACTTTTAGATGAGCCAACTAACGATCTAGACATCAATACATTAAGAGCTTTAGAAGAAGGATTAGAAAATTTTGCTGGCTGTGCAGTTGTTATTAGTCACGATAGATGGTTCTTGGATAGAATATGTACACACATTCTAGCTTTTGAAGGAGACTCACAAGTGTATTTCTTTGAAGGTAGTTTTAGTGACTATGAAGAAAATAAGAAAAAACGTTTGGGTGGAGATTTGATGCCGAAAAGAATTAAATATAAAAAGTTAGTACGCTAATTAATAAATGTCTACTTCAAGTAGACATTTATTGTTAAATATTAATATAAATGACCTTCTGTAAAATCTTCATAATCATCAGCTTTAGATTCTGATTTTTTACTTAATTGTTCATTCTCTGCTTTAAGTTTATAAGATTTTCGTACACCTAATATTAAAAGAACTAAAAACGCACATACTGTAATAATTAGGATAGTTACAATATTTGTCTGCTCAATTAAAAAGAGGTTTGGGGTTTTTGAAGCTAGGGAATGTAATAACATAAATTCGCTCGAATTGGGTTAAAGCAAGTCAAATATATAATAAAAAATTTATTAATCCATTAAAAATGAATTATTTATCGCTCACTATACCAATCAAGTAGTTTAACATCAATAGTATTATTTTTTGAGTTTATTAAAGACTTAAACTGATTAATATCACTAAATCCTTCAATTCCTCGATAATGATATGGAAATACTTGTCGTGGTTTAAATTCTAAAATTGCATCAGCTGCGCTTTCAACTGTCATTGTCCATGGTAAATTCATACAAACAAAAGCAATATCAATATTTTTTAATGCTCGCATTTCTGGTATATCTTCAGTATCTCCAGAAATATAAACTCTAGTTTTATTTCGGTTAATTATATAACCATTTCCTCTACCTTTTTCGTGAAATTTTAAAGCTTCTTCTCTTAAATTATACATTGGAATTGCTTCTATATCCATTCCATTAATGGTTTTAGTTTCTCCATTTTTTATTATTATTCTTTTCCCTTCAATGCTTTCATTTAATCGTTGGTTCACGGCTTCAGGAATTAAAAATGTCACGTTAGGATTACTTATGTTTTGAAGAGTTTCTACATTCAAATGATCACCATGAATATCTGTAATCATAATAAGTGTTGGTTTTTTAAAGTCTTTAAAATCTTCTATTTTTCCAACAGGATCAATGTATATAATTTCTTCACCATGCTCAATAATAAAACTACCATGCGAAATTGGGTGAAATAATAATTCATCCGTTTTCATTTCTAAAGAACATGAATTTAATAATATAAATAACAAAGCTAAGTTCAATGTTTGTTTCATAATCTTTTTATGAGTTATTAGTTTAAATATCAAAACATAATCTGTAACAAATAAACGAATTTTACTACTTATATTTTAAGCGATATAAATTTTAAATTTGATAATTTTTGACGAAATTGCTAGTCTTAACAAAATATGTTCACTTAAAACACACACTATATGTCTGATGATTTTGATTTATTAGAAACGAGTTCTAACGAAAAAACTGAAAAGGTTGATGTTAATTGGGGAAAAGCTATAGACCAAATGAAGTCTAAATTGGCTCAAGAGGATGATCCGGAAAGTCGTCAAAAAATTCTAAATGCTACATTGGATAATGTTGTTGATATGGCTGAAAAAGACAGATCCACGCTGTTAGATGCAATAAAAGATTTAACAGATTATCAAGATGAAGTTGGTATTATGTTCGAAGGTTTTTCTGCATTAAATGCAGCAGAGCAAAAAATTATTGACAATGCTATCAAACGTTTAGAACGTGGAAAAGTAGAATTAGAAGACGCCAATAATAAACCAGATACATGGTGGAATAACCTTTGGGGAAGAAAAAGCAAAATAAAAAAAGCTGAAGACGAACTTAGAAATGCTCAAAAAGATCGTGATGCTGCAGATAATAAGGCAAAAGCGATGTTTCAGCAACGTATTGAAAGCGCAGATGTCCAAACATTATTGAATGAATTATCTTTTAAAAGTCAGGCAGCAGTCAAGCGATTAAAAGATCGAGAAATTGAAATTAAGGAAGTAGAAGAAAGCTTGAAGGATGCTATTGTTGAAGCAAGTAAAAACCATACAAAAGCTCTTGAAAAGAAAAAAGAAGTTGAAGATCAACTAGAAGAACAATATGCACTGTTAAAACAATCACGTCAAGCACTTGAAGAAGTTGCAGATAAGCAATCTACAGAATATTCGGAAGCACTATCTAAAGTAACAACACTTGAACAAAAAGTAGAAGAGTTAGAAGGATTGAAAAATGCATATACCACATTGGCAGCTTCTAAAGATAGTTTTGTACATAAACATAATTTAACTATTAAAGTATTGACATCTTTGCGCAGTAACTTGCAAACACATCGTGCAAAACTAAAATCAGATACTGATGAGCGTCTAAAATATTATGATGGATATATAGTAGCATTAAAAGCAAGAACAGATCAAGAATTTGCTGCTATTTTGGAGCATTTAGGCGTAAAAACAGACGAGCATATTGGAGAAACCTTAGCTACCATGCATACAGCTAGTGCAAAAGCACGTCAAGAAATGATGGATAATATTCCAGTACATGAAAAAGTGATGCAAGGTGTATATGGCAGTTATGCTGAAGCCTTAAAAGAGATCAGAAGCAAAGACGCAGAAATTCAAAAGAATTTTGCAGATCGCTATGGTATTGATATGAAAGAGATTTTTGACGAGTATTATAAAGCAGATCCTAATGCACCTAGTGATGGAGGTGAGCCAGAAGGAGAAGCAAAACCAGAAGCAAACGACGACGATTTATTGTCTTAACATATTTTAGGCGTTTCCCTTCATTTCTTATAGCAATGAAGGGTCGTGCTTTACATTATATCTTTTGCATTTGCAAAAGGATACCATTTCAATCGCTAACGCAAAATGAGTACTCTGTAAATTAATAATCAACCACTTTACTCTCTATTTAATATTTAAATGATTGTAACACCTTTAGATTCAGCTTATCTCGATTCCAAAGAGCAATATGTTTTTTATCATAAAATGATAGACTTTGCCCTTAAGGAGCTTATTGTTGCTGTACAAAAACAACAAATTTGTAATAAGCAAGAAGTTCTTTTGTTTAAACAATATTGTGATTTGTTGTTATATTCAATTGAAGCCATGCGTGTGAAATATATGTATGATGATGAAGATAATATGAAAGTTGACGTAACTGATTCTGGCTTTCCAAATTATTTAGAGTTCCGTTATTTATTCAATGACTTAGAACTTCGAGAAGAATATCTAGGGAAGCTTACAAATGTTAATACTTTAAAAACTGAATTTTTAGATACACTACTTCGCAAAAAGGAACCTGTAAAAAAACGTAAGTTATTTCAAGCTGCATCAATTGTGTATTATACATCAGCAAAAAAGGAATATATTTTTAATCGTTTTGTTCAAGGAAAAATAATTGAAGCTCCTCAAGGTTCAAAAGGTGAATTTTTAGTGAGTTGGAGTTTTTACGATGTATCACATAACAGACCTTTCATTTGCTTTATGTATTTTGATTATGATGGACATAGAGTTAATGACCATAAAAGTGAAATATATTCAGTTTTAAAAAACACTTCCGATCGTGAAATGTCTTTAGATACAATGGCTTACGCAATTGATAAGCGCTTGCCAAAAGTATCACCAAAACTAATAAAACGATTGGATATTGGACCAATACACAATGTCTTTGCAAAGGACGAAAACGAAATTACACATGCAGTTTTAGAAGGTGTTTCAAAAAAAGACATTCCAATTGAATCCTATGCTATTTCATTTAAAAAGGATGAAGTAGCTTCAGGTGGAGAATTTAAAGAAGGTAATTTTTTTAATAAACAAGTTTTCCAAAGATGGGATGATGTATTTAAGCAAAACTATGTATTGGCTCCACATCGTATTATACAAATGTTGTATAATAAAACACCAGAATTAATGAATAAGTTAGCCCAAGCTCCAATACAAATAGCTGACTTAGTAATTAAAAAATAATTAAGATCAATTCAATATTGATAATTAAAACATATGGAACACAACTCAACATTTCCAATAAAGCAAAATGAACTTGATATGCTTCGTGATGAAGCTACATCGTACTTAAAATCGGTACAATGGGAACAAGGACAACGTGCAAAGAATAGAGATAATGGTGCTAAAGACGAGTCTATATTATTGTATTTATCAAGAGCCAATAATGGTAGCAATGTAAATGTAACATCTGTTTCTAAAAGTGTTTTGGCTTTAAAAAAGAGATTATTACCTGAATCTGTAGCAATTCCAATTCATCTTAACCAAACGTTGTATGCTGTTCAAGAAGGATTAACACTAGGTATTTGGATTAAAGACAGTTATTACGACGCTTCTGGTTTATCTAGTTTAAGTGAAAACAAATCTGCTCTTAATACGTCTGGAAAACGTGAGTATGAAAGCAAAATGCATACAGCTACAGCTTTTATGTTGTTTGCTTCAGCCTATAAAATTTTGCATGATCTTAAACCACATGCATCTGATGATTTGAGTGTGATGAAACAAAAATTTGCAGGTATACCTGAAGTGTCATTAATGACTCCTTTAAAAGGGATTTCTTGTAATTTGTATTATTATGATAAATATCTATCACACCCAGACATTATTAAATCAGATAAGGATGTTATAGATTTTTCTGTAGTGTATTTTGAAGCCTTAATTGATGAAATTCAATTACGTAAAAGCAGTTTAGAATATACTGAAACGGTTGTTGATAGAACATATAAGCTAGAAAATTCTGATTTTGCTGTTTCCGGTTGGGAAAATGTCTTTGCTGGAACTGCAAAAAGTATTGAATTCAACAAAATTCAATTTGAACAAATTGTCGGAAACCGAGATGCTAAACATTTTGCTCGTCGTTTAACTGAGCGTATGTTAAGTTATGATTTTGAGGAAAAAAAGAATCCGTTTCAAGAATTAGGAGGTTTTATGCCAGTATTTATGGGTTATGGAATTCCTGGAACTGGAAAAAGCATGCTAATTGCTGCTATTGCAACTCGCTTAAAAGAACATTGTGATAATTTAGATATTCCATTTTTGTTTCATCCAATGCCTGACACTTTAATTAGTACTTTTCAAGGTGGTTCAGCAGAAAAAATGGTAGAGTGGATGAAACCACTACAAGATCCTACTAAGCTTATATTTGCACCTATTGATGATGCAGAGAATAATTTGCAAGAACGTACAGCTCAAGGTGTTTCAGCTGGTGTAAAAGAAGTAATTGGTGTGTTTTTGAGATATACTGAAGGTGCTTATGCTGTTAATTATGGTAATAGTTCTGTAGGTTTATTTACAAATCTTCCTGAAATGCTAGACAAAGCTGTGATTTCTCGTGTACAAGGTCGTTTTAAAATTGATGGAGCACGAACTGAACATGACTTTTTAGATCAAGATCATTTATGGTGGCGAAAATTTGATGATACAATGCCAGACTTCGTAAACATGCAAGGTCCAGAAAACTATAGTTATCTACAAGATCAAGGTTTGGCTAAAAATATGGGAGAGATTTTAAATGTATCAGATAAACCAACTGAAGAGCGTGTGTTTGAGGCTTATGATAAGATAGAGAAAAGCTTTAAAACAAATCAACATTTGTTTTATGCAAACTTATATAAAGAGATTCAAAAGATATTTCCATTTTTCTCATCTCGTGATGTTAGAAACATTCAGAGTGCAGTATCACTTCGCTTAACAGATTTTGACTTGGAAGAAGATTGGTTTGAAAATCCTGATATCTATTTTAAAAAAGATTACGATACCAAGTTCAATATGCTCCAAGAATTGATGCGAGCAAATATGAAAGGCTTAGATTTTTCTGAAATTAGAAGGCAGGAAGTGGTACGTTATTTAGATAATGTGGCAACTATTGCTGATACAGATTTTAAACGTAAAGTAGATAAACGTGTGGCTCAAATGAATATTGAAGTGGAGGCCAGAGAACAATTTGATAAGGGAGAAGAATAACAAATGTTGATTTGTCATTTCACATTTAATGCGGTACCCACTTATAATATGCAATAGATTCTTGTCTTAGTAGGAATAACAAAAACCTAATGAATAAACTAAAAAACATAACATACAACACCCTTTCAAGCGAATGGGCAACATTAAGCAGAATTGATTATGATTTTCAATTCAATGATGGTACTTGGAAACGTTTATCAAGAGAGAGTTACGATAGAGGAAACGGGACGTCTATTTTATTATACAACAAAGAAAAAGGTACTGTGATTTTAACCAAACAATTCAGAATGCCTGCTTATGTAAATGACAAGAATGACGGAATGTCTATTGAAGTTTGCGCTGGAGCAATTGACAAAGATGAACAGCCAGAAGCAAGTATTATTCGTGAGGTAGAAGAAGAAATAGGATATAGAATAGATAAAGCAATCAAGGTATTAGAATCATATATGTCACCTGGAGCAGTTACTGAAAAAATGTATTTGTTTATTGCTGAATATTCAGATGACATGAAAGTAAATAATGGAGGAGGTGTTGAAAGTGAAAATGAAGATATAGAAGTGTTAGAAGTATCTTTCGAAAAAGCAATCAATATGATAAATGATTATGAGATTATCGACGCTAAAACAATTATATTATTACAATATGCTCAAATAAATAACTTGTTGTAATGCAAAAACTAATAGCAGCAAATTTATATAGAAGTGAGCTCATTCCTGTAAGTGGAAAATTAGTTGAGCGCTATAATCAATGCCTTTTAAAATTAGGTTTTGATAAAACTAAACTCAAATCGTTTTCTATTGATGGGTTAGGATGGAGCCCTGAAATTGCCGAAGAGAAAAAGAATCTTCGTTACTTAAATCATAGTGATGCCAATCCTCATGGAATCATTATTTCTCCTTTGCAAAAAGGGAAGCCAGTATATGTACCAACACATAGCTTTGATAGAGACATGATGTTGCAAATATTTAAATCTTATGGAAGTCAAATTAACGATATAACTAGAGATTGTGCCATTTGTTTAGCTTTTGATCAAGATATAGATGCTTTTTATGAACCTCTTGATATTTTAAAATATGATACAGTAACTATAAGTTTCAATCTGATAAATGATTTAGATAAGATTCAAACTGAACAATTGAGTTTGATTGAATCTTTTAATGCTGACAACAATTTTATTGATGAAGATATTCATAGTCAATTATTAGAATCTGCAAAAAAGCATGGTGATTTGAGGAGCAGGCATTTGGTGTTAGAACCTATTGTGTTTAAGACAGATTCCTTTTTTACAAAGGCTTTTGGAGGCGTATATTTGTTAAGAGATTTTATAAAAACAATTGTGGTTTTTGAAGATGAAGAAGCTCATAAAGAAGCTATAAAAGACACAGCTCACGATGTGCTAATCTATCATATTTCGCAACCTGAACTTATTGATAAGTTAAAGAATCATCTAATTATTGAAAGTAATTTAGAAGAAGTAGCTAAGACACCACGCTATGAACGTATTAAGAAAGTGATGTTTTATAGCGAATTAAAGGATACGAAACATCCTATAAAAGATATATTGAATGATAAGGTGTTATTCAGACGTTACCTTAATACCATTGATGCAAAAGCATTAAAAAGAGTTAATGGAGTTGAAATTTATTTGGAGCGCTTAGAACGCAGTAATGCATTCAAAATTCATGATTTGGTAGATAACTCGTTTTATTTCTCTTTGCATGAACCACATTCAGCACTAGATGTTAAGCATATAGATTTAATCTGGAAGTTATTAATAAATGTATCTCCCAAGGATGTATTATTCTTGTATTGGTATGATAAAGAGCAGTTTTATAAATCATATGAAACTTGGGATGATTCTTTTCAAGATTGGGTTATTGAAACCATTAGTAACAATATTTAAAATTTATAGACTAATTTTATAGAGAGTATAACTTAAAACGAAAAACTATGACTATTGAACTCATTGTATTTATTGTAGCCATATTATTTGGTGTATTGTTGTATTGGAGAGAATCCAATGGAAATGGCTTGTATCGTTTTGTAAACAAGGTGGTCAATTCTAAAGAATTGCAAATGAAACAAGATGATAGAACAGGGTTTGTGTTTCAACAAAAATTCTTACTACGTGTAGTTTACGTAGCTTTTCTTTTTATAATTGTTTCAGTTGTTTTACAATTTTTCACGCCTTTCAAACCATTTGGAAGTTATAATGGAGTATCAACTTTTGCATCTAGTATTGTAGGCACTGTTTTAGGAACTTACTTGGCTAACTTTGTATTAAAATCAGGAAAAATAGTAGATGAAAAGAGTGAATCAATTACTGAATTGGTTAGTGGGACTATTGAAAAAGGTAAAGAAATACTTGATGACATAACTACCAAAGAAGAACCAGAAGATGTAGCTGAAGAAGCTATAGAAGAGGCTCCAAAAAATGAAAAGAGCGCTAGAGAACGTTTAAAAGATAAAGGATTAATGTAATTCTTAAATGAATAAAAAGATGATTAAAAAATACTGGAATAAAGGAAAAAAGCAGAAGGTTATAACTATTGTTGTTAGTGTAGTTTTATTAGTCTTATTGTTTGTTTTACGCGATGATTATCAACCATTATTATTATTCATCAGGAAATTTGTTTTCATCATTTTATTATGTGGAATAATCTTATTCCTATTGTTAAAGAAATTCAGAAAGACTCCTAGCACAGGAAAGCGTATAGGCATATTAGCAATACTCGCAGTCATTTTTGGTGTCATCTATGCTGTAGGTTGGCATTATAATATGTACGACTACATGAAAACTTATAATGTATTCAATAATTTAAATAAAGTTGAAATACATGAATTACCTCTAACACAAAACGAACGAATTCAGCCTTTACGAAATATTTTTTCAATGGCTAATGAATCTGTTGGTGAAACCAAAGATGTGTCCTTACCACATTTGGTACGAGTTGATGGAGTTAATCAATGGACAATGGCTATTCAGCCAACTGAGAAATATATTTGGCAGCGTATAAG
>Ga0316189_10002234_pt1 | contig 19042 bp, 13 predicted proteins | sample LowCovwburrow_MG_FD_204930 | JGI IMG/M metagenome (GOLD analysis project Ga0316189, IMG submission 204930) | Coastal sediment microbial communities from Maine, United States - Lowes Cove worm burrow | ecosystem: Environmental > Aquatic > Marine > Coastal > Sediment | place: USA: Maine...
TGCCATTCTATTTCTCCTGTTAAAGTAATAGGTATTAAAGTAAATTCATCATCTATACAACTAATTAGTAAAAAAAAAGCTACTACTATTGTTATGAAAGATCTAAAGCAACTCATTTTATGGAGTGCTTTTTTTGACGATAAATAAACCTCTATTAATATCGCTTATAACGATATTACCGCTTGGTAGATAGGGATATACATTCCAAACACCATTAAAAGCAGAATTATTATGTTGCGGAAAGGTATCGAAATAACCTATTTCTGTCATTACTTCACCTGCAATAGCTGTAATATCAATAGTTCGTATACCAGCAGTATAATTAGCTAAGTAATATGTATTGCCTTTTACATAACCATTATGATCAATTGCAGAAGTTGGCCCTAAATAGGTCATTTTAAGAGAAGGATTATCTAGATCGGAAAAATCAAAAACTAAGGTTCGTGTATTGAAACCGAAGCCTGTTTCATCTAATTCATCTCCAACAATAAAGTATTTTTGATCTTCGGTAAACCAACCTTGATGTGTATAACCAGGATTGCTATATGTAATTGTTGAAATACTTGTAGGATTTGCTTTGTCGGTTACATCAACAATTGCAACTTCATTTTCGTTACTGCCAATCAAAATTTCTCTTCCACTATAATCACTATCAGGACCACTGTAAGTTATTACTTGGGCATCATGGCTATAATCATCCATGGCATATCCACCAGCAGCTGTTGGGTTTAAAGGATTGGTAATATCAACAAAATGAGGTCCTCCATTAAAGCCAGAAGTTCCTACAGCATATGCAAAACCACTGTCTTCATTAATCACAATATTATGTGCATTGCCAAAACCTGTGTACCTTACGTCTGCACTAAAAGTAACGGGGGCATTACTAACATTTCTTAATTTAGTTAGATCAAATACTTGCATTCCATGATTGGCAGCTTCACTTACAATAAAGGCATAATTGCTATAGACTTTAATATCCCGCCAAGAGCTATTTTGGGTAGCCGTTGGTAATCGGCCTAAGTAAATTGCTTCATTGGGGTTTGAAATGTCTACAAAAGCAGTTCCATTATTTAGGCCCATCAAAGCATACTCTTTCCCGGTTTCAATATCTTTCCATCCCCATGAATCGTTTCCGCTTGTTGCCTCAAAAATGTCTAAAGAAATGTGTAATTGTAAGTCATAATCATTACAAGGATAATCACCGGCCATTCCTCCAACACATGGTTGCTCAGCAAAACTATAAGTTGTATCACAAACATCACCAATTCCATCATTATCATCATCAGCTTGGTTTGCATTTGATATAGTACTACAATTATCATTAACGTCCGCAACACCATCTGTGTCTGCATCTGCAACATCCATAAGCGTTGGATTATTATCGGAAGAAGAACAATTTGTTGTTAAGGAACTTAATGTAATTAAAAATACTAGTGATAAGATTATTTTAATAAATTTCATAATAGTCTAGAGATATGATTTACATTTCTATCAAAAATCATGCAAAATTGCCAAAAATTGCAGATTTTTGTATTCTGAAACAAATTTATCAATTTCTAAAACATAAAAACTAAACTTGATGTTAAAAGACAAAAATGAAGAAAGAACCTCACTGGCGGAATTAGGAGAGTTTGGATTGATAAAGCATCTGACTGATTCGGTGAAATTGACGCATAAATCAACTATTAAAGGCATTGGTGATGATGCTGCTGTATTAGATCTTGGCAAGAAACAAACTTTAGTGACTACCGATCTATTGATTGAAGGTATTCATTTTGATTTGAGTTATATGCCCTTAAAACATTTGGGTTATAAAGCTGTGATGGTCAACTTATCTGATGTTTTTGCTATGAATGGAAAGGCAACTCAAATTACAGTTTCTATAGCGGTTTCAAACCGATTTCCTTTGGAAGCAATTGAAGAATTATACGCAGGTATTCATTTAGCTTGTAAAACCTATAATATTGATCTTGTTGGCGGAGACACTACTTCATCTACTAAAGGATTATTGATAAGCATTACTGCTATTGGCGAAGCTGACAAAAAAGATATTGTCTATAGAAATGGCGCCAAGGCCAATGATCTATTGGTTGTAACGGGTGATTTAGGAGCCGCTTATTTAGGCTTACAGGTTTTGGAACGTGAAAAACAAGTGTTTCAAGCCAACCCGAATGCGCAACCAGACCTAGAGAATTATACCTACTTGGTCGAGCGTCAGTTAAAACCAGAGGCACGTCAAGATATTCCTATTTTGTTAAAAGAGTTAGGTGTAAAGCCAACATCAATGATAGATATAAGTGACGGTTTGTCTTCAGAAATTATACATATTTGTCAGCAAAGTAATGTGGGATGTAATTTATTTGAAAATAAAATACCTCTTGATCAACAAGTAATTTCTACCTGCGAAGAGTTTAATATTGATAGTACTATGGTCGCTTTAAGCGGAGGTGAAGACTATGAGCTATTGTTTACCATTAATCCTGCCGATTATGATAAAATCAAGGGGAATCCAAGTTTGACAGTAATTGGTCATATGACAGATGCCAACGAAGGAATGTCACTTGTTACCCGTGCGAATCAAAAAATAGAACTCACAGCTCAGGGTTGGAATTCATTATTAAAAAAGAGTTAACAAAATTAATTGCCTTATGCATAGAATATTACTTTGGTTACTTACTTTATTTATTTCTGTGGAAATTTTCGCCCAAAATGAAGTCCAAGCATTTTTTCCTGACGTTTTCGAGGATTATCCGAATGTCCGAGATATAACTATTTCACCAGATGGAAATGAAATTTATTTTACTGTAGATGACCTTAAAAGTAGAATTGCGCTAATTGCATATATAAAAAAGACAAATGATGGTTGGAGCAAACCAAAATCGGTTTCTTTTACAGGAAAATATCGCGATCTTGAAGCTGCTTTTGCACCCGACGGAAAGCGTTTATATTTTGTATCTAACAGGCCTTTGGATAGAGATTCGATCAAGCCAAAAGATTATGATATCTGGTACGTAGATAGAACAATCAATGGCTGGTCTGAGCCTAAAAATATAGGAGCACCAATTAATACTTCTTCTCATGAGTTTTATCCTTCCATTACCAATAATAACGACATCTATTTTACGTCTGAAAGAGAAGGTGCAGTAGGTAGAGAGGATATATTTGTAAGTAGATTAAAAGAACAGGTCTATCAAGAACCTATCTCAATTCAAGGAGGTGTAAATACAAAATATTTTGAGTTTAATGCCTTTATAGCGCCAGATGAAAGTTATATTTTGTTTAGTGGTCAACGACCTAAAGAGGGTAAGGGAAGAGGTGAGTTATATATTAGCTACAATGAAAATGGAACTTGGTCTAAAGGTAAGTTACTAGAAAAAATAAATTCTGAATATTTAGATTTTTGCCCGTTTGTAGACCTAAAAACAAATCGACTGTATTTTACAAGTCAAAAAACTGAAGTCAAGAAGTATTACGAAAAATCAATAGAATTAGATGGTTTTTTATCCACTTTTAGATCTTCTAAACCACATGGTCTCAACCGAATTTATTTTGTTGATTTTAGAATGTTATTAGATTCCTTAAGCATAAAAAAAACGGATTAATTTTTAGTAATTAAAGAATCGAGTAATTTTTCTAATTCTTCACCATGAATATTCTTTCCAATAATTTTTCTATCTCCATCAATTAGATAGTTGTCAGGCAAGGCAGTTACAGTATAGTCAAAAGCAGCAGCTGTTTTAAAGCCTTTTAAAGACGATACATTAGTCCAGATACGATTGTCTTTTTCTAAGGCTTTTATCCATTTATCACGTTTGTCATCTAATGAAACACCATAAATATCAAAATCTTCCCTGCTATAATTTGCATAAATTTTATTGAGGCCTTCGCTTTCTCTTCTGCATGGTCCACACCAGCTTGCCCAAAAATCGATCAAGATATATTTCGCTTTGATAGATGATAAATTTACTTGTGAACCGTCTTCTGTATTCAACTGTATATCTGCTACTTTACCACCAACTTCGGATTGTTGCAAACGAGTCAGTTTTTCTCTCAATTTAATTGTGATATCTAAGTTGGGATATGCAGCTTCATATGTAGATGTTAAGGAATCAAAGAGTGGAAAATTTTCAGAGCCTTTCCAGCGAATGGATGTTGCATAAAGCCCAAGCGTATTGTCCATATTCTTAGAGATATAGGCATTCAATTCAGCTAAATGCTTATCATAATTATCAACTTCTAATTGCCCTAATTCGGTAATTTTCTCAGTATCAGGATTTTCAGCTTTTTTTAATTCTTTAATTTCTCTTCTAACCGATTTCACCAATCGATCTAATGACTCTTCTCTAAAATTTTCATAAGCGAGTAATGCTTTGGTGTCTTTAGAACCATCCACCATAACAGTTTGATTTTTTTCATCGTAATTAGCAATAGTAATTGAAAGTTTTTGATCCTTATTGATGGCTAAACCTATTTTTTTCTTGTTCGGCAATACCAACGAATATAAATGAGGCTTTAAATTATAAGTAGATCTAAAATTTCCCTGGGCATCTACTTTTAGAGTCTCAATATGGGTTTCAATTTTTCGCTCAATATCTGTTTCTTGTTGTAATATTAAAAAGTCGGTTGTTGCCGGAGAAATATTTCCGGTAATTGAAAATGTTTCAGGGCTTTCCTTTGCGCAAGAAATCATAAAAATTGTTAGAAAAAGAAATTTTAAGAAATTACTAATGATAGAATTCATTTCGGTTATTGTTTGCATAAATTGACGGTTGTTTGCGATGTTAATTACAAGATTTTATAAAAGTTTTAAGAGCACTGAGTGTTTCCTTAGCATTTTCGATATGACTCATATGTCCGTCAGGTAATTCCACAAGTTCAATTTTAGTTTGCTTTATTTGTTCGATAATAGATTGATAGTCTAAAACCGGATCCTTTTTGCCTAGTATCATCATTTTTTTATAAGGTGAAAAATATAATAAGACTTCTCTGTCGTTTCTAATTTTCATGCCTTCCAATGCTGCAATGATTCCTTGTAATGGGGTTTTCAAGGCTTCCTTTTTAACTGCTTTAATTTCCTTGGCAAATATAGTTCGATTTTTAGGACGAAAGAGGGCTACAATAGCCATTCTCACAAAGGTCTTATGATTTTGTTTAACTGCTATAATTGCTCGATCCCTATTTTTTTTCTTTTCGGCAGTGTCTGCACTGGCAATAGAATTTAAAAGACATAAACCTTTTACTGAATCAGGGTTCTTATTTGCGAAAGCGAGCGACACATAACCACCCATAGAATGCCCAATCAGGATCGAACGACGAATTTTTAAATGTTGTAAAACCGCTTCCACAGCTTCTGCCATCGTTTCCATAGAATGTACATAACCCAAACATCCAGTTTGGCCATGTCCTAAAAGATCAATGCAAATTACCCTATTTTTTTGATTCAGTTCAGGTAGAAAAGGATGCCACATTGAGGCATTTTCCAGAAAACCGTGTAACAAAACCAATGTGCTGCCTTTACCCTTATCGGTATAAAAAATATTGATTCCTTTGTGTTGTATGATCATTTTGTATATTCGAAAAAATAAATTCAAACGTAGTGAACAAAACTAAAGAAATACTAGTTACTGGTTTTGCATTATTCTCTCTTTTTTTTGGTGCGGGTAATTTATTATTACCACCATTATTGGGCTATAATGCCGGAAATGACTGGTTTTTGGTAAGCATTGGTTTTATGATCACAGCGGTTTTAATTCCTATTATTGGTATTATGGCACATGCCCGTTTACAAGGCACCATGTATGATTTTGCCAAAAAAGTATCGCCGGTTTTTAGTTTTGTGTATTGTGTGTTGGTTTATTTAATCTCAATTACCATTCCTTCACCAAGAACAGCTTCGGCAACCCATGAAATAGTGATTTATCCTGCTTTCGGTACCAGTCCTTTGTTGACAAGCAGTATCTATTTTGGGTTGGTTCTACTATTTGTATTGAACCGCTCTAAAATATTAAATGTTATAGGGAAATATTTGACGCCCTTCATCGTGATCATTCTCTTTTTAGTGATTGGATTAGGTTTGTTTTCAAGCCAAATGATCATGAACCCTACGACCCTGGAGAGCCCTATGGTTGCAGGTATTCTGGAAGGTTATCAAACTTTCGATGCCATTGGTGCAGTGGTTGTTGGTGGTGTGATCATTATTTCCTTGAATTTAAAAGGGCATACGTCACAATTAGCAAAAAGAGAACTGATACGTAAGGCTGGTTTTATTGCTGGGCTTGGTTTGTTTTTAATTTATGCAGGTTTAATTGCCGTGGGCGCTTTTTATGGATCGGAGATATTTGTTGATGGTTCTCTAAGCAGCGATATGCAACGTGCCAATTTATTACGCGGTATAAGTTTGGAAACTTTGGGGAATATTGGCAATGCTTTTTTATCTGTTTTGATCGCTTTGGCCTGTTTTACCACTGCCGTGGGAATTGTTACCGGTACTGCCGATTATTTTAAAGGGTTATTTAAAAATTCTCAAAACGCCTATATGGTTACTGCAATTATTGGCTGTTTGATAGGTATTGGTATTGGGCAATTAGATTTTCATTCAATTATCGTGATTGCTTATCCCATTTTACTCTTTATTTATCCGATTACAATTGTTCTTATATTATTGAATATACTGCCCGAAAAATATGCTTCAAATACCGTTTTTAGGGCTGTGGTTGTGATTACGTTTTTATTTAGTATACCTGACGTGTTAGGCTTTGCAGCACCAACTATTAACTTAGAAGGTATAACAAAGTTTATTCCATTTGCAAAACAAAGTTTAGGTTGGGTATTACCTGCATTGTTGACATTTATTATAATAAGCCTAACTACAAAAAGAACTTCATAATAAATATACTTAGTCTTAATTGGCAATGGTTTTGGTAATGCACAAGGCTTGATCTATTCCATCAGTAAATAATACGACTGGATTTTGTTCAATAAAGAAATGGTGAAAAACTGATTAAAAGATCTAATACTTTTAGATTCAATCATGATAATTCTACAATTTTATCTTTATACCCCCATTCACCACAAAACCATCCACCGGTGCATAAATATCTCTAAAGGTTGGGTTGGTGATAGGACCCGTATAAATGGTGTCAAATTTTGTTTGTCTGGTATTCCCAAAATTTTCGAAATTGATAAAAAGAGAAAAACGTTCCCATATTTTTTCAACCATAAAGCCAAACAACCAATAGTCTCTGCCTGTGGCACCATCATTTAATTGTTGTGGTGAAAAATAGTAGGCTTCTAAACCCATTTTTAGTTTTTCTTCAACTTCATACATCAACACATTATTTAATCTATGCTTAGCTACTAAAGGGAAAGTGGTTGAGTTACCATTATAATGTTCATTTACATCCGCCAAGGTATAACCTACAAAGAGTTTAAAATCTTTATAGCTTAGTTTTATATTGGTCTCAAGTCCTTTAGTATCTAAATATCCATTAGGTTGTAAAAATTCAAAGGTATCTGCGCCGGTTGGTGTAAGGATCAAAGGGTCTTTTACCTGGGTATAAAACAGAAGGGTATTTAAACTAAAAAAGAGGTAACTTGACAACTCGGTTTTATAATTAATATCGAAATTGGCACCAATGGATTCTTCTGCTTCAGTATTTGAAACGTCAATCGGTAATACGTTTCTAAATTGTATACGTTCAGTATCTTCTGTAAAAACGGTGGGAGTTTTATAACCTAAACCGCCGCCAAGACGTAAGGATAATTTTGGATTCACTTTTAGAAGTAGAGAAACTCTAGGAAGTACAAAAAAACCGTATTCATTTTGGTAATCGCCACGCAAGCCTGTTTCCAGGTTCAATTCTTCAGTTATATTCAAGGTGTTTTGAACAAAGGCACCAACTGTTGTATGTTGATAATCTACTCGTTCAGAAAGGTTCAATTCATTTTGATTGAATTGGTCTGTCCATAGATTCAGTCCTGTGATCCATTCTGATTTTTCACCTTTATTTGTATAGCTAACTTCACTAAAAGAAGAGATTTGATCGCCTGAAAATTTAAAATCTGGAATTTCAATTGACCTGTCATAATAACCGATGCTATTTTTAAAAGAGAAGGTAGATCTATCATTAATATCATGGTCAATACCAACTTGTGAGCTAATGCGATTTGTGTTATTTTTTTCAAAATAAGAATGTTCACTACTACCTCCTTCTTCAATATAGATAATATCACCACCAATACGTTCCTCAAGCGTAGTTTGAAAACCAACATTGAGGGTTGTTTTATCATTGAAATACACAAAAAATTTTGGATTCACTGTCATTCTTGAAAATTTGGGAATTGCAGTAAAGCCAATATCCGAAGGATCGTAAGGGGTTCCCAAATTATAAGATACAAAAACGGTGGTTCCAATTTTGTTGAACTTTTGAGCATAGAAAGCACTTGCATCTAAACCCAAGGCTGAAGTTCCATTTAGCATCAAGCTAAGCTCTTTTTCTTCTTTAGGTTTTGTTGTAATGAGATTTACTAGGCCGGCTATAGCGCCACCTCCATAAAGTGTTGAAGAAGCTCCTTTAATTACTTCAACTTGTTTTAAGTCTAGTGGTGCGATTTGCATTAAACTCAAGCCACCACTAAAGCCTGAGTATAGGGGAAATCCGTCTCTTAAAATTTGCGTGTATTTTCCATCAAGGCCTTGAATTCTGATACTTGAATTATAACTAGTTGCTGAGGTTTGTTGCGTTTGAATACCCGTACTTTCGTTTAATAACATACGAATATCACCAGGTTTCATATTACCCTTTTCTTCAAGTTCTTCGCCTGAAATGGCTTCCACACGAGTGGGCGTATTGGCTATAGTTCTACTGGAACGAGTGGAAGAAATAATGACTTCTTCTAAATGTTCGTCTTCACTCTGAGAAAGTAGAATTTCTACAGGTTCATTTTGTGCTAAGGGGAATTGATAGGTTTTGATTTGTTTTTCGTAACCAATAAAACTAAAAATGATGGTTTGTGTTCCGTTAGGAATGTTCGTGATTTCTAAAAATCCGTTTTGCTCAGAACTTGCGCCATTGGTAGTGCCTTTTATGATAGCATTTACACCAAATAATACTTCTCTAGTTTCGCCATCTTTAACGATAGCTCTGAAGGAATTTTGACCGAGTAGTATTGACGAATATAGCATTGTCAATAAGAGCAATATGGATTTTCTCATTATTCCACTTTTAATTCTTTAAATGTTTTCAATGGTAATTTTCTCATCATCATTTTTTTAAATAAATGTATTCATAATTAATACACCAATGAGACCCATGACGCCAACAGTAGTCTCCATTACGGTCCATGTTGAAAGCGTATCTTTTACGCTTAGATTAAAATATTCTTTGTATAACCAGAATCCACTATCATTTACATGAGAAAACATAAGACTACCCGAGCCAATGGCCAATACCATCAATTCTGCGCTAACACCAGTGCTTGCAACTAAAGGTAATACAATTCCGGCAGCAGTAAGTCCGGCGACAGTAGCTGAGCCTACACAAACTCTAATGATAGTTGCGATCAGCCATGCTAAAATTAATGGTGATATATTAGATCCGTTTAATAATCCACCAATATAAGTACTCACACCACTATCGATCAAAATTTGTTTCAATGCACCTGCACCGGCGATAATTAACAGCACCATGGTGATACTCGCTATAGATTTTGATAGCGAATCCATTACTTCTGTCATTTTTTTTCCTCTTGAGAGGCCTAGCGTATAAATAGCGACTAAAACGGAAATTAGCATTGCTATTACCGGATTTCCAATAAAAATAATGACCTTTTTCAACATAAAATCATCACTTAAAAAATTAGAAGCGAGGGTTCCTATAATTATCAGGATTACTGGTAATAATGCAGTAAATACACTGATACTCATTTTAGGCATTTCATGATCTTTTAAAATAATGGGGTTGTAAAATTCCTTTAATGGAGTTGCTTTGATGTTTTTGATAGTTCTGGAAAATAAAGGTCCAGCAACAATAATAGTTGGTATCGCAATAATAATTCCATAGAGTAATGTTTTTCCTATATCAGCTTTAAACATTTCGGCGATAGCCGTTGGCGCAGGATGAGGTGGTAAGAAACCATGCGTTACTGATAGGGATGATAGCATCGGTAAGCCTACATAAATTAAAGGTAAACCTGTTGATGCAGCTACGGTAAATACTAAAGGAACCAATATTACGAACCCAACTGAATAAAACATTGGAATTCCAACAATAAATCCGGCTAAAACCAATGCCCATTGCACATATTTTAAACCAAATCTGGATACCAAACTAGAAGTTATACGTTGTGCTGCTCCACTATCGGCAACAAGTTTACCTAACATAGCACCAAAACCTAAGATCATTACTAAAAATCCGAGCGTATTTCCTATTCCGTTTTGAATCGATTGAATTACACTTAATAATTCCATTCCTTGAAGAATACCTACCAAAAGACATACGATAATAAATGAAATAAAAGCATTGAGCTTAAAGGCAGCAATTAAAATAAATAATAAGATGATTCCTGAAATGACAATTAATAAGGGCATATTCTAAAAGAAATTAATATGGGTTAGTTTAATTTCTTCCGAATTTAATAAAAATATAAGCATTGATTCAGTGCTCAATGATATTAGTTAACTGTTTTTAGGATAACTATCTATCATTGTGGTACTTTTCTCTAAGCACTGTTGGAGGAACACCTTCAATCTGGTTATAGAACCTTGTTAAATTATTTGTTTCACTAAAAATTAAGTCGTTGGCTATTTGTGAGATGGATTTATCAGAATACATAAGTTCTAACTTGATTTCTTGTAACAACCAGAAATGAATGGTTTCTGGACCGTATTTCCAAAACGAATTTTAGTGTACTTTTTTAGTTTAAGAATTTATTAACTATAATTCGAAATCATATTTATTATATTTGCGTAAAACCTTTATTATGAAATCACTAACTTATGTTCTTGCCCTATTTTTTTGTATTCAAATTACTGCCCAAGACAAAGAAACAGTAGTTAAAGATGTAACTCAAGCTGCCTTTAATTATATTGATACCTTTTACAAGGTAGACACTACTTTGGCTTATAAAAGTGTGCATAAGGATCTTCGAAAAGTGGGTTGGTGGTATGACCAAAAGAAGAATGCCTATTCTGATAATTCTGAAATGACTTTTGATAGCTTGATAAGCTTGGCCAAACGATGGAATGCAAAAGGCGATCGCACTAATGCAGATAGCCCACGAGAAGTGAAAGTACTTGAAGTATCTGATAAGATCGCTGTGGTAAAAGTCACTGCAGTCTGGGGTATTGATTATCTAAACATGGTCAATACAGATGAAGGGTGGAAAAGTATTAATATAGTTTGGCAATCAAAACCTAAGTTTTCGTTAACTGAGTAAAAACCAGTCTAAGACGGGTTCATTAAACTCTCAATTTCATTGACTTCTATGGGGATATTTTGCATCAAATTAAAAGGTTCGCCTTTTTTCTGAATCACCACATCATCTTCTAAACGAATGCCAAAACCTTCGTCTGGAATATAGATGCCTGGTTCTACCGTAAACACCATATTGGCTTGCATGGGTTCTGTTAAAATTCCATAATCATGCGTATCTAATCCCATATGATGGGAAGTACCATGCATAAAATATTTTTTATAGGCCGGCCAGTCTGGATTTTCATTTTTCACATCTACCTTACTAATTAACTTCAAGCCTATTAATTCAGAAGTCATCAACTTACCAACTTCAACGTGATATTCAGCCCAATCTGCTCCTGGAACGAGCAGTTTTGTAGCTTCATTTTTTATCCGTAATACAGCATTGTAAACTTCTTTCTGGCGTTTTGTAAACTTCCCGGAAACGGGTATCGTACGTGTCATATCACTAGAATAATTAGCATATTCTGCTCCGACATCCATTAAGATCAAATCACCGGCTTTACATTCCTGATTATTTTCGATATAATGTAAAACATTGGCATTATTGCCAGAAGCTACTATAGGGGTATAGGCGAATTTTTTAGAGCGATTTCGTAAAAATTCATGCATAAATTCTGCTTCGATCTCAAATTCCATTACACCGGGTTTTACAAAATCTAGAATTCTACGAAAACCTTTTTCGGTAATGTCACATGCGTTTTGAATCAAATCAAGTTCAATCTTATCTTTAACAGAACGTAAACGTTGCAAGATCGGATTACTCTTAGCCACAGTATGAGCAGGATATTTATTCTTTAGCCATTTAGTGAAACGATCTTCCCGGGTTTCGGTTTCTACATTGGCACGATAATGCTCATTCGTATTTATATAAATCGTATTACATTGTGTCATGAGTTCAAAAATGACTTTTTCCATGTCTTGCAGCCAATACACCGTTTTGATGCCACTGGTTTTTAGTGCCGCTTCCTTAGTTAGTTTTTCACCTTCCCAAATAGCAATATGTTCGTTGGTTTCTTTTAAAAATAATATTTCGCGATGTTTCTCCTTAGGGCAATCAGGAAATAAAACCAAAATACTTTCTTCTTGGTCTACTCCACTTAAATAAAAAATATCACGGTGTTGCTCAAAGGGCATAGTACTATCTGCACTAATGGGATACATATCGTTAGAATTAAAAACTGCCAGGCTTCGTTCTTGCATTTGGGCAGTAAAATTTATACGATTCTTTATAAACAACGTTTTATTTATCGGAAGGTATTTCATTTTAAATCATTTTATTGAATTCCAAATTTATAAATTTGTTAGCACTAATTTTCATTTCTATTGAAATACATTTACTCACTGATCGGATTTTTATTATTAACTAGTTGTTCGTCTACTATAAAAACTTCTTATGGTAAATTATCATCAGCAGAAAAAACATGGGTAGTTTTTCATGGATTTAAAGCTAAGAAGGCCTATGATATTTCACTTGAAGCAGAAGGGGTTACAGACTCAATTAAAAAGAAAAGAATTATAGGTACTGATATTAGTGGAGGAAAGTTAGATGCTTTTAAGCATAGTTATTGGATGGCACGTTTAACACAGGATATTGGTAAAAGGTCAGCCTACAGTTTAGGAAAAGCCCATGAAAAAGGAAATTATCAAACCTTTAAAAAAAGGCAATTAGAAGATGGTTTTTTACCTGATAAGCCTTCAACGGAAATGGATTTATTTAACAATCGAGTTGGAATAACTATTGGCATCCAAAAGAATATCACTTCAAAAAATAAGTTGATTCAAACTGTCTTAGATTCCATTATAAAAGGAAAGATGAGAATATTACTAAAAGATAGCTCTGGTAAGTTTTTAAATTGTGATAAAAAAAGAATTCCACTTGACTCGTTAAAGCATAAGTGGAATACTAAAAAATGTTTGGTGCCTTCTGATAGGATGTCATTCTGAGCAAAGTGAAGCATCTAAATATTTAGTTCATTGAGACTCTTCCTCGTATTAAATTTCATTCAGAATGACTATAATTATTCCTTCAATTCATTAAAATCTTTAAATAAAGTTAAATTCAGTGCCTTTATTTCATCTCTATAAACTGGCCAATCGTTCTTATAAAATACATTGATCTTCTTTATTTCAGTATCTACTTTTTCATTTGCAGTTTTTATCAACTGATTTTCTGTTTTTCCGGGTGCCTGTAATAAGGAGCCAATATAACGCCTTGCGGTAAGCACAAAGGTCATTGGTGTAGGATCTGGATTACGAGTAATACCTTGACGTTTATCCTCTTTACCAATCATACCGTCTATCAATAAATTAATTGACTTTACAACAAATTCAGTTGATTTTATAGCGCTTTTATAAGTGCTGTCTTTTTTAGATGTTAAATGCTTTTTATAACTCTCAGCAATTTTTTCAGATTCCTTTAATTGCTCAATTGCTTTGCCTGCCAAACCAGTTTTTGATTCTAAGTGTTTTAATAAATCATACTTACTTTTCAGAACATTTTGAGGCATTTCAACTCTTGGGTCATAGGCAACACTCACCATGGTTGAATCTTTAGCCTCGCCATAGTGCATAATAACTTTATAGTTCCCTGGTAAAACGGTTATTCCTTTTGGTTCAGGTGCATTTTTAAGAGCAGCTTTGCGCGAAGGACTTCTAACACCTTTTTCAGCTAAGTCCCAATAGGTTCTGTGTAATCCATTATCTTCTGGGGTTTTTGACTTAAGAGTTCTAATTAATCTATTCTCAATATTATACACTTTTAAGCTAATTGAATCAGTTTTTTTCTTATTTATAGTGTCTTTAGATTTTGTTATACTATAACTAATCATAGCACCCTTTTGTCGATTTTGACCATTGAACATTGCATTTCCACCAAAGCGTGTACCAGTAGGCTGTTGATTTTGATTGATAAATGCATTTGGTGCTTTAAAAACTTTCAAAGTCTTGTTTAGCTCTTGTGTGCCTTTTGCAGCTAATTCTCGTAATGGACGAATATCATCTAATACATAAAAAGATCTTCCAAAAGTGCCAATTACTAAATCATGTTCGCGCGGGTGAATACCTAGGTCCATTGTAGGTACTGTTGGATAGTTTTCTGTCCATTTTGTCCAGGTTTTAGCTTCATCTAAACTAATATACAAACCGTTTTCTGTTCCCAAAAACATTAATTTTTTTTCAATAGGATCTTGAATGAGTGATAAAGAATAACCAAAAGTTTCATCTTTACCAATTAATAGATCTTCCCAAGTTTTACCATAATCCCTGGTTCTAAATAAGTAAGGTTTGAAATCAAAATTTCTATAGTTATTTACTACGGCATAAGCTTCTCCCGCATTGTAGGTCGATGCTTTAATTTGCGCTACCCAACCACCTTTTAAGATTTTTTTACCTTTTGGTGTTACGTCCATCCAAGTTTCTCCACCATTTCTTGATAGGTGTATTTGTCCGTCGTCGGTACCAACCCACAACAATCCTTTTTCAATTGTACTAGGTGTAATTGCCAGTATAGTACAGTGATTCTCAGCGCCAGTAGCATCCATGGTAATTCCACCACTTTCATGTTGTTTTTGTTTTTCAGGATCATTTGTTGTTAAATCGTCGGAAATAATATCCCATTCATGACCTTTTGATGTCGATTTATGTACAAACTGACTCCCAAAATATATAGATTCATTATCAAAAGGGTCAATGGCAATAGCTGAGTTCCAGTTAAAACGTAGTTTTACATTTGGATCGGGATGTGTTGGCCGTACCATTTTATTATTACCGGTTACACGATCATAAATACTTACAAAACCTTGTTGAGACATGCTGTAACCATATCTTGAATTTTTAGGATCAGGTACTACATCAAAACCATCACCGAATGAAATCTCTTGCCAATATGAATTTCTAATTCCCTGTGCCTTCAATACATAAGCGGGTCCGGCCCATGAACCGTTATCTTGCATGCCTCCGTAAAGGTTATAAGGGTATTCCATATCATAAGAGATATGATAAAATTGACCCACAGGTAGGTTTTCTACGAAGCGCCAGGTTTTCCCGCGGTCTTTAGTAATGTTTAAACCTCCATCATTCCCATCGATCATATAATTAGGATTTTCAGGATGAATCCACCATGCGTGATGATCGGGGTGTACACCTACTGAAGTGTTATAAGCTGGCATGAGTTGTTTAAAAGATTTCCCACCATCTTCACTAATATTCACATAAGTAAAAACACTATAAATTCTATTTTCATTTTTAGAATCAACGAAAAGATCAGAATAATAAAAAGGCCTGTTGCCTATACCTGGTTTATCATTTATTTTTTTCCATTTACTACCTCCATCTTCTGATCTGTATAGGGCATTCTTTTTTGCTTCAACAAGAGCATAAACTATATTCGGACTGCTAGGTGCAATGGCTAGTCCTATTCTTCCTAAATTACCTTTTGGCAAACCATCTTCATCTGTTTTCTTTTTCCAGGTATCCCCACCATCATATGTAATATACATGCCAGAACCTTCACCGCCAGAATTGAATGTCCATGGCTTACGACGATGTTCCCACATGGCAGCAATTAGTTTGTTTGGATTGGATGGGTCAACTACTAGATCAGCTGCACCTGTTTTATTATTTACAAATAATGATTTGATCCAAGTTTTACCACCATCTGTTGTTTTAAAAATACCACGTTCGGGATGTTCTCCCCAAGGAGAGCCAATAGCTGCTACATATACTGTATTTGGATTATCTCTATCTATAATAATTCTATGGATGTTTCGTGTTTTTTCGAGGCCCATCGACTTCCAGGTTTTTCCACCATCTAAACTTTTGTAGATTCCATAGCCTCCATTCAAACTATTTCTAGGATTCCCTTCACCTGTACCAACCCATATAACATCAGGATTACTTTGCTGAATGGCAATTGAACCAATACCAGCTGTTGGTTGATCATCAAAAATAGGTTTCCAGTCAATTCCACCACTTTCAGATTTCCATACTCCACCAGAGGCAGCACCTACATAGATAATATCAGGTTGATCATTTACAACATCAATAGCCGTAATACGTCCGCTCATACCTGCTGGGCCAACAGCGCGAGGCTTCATGCCTTTTAGCTTTTCTATGTCTAGTTGTTGTGCACTTAAAGAAGAAATAATAAAAAATACAAGGAAGCTTAGTTTATTCATTTATTTGAGGGTTTTTGAAAAGTGCATCTAAAGTAATTTTATTTTAAAGAATATGCAATTTTTTATCACATACATGTAACTTTAGTATGAATTATAAGACTTATAGAATGCACTAATTTTTAGTATCTTGCACTATAATCTCTTGAAGTTCCGTAAGCTACCCATGCATATAATTAAAATCAATAATTTAAAGTTTTTACTTCTTAATCTAATACTCTTTACTTTTGTCTTAGATGGTTTCACTCAAGCGGAAATTCCTCCAAAACCTAAAGAACAAACAAGTGTTTACGATGAAGCCAAACTCTTAAGTGGTTTTGAAAAAAATGCTTTAGAGCAAAAACTAATTAATTATGCTGATACTACATCGACACAAATTGTTGTGGCTACAGTAAAAACAATTAACGGAGAAGATATTGGGCTTTATGCTGCTCAATGGGCCCATAAATGGGGAATAGGACAGGCGAAGGAAGACAATGGTATTTTAGTTTTAGTTGCGAAGGATGATAGAAAATTATGGATCACAACTGGTTATGGTGTAGAGCATTTATTGACCGATGCTTTAACAAAAAGAATTGTAACGAATATAATAACACCACAATTCAAGCAGGGAGATTTTTATGGAGGATTAGATAGAGGAACTTCGGCCATTATAGAGATTTTGAATGGTGAATATCAAGGAACACCTCATAATCCGAAAGATGGTAGTAGTATTCCAATTATATTTATTATTCTCTTTTTTATTATCCTAATCATTATAATTTCAAACCGTAATAAAGGTCGTGGGGGAAGAGGTGGTAGACGAAGAAATACGGTAGCCGGTTCATTGCTAGAGGCTATTATATTGAGTAAGGCTGGTCGCGGTGGATTTGGTGGCGGTGGTGGTTTTGGAAGTAGTTCTGGAGGTGGAAGCTTTGGCGGAGGTGGTTTTGGTGGTGGTTTCGGTGGCGGTGGCTTCGGAGGCGGTGGAGCAGGAGGAAGTTGGTAATTTAGAATTGAAAAACTAATAAGCAAGAAAATATTTACCTTACAGAATTAACCTTTCTAATATTTAACCAAATTTGCAATATGAAAAAACCGATTTTAGCCATAATATTTTTATTATTTGTATTCCAAATTCATGCACAAAAATTCTCAAAACAAGTAAAACGGTTTATTAACGTAAATGATACGATTGTAGCAATTACGAATGTAACCACAATTGATGGTACAGGTAATGCTATAAAACTAAATCAAACAATTATAATTAATAATGGCAAAATTCAAGCTATTGGCGATGTAAATTCTATTGAATTGCCGAAAAAAATAAAGGTCATTGATGGAACTGATAAAACAGTAATTCCGGGTTTGGTGATGTTGCATGAACATATGTTTTATACAAAACCTTTTGAAAATTGGTTTAGCGTAGGGCAGATGACATTTACATTTCCTAGACTATATTTAGCCGGAGGTGTAACCACTATGCGTACGGGAGGTAGCATACAACCTCAAACAGATCTCAATGTCAAAAAGTGGATCAACGAGGGAGAAATGACGGGACCAAAAATGCATATTACCGGTCCGTTTATTGAACGTGAAGGTCCCCGTGTACCAGAACTTGGTTTTATCGGTAATACAGATGAAGTAGCTAAAATTGTTAATTTTTGGGCAGATAAAGGTGTTACCTCATTTAAAGTATATAATAATATTACAAAAGAAGATCTAAAAATTTGTGTGGCAGAAGCTCATAAACGAGGCTTAAAAGTAACAGGACATTTATGTTCTTTAACATATAGAGAAGCATCTGAAATAGGTATTGATAATTTAGAACATGGTTTTATGGCGTCCAGTGATTTTAATACTAAAAAAGAAGAAAATGATTGTGATCCTTTTGAAGCAAGAAATGGTTTAATAAATGAAGATGTTAACGGCAAGAAAATAAATGCTCTGATGGATCTGCTTATAAAAAACAAAACAACAATCACTACAACACCAAATGTTTTTGAGCCTTATACAAACAGAGAAGTTGTTCCAGGAGGTGGTTTGGAGGCTTTGGCCCCGCAAATAAGGGAGCGGGTGCTAAAAAATTATAATAGAGCGGTGGGTAGAGACTCTATAAGTAATTTACTATTTAATAAAGACTTAGAGTGGATAAAAAAGTTCTATGAAAAAGGAGGCTTACTTGTTGCAGGAACTGACCCAACCGGAGCGGGAAGAACAGTTGCCGGTTATGCGAATCAGCGTACTGTAGAAATATTAGTAGAAGCTGGATTTAAAGTTGAAGAGGTTATCAAAATATGTACATTAAATGGTGCGATATTTTTAGAAGAGCAAGAAAAAATTGGAACACTTGAAATAGGAAAAAGCGCTGATCTTATTTTAATAGAAGGAGACTTGCAGAAAGATATAAAGAAC
>Ga0316189_10002235_pt1 | contig 19040 bp, 14 predicted proteins | sample LowCovwburrow_MG_FD_204930 | JGI IMG/M metagenome (GOLD analysis project Ga0316189, IMG submission 204930) | Coastal sediment microbial communities from Maine, United States - Lowes Cove worm burrow | ecosystem: Environmental > Aquatic > Marine > Coastal > Sediment | place: USA: Maine...
GACGCGCGCTCGCGCGACATCGAACTCGCCCCCGAAGCCGGTAAATCGCGCCGTGTGCAGCAGATCCGCCGAAGCTTGGACGGGTCCGCTCGGAGGCAATCTCGCCCGCACCTCGCCCCGGCCGACCTGCGCCACCTGCTCGTCGACGGGCCCTCGCTGCGTGGTGGCCTGCCTGCCGAGCGGACGGACTGCGCTCGGTCGCCCACCACAACGCGGCCGCGCCTCGCAACCTATCGTGAGCGTTCACCGCGAACTCCTCATCACGGTCGATGCACCTCACTATCATTACGTCTCGTCACCCCCCGAGCGGGAGGAGCGGCTCAGGTGAGATAGCCCTAAAAGCGACACTACGTAATCATCTCAATCCGCGGAATTCATGGAGCTGTGGCTACTACGGGCTGGCTCACGAATTATTTTCGCTTTTTGCCACGGCCCCGTCCTTCCAACGTTGATCGTAGATGTTGGGACTTACGACTTGGCTTACGACAACGCCGCTTATGGGTATCGCCGACCGCATCGTCAACCAGGACGCGGTCGCCCTCTCGCCTACGGTCGGCTGGCTCCTCCTCGGCTGCGCGACAATCACTGCGCTCCTCTTCATCCTCCAGGGAGACCGATTTCGCCGCCTGTGGATGAGAACTGAGGATCCGCGGTCCCTCGGGCTCTTCCGGATCTTCTTCGCCATCTTCGTCCTCTGCAACATCAACGGGCTCTGGGAGCACTTCACCTACCTCTTCACGGACGAGGGGATCTTCTTCAGCGACACCGCCCGCCAGCTCCTCGCGAGCAAGCAATTCGCCGGCTTCGGCGACGGCCGCGGCGGTGAGGCCTTCGGCTTCCAGGGCTGGCCCGCGGTGGTCGAGTTCCTCAAGGGGCCGAAGTACTCCCTGCTCTTCTTCTGGGACTCTCCGACCGCCTTCTGGATCCACCTGACGGTCTTTGAGGTCGTGACGATCCTCTTCGCCCTCGGCTACCGGACCCGGGTCATGGGGGTGCTGAGCTTCCTCCTGATGAACAGCATCATGGTCCGCAATCCCCTCTTCTGGGAGGGGACCGACCTCGTCTACCGGGTCTTCTTCTTCCTCCTCCTCTTCTCCCGCTGCGGCCACGCCTACAGCCTGGACAACTGGCTGCGCTGCCGAAAGGCGCGCAAGGAGGGCCGCCTCAGCGAGCAGGGCGGCCCCGGCGGCGGCGCTGGCCTTGCGCCCTGCCCGGAGCATCCCAAGGGCCTTGCGGCCGTCTACCGCCGGATCCCGGCCTGGCCGCGGCTGATGATGATCCTCCAGCTCGCGACGATCTATACCTATACCGGGAGCGCAAAGACCGGCGCCGTCTGGCTCAAGGGCGACACCCTCTATTACGCCCTCAACATGGATCACTTCTACCGGCTGCCGCCGCAGTTCATCTCCGGGCTCTTCGGCACCAACGCCTTCCGGGCGATGACCTGGACTGTGCATATTTGGCAGTGCGGGTTCTCGCTGGTCGTCGTCGGCCTGATCATCCGCTGGGCGCTCAAGGAGAAGTTCGCGCCCCTCGGCGGGTGGCGTCTCTGGGCCGTCCGCGCAGCCTGGGTTCTCCTCGGGATCGGCGCCCTGAGCATCGCCCTCGTCGCCTACCCGGTCCACTACCGCGCGACCCCCGGGAGCCTGTCCCTAGGCGCGACCCAGGGCATCTTCGCCGCCGCCTGGGTGGCCGGGATGGCGCTGATCGCCTGGGGCTATCGCCGCCTCCGGGACCGCCCCTTCCGCGTCCACACCTTCGGCCGCGAGCGCACCCTCGACCTCCAATGGTTCGCCTCCTGGTTCCTCGGACGGCGGGTCTGGCTGACCCTCGGGATCATGTTCCATGTCCACCTCCTGGTGCTCATGAACATCGGCATGTTCGCGCCGATCATGCTCCTGACCTACATGGTCTATCTCAGCGGTCCGGAGCTCGCGACCATGCTCCGCGCCGTCGGTCGCCGCCTCGCCAGCGCCGGCGTCCCCTGGATCCCCGCAGATGTCGCCGCCGGGGCGCCGCGCCTGCCGACCGAGGATCCGACCCTCCCCCACCTCCACCACGACTCCGCCAAGCTCCCGGGCTGGGCCCTCACCGCTGGCCTCGCCCTCATCGTCGGCGCGGTCATCCTCCAGGCGAAGGGGCTGCCCGGGGGGCTGACGCTCAGCCTCTCAGCGCTCGGCGGCCTCGCCCTCGTCGCCGTCGTCCAAGCTCGGCGCAGCCGTAGTGATGCGGCGCCGGACGCCGACGCGCTCGCCCGCCCCAAGGCCTACGGACCGCTCGGTCGCTTCGTCTTCACCGGCCTGGTCATCTTCCACGTCACCGCCGTCGTCGTCTGGTGCCTGCCGGCGAAGGACTGCCTCTCGACCTTCCGCAAGGAGGCCCACAAGCCCTTCCGCGCCTGGCTGACGACCACCCAGACCAACCAAGGGTGGAACATGTTCGCCCCCAACCCGCCGCGCTCGAACGTCTTCCTCAAGATCCTCGTCACCGACCAGGACGGGGCGGTCTACGACCTCAACACCGACGTCTACGCCCCCGAGCAGAAGCCAATCCCCTGGGTCTGGAACGACCGCATGCGGAAGATGAACCGCCGGGTCAGCGGCGGCGAGTCGGGCAAGGGCGGCTGGTACCAAAAGTGGGTCGCCCGCTATCACTGCCGCGAGTGGTCGCGCACCCACGGCGGCCAGCCGCCGGAGAAGGTCGAGCTGGTCAAGGTCTGGTACCGGATCCCGAGCCCCGAGCAGGTCCGCGACCGCGGCTGGTACATCGCCGAGCAGCTCCTCGCCGAGAAGGGCCACGAGCGGAAGATCCACACCGTCACCTGCGCGACCGATCCGGAGGCCCAGCTCCCAGACTCGATCCGCGCCCGCTACGACCTCCCGCCGCTCGCTGAGGGCGCGGAGAAGCCGTGGATCAAGCATCGCCTCAAGCGCTGGGAGAAGCGCCACGAGCTCGCCGCCAAGACCGCCAAGAGGGCCGCCGCCAAGAAGGCCGCCGCCGCCAAGAAGGCCGCCAAGCGCGACTAACACCGAGACTTCCTACGGAGCCCCCCATGTTCACAGCGATCACCACCCTCACCCCTACGGCCGTCGCCAGCTCCGGCCTCATCGCCGGCGCCCGCTGGGTCGACCTCGCCGCCTTCGCCGCCCTCGCCGTCGTCTGGCTGATCATCGGCAGCATCGTCTTCGCCCTCGCGAAGATCATCCGCAGCCAGGCGACCTCGCCCGGTAAGTGGGGCGAGGGACCTGGGCTCTAGGCCCAGAACGAGCGCTCGGTACGACACCGCCCCCAGCTCGTGTCCCAGGGCGAAGGCACCCCCCCGCCAAACCCATCACCGAGCACCGGCGTTCGGTGCTGCGGATGGGAGAGAGAGAGGTCCAGAGCACTCGTCTGCGGACCGCTCCACATGCTTCACAGCGGGCAGGGCCAATGATCGAAGTCCAGACGTTCAGCTCCTCTGCCGGCGGAGCAAACCACCGTTCACTGCCGGCGAAGCGCTTCGCCAACGCCTGCTGCAGACGTTCCCTTCGCAGCCGAAGCGGCACATCTGCGAATACTTGAAGGTCGCGGCAAAAGGTCAGATCGTCGGACCGCCAGGGGACCAATCGTTCGGAGCTCGCCAAGTCAACATGGCCGAAGAGCTCGCATGCCAACAGCTCCGCCCTTTGTTCTCCGTCATCAAGACGGAACACGAGGACTGTCGCCAACGGTCGTAGGCGTCGAAAGCCCCCATGCGCCGATGAGATGATAGCAGCCCGTGGCGAGCGAGCTCTGCGACACCGACACCGACGGGCCTTCCTCCAGCCGCGGCGAAAAACCGCTAGCGGCGCATTGAAGGAAGGCCTCGGCGGGTGCAGGGGCGGCGCTCCGCGCCCGCACACGGCCGCTCACTGGCGGACGACCGCGAGGGCGACCTCGCTGCCGATCTCCGGCGGGCGCGCCCACGAGGCCTCGGTCCCGGCGACATCCGCGGTGGCCTCGACGATCGCACCTGTCGCCGGGTCGAGCCAGCGCAGGGCGTAGCTCCCCGGTGTGAGGCCGGCGACGCCGAGGCTCTCGGCGGCTGGCGCATAGACCAGATAGGCCGCGCCGGGATCGGCGAAGACGTAGCTCCCGGGCGTCAGGGCGAGGTCATCGTGCGGGGCCATGTTCACGAACTCTGGGGTCGCCTCGAAGAGGTCGACGAGATGGCCGCAAGCCTCGAGATCGCCCACGGGCGTCGCGGCGATGTCCATGCCCAGGACCATCACGTAGGCGCCGGCGGTGGCGCTGGCCCAGGACTTGTCGCGGTGGGTCGCGCCGCTCCCCCAGTCGCCGGCCTCCGAGAGGTTGAGGTTGTAGGCGCCCGCCGCCGCCGTGAAGGCCTGGCTGACGCCGGCGCGCAGCTCGGCCGCCGAGCCGACGTTGTACTGGATCGCGAACTGGTCGACGTTCGGATCGCCGGCGAACTCGAAGCCGAGGCCATGGTTTTGGTGGACCGCGATCGCGTGCACAGGGTCGTGCTCGCGGATGAGCGCGGCGATCCCTGACGCACGGGCCTGCGTGAGCGCCTCGCCGTACTCCTCGGCGACGACCCAGACGAGGAGCGGGAGATCGGCGAAACGATCGACGAGCTGGCCGACAAACTCGGCCTCTGCCGCGCTGACCTGGTTGCCTGTCTTCCACGGATCGGCGCTGTCGTCGTAGATGAAGAAGAAGGGGACCACGCCAGCGTCGCTGAGCGCCGTCAGCCAGACCTCCCACTGGTCGAGGACGGCCGGGTTGAGCCCCTGCGCCGGGTCGTTGTTGATGAAGGGGTTGTGGGTCGCGTCACCGTCGCCGCCGTGCGAGCGGATAGCCTGGAAGTAGATCGCGTTGGCGCCGGTCGGCGCGATCTTGGCGATGAGCGCCGCCTGATCGCCGTCGCGGGTGCCATCGCCTTGGAGCGCGCCGCGAAAGAGAAAGTCCTCGGGATCGCCCGGCCCGCAGATGAACGTCGGCCCCTTGCCCGGGCGGTGGAGCCAGGCCGGGTGATCGGGATCAACGCGGAGGGGCCCCGGATCCACCTCCCCGCCGGTCGTCGAGGTCGACGTGTCCGACGTGTCCGACGTGTCCGACGTGGTCTCGCCCGTCGTCGTCGATGTGCCCGTCGAGCCGGAGCTCTCGCTGGCCGTGCTCAGACCTGTGCTCGTGCTCTCGCCTGTGCTCGTCGACGCTCCGGTCGCGGATGCGGAGGCGGTCGCGGTCGCGGTCGCGGTCGCGGCCGTCGACGAGCTGCTCCCCTCGCTGGCGGACTCCGTCTCGCCGCCGCCGCACGCGAGCACGCCGGCCAGGATCATGGGGAGTCTCGTGAACGAGGCGAACGCGCGTGTGTGTGGCCGAGTGTCCATGGTGCGGACGATACATCGACGTGCGACTTCGCGCCCCTAGCGGCCCCCTGCGTTGGCTGTGAGCCTTATCGCGTGAGGCTCTGTGCACACGCGTGCCTCCCGCGCGAGTCACCCTACGCTCACTCCATCGGACGCCAGCTCAAGGCGCCGCCTCGCAGGTTTGCCTCGGCCTCCTAGCTGCTCGTCCGCCCGCGATGCCCGGGGGCCCGATCCGCAGGAAGAAGGCCTATCTCCACCAACCGTTGGGTCAAGTAGTCCCCCGCGGTGATCGGCTCCGGGTAGCGGTTCGGATTGTCCGCCGTGATGCAGCACGGCAGGGTCTCGATCAGAAACTCGGGGTTCGGATGGTGGAAGAAGGGCATCGAGAAGCGGGGCTCCTCGCAGATCGGCGGCGGCGGGTTGACGACCCGGTGGGTGGTCGAGCGGAGGACGTCGTTGGTCAGGCGCTGGAGCATGTCGCCCACGTTGATGACGATCGTCCCCTTGTCGGTCGCGACCGGGACCCACTCACCGTCGCGGCTGAGCACCTCGAGGCCTGGCGCACCGCTGGCGACCAGGAGGGTGATCAGGTTGATGTCCTCGTGGCGACCGGCGCGGACGCCCTTCGGAGCGCTGCCCGCCTCGATCGGCGGATAGTGGATCGGCCGGAGGATGCTGTCGCCATGATCGACCTTGTCCTCGAAGTAGCCCTCGGCGATCTCGAGGTGGCGGGCGATCGCCCGGAGGAGCGCGTTGCCGACACGCTCGAGGGTGTGGAAGAGGCCGAGGAGGCGAGGCTTGAAGGCCGGCAGCTCGCTCGGCCAGAGGTTCTCCGGGTAGAGCCCGAGGTGGGGGCTGCTCGCGGGGAGTTCGCGGCCGACATGCCAGAATTCCTTGAGATCGACCTCCTTGGCGTCCTTGGCGTGCTCGACCCCGAAGCGGGTGTAGCCGCGGGCGCCCCCCTGACCGGGGAGCACATAGGCTGCGCGGGCCTCCATCGGCAGCTCAAAGAAGGCCTTCGCCTGCTCGTAGGCGCCGTCGATGAGGCCTTCGGAGACCCCGTGCTCGCGGATCGCGACAAAGCCGATAGTGCGCCAGGCCTCGCCGAGATCGCGGGCGAACCCGTCGAGGTCGGAGCGGAAGCGGCGGAAGTCGAGGACGGGGATCGTCGTCATGGCAACTCCTGTCCGCGGCCGTCTACACAATCGGCTCGGGGACGCCGATTGTGTAGATCAGAGGTGACCGCCTTGGCGAGGCCAAGCGCCTCCGATCGACGCCGTGAGCCCAGTTTTGTGGGTATTCGCGGCGCGAGGCTCCTCACAGCTTTTGCCGACCTCGACGCTCAGAGACGTCTGCGCCCAGGCCCTGCGCAAGCGCGGGATATCGCCTCTACGTAGCCCTCGGCGCCAGCGCAGGCGCAGGCCCGCGAGCCGCGGGCTCTGGGAGCACCGCATCAGCGCATCAGCACGCCGGCGATGCAGGCCGAGGAGAAGTTGGCGAGCGTCGCCGCGATCAAGGCGAAGACCCCCATGCGGGCGATGTCCGACTTGCGCTCAGGGACCAGCGCCCCGAGACCGCCGATCTGGATGCCGATCGAGCCGAGGTTGGCGAAGCCGCAGATCGCGAAGGTCGCGATCGCCACCGAGCGGTCGCTGAGGATCGCCTTCGCCTGGGCGAGCTGCTGGTAGGCGACGATCTCGTTGACCACCGTCCGGGTCCCGAGGATCGAGCCGACCGTCTGGGCCTCGACCCAGGGGATCCCCATCAGCAGCGCCAGCGGCGAGAAGAGCCAGCCGAGCATCCGCTCGAGGGTCAGCGGCTCGCCGGCCATCGGGATCACCGAGAGCATCGCGTTCAGGAGGGAGACCAGGGCGATGAAGGCGATCAGCATCGCGCCGACGTTGATCGCCAGCTTGAGCCCGTCGCTCGCCCCGTTGGCCGCCGCGTCGAGGACGTTGACGCTGCTGTCGATCGGCGCCGCGTTGACCACACCGGCGGTCTCCGGCGTCTCGGTCTCGGGGACGATGATCTTGGCGATCGTCAGCGAGATCGGAGCGGTCATCGCCACGACCGTCAGGAGGTGGGCCATCTCGACCCCGCCGATCATCACGTAGGCGCCGAGGATCGCCCCGGAGACCGAGGCCATGCCCGCGACGACGACACAGAAGAGCTCCGACTCGGTCAGCGTGGCGAGGTAGGGGCGGATCGTCAGGGGCGCCTCGCTCTGGCCCATGAAGACGCTCGCGGCGACGGCCAAGGCCTCCGCGCCGGAGACCCCGAAGAGGCGGACCATCGCCTTGGCCATCACCTTGACGATCGCCTGCATCACCCCGAGGTAGTAGAGAACGCCGAAGAGCGTGGCGATGAAGACGATCGTCGGCAGGACCTGGAAGGCGAAGATAATCCCCGGGTTGCCGCCCTCAGCGTAGGGCGTGATCGCCTCGCCGTAGGCTCCGCCGCCCATCTTGCCGAGCTCGCCGTAGACGAAGCTCGAGCCGACCAGGGCGTGATCCAAGACCCCCTGGACCGCGCCAGCGACGGTCTCCAGCACCGCCGCCCCGCCGGGCACCCGGAGGAGGAGGAGCGCCAGGATCCACTGGCTGACGATCCCGGCGATGACCACCTTGGCCTTGATCGCCCGGCGGTTTCGGCTCAGCGCAAACGCGAGGCCCAACATCACAAAATAACCGACGACGCTGAGAACGAGCTCCATCCATGGCCTCCCGGGTCTGCGGAGGGTCGTAGCACGGAGAGAAGGCGCGGATGAAGTGAGTTCTCGCGGCGCCCGCGGGACTCGCTTGACTTGCCGGCCCTGGATCATCGACAACCCGGGGAAGCTGGAGGCGCCGATGGAACCCGCTGTGCACGTTCTCTCCCACCCCCTTGTCGCCCGCGACCTCTCCAAACTGCGGGCGAAGGACACCGGCTCCGAAGGGTTTCGGGCGCTGATCCGTCGGATCTCTCGGGCTTTGGCGGTCGACGCCCTCGATGACGTCGCCACCCGCGAGATCACGATCGAGACCCCGCTGGAGTCGACGCCTGGCAGCGAGATCGCCGAGTCGGTGGTCCTGGTCCCGGTCCTCCGCGCCGGCCTCGGCCTCGTCGACGGCTTCCTCGACGCGCTCCCTGAGGCCCGCGTGCTCCACCTTGGCCTAGTCCGCGACGAGGAGACCCTGACCCCGAGCTGCTACCTGTCGAAGCTGGCGTCGTTGCGCCCCGACGAGCGGGTCTACATCCTCGATCCGATGCTCGCCACCGGCGGCTCTGCGGTCGCCGCCATCGACATGGTCCGCGCCATCGGCCTCGAGCGGCCGCCGACCTTCGTCTGCGTGGTCGCCGCGCCCGAAGGGATCGCCAAGATCCACGGGAATCACCCCGACGTGCCGATCCTGACCGCGGCGATCGACCGCGAGACCGACGACAACGGGTATATCCGCCCCGGCCTCGGCGACGCTGGCGACCGCCTCTTCGGCGGCTAGCAAGACGACCCCGCGACCGAGGAACACCATGGCCAAGCTCTACTTCCGTCACGGGCCGATGGACTCGGCGAAGACGCTGAACCTCCTCGCCGTCGCCCACAACTACCGCTCGCAGGGCAAGCAGGTGCTCCTCCTCAAGCCCCGCCTCGACGATCGCTTCGGCGACGCCTCGATCGCCTCCCGTGCCGGGCTCGAGGCCAAGGCGGACCTCCTCCTCGATCACGACACCGAGCTCGACCCCGCCGACTTCGTCGGCGTCGACTGCATTTTGGTGGACGAGGCCCAATTCCTCAGCACCTCGGTCGTCGAGCAGCTCCGTCAGCTGACCAAAGAGCCAGGTTTTCCCGTGATCTGCTACGGTCTGCGGACCGACTTCCGCACCCGCCTCTTCGAGGGCTCGCGCCGGCTCCTAGAGCTGGCCGACAGCATCGAGGAGGTCAAGGTCACCTGCCAGTTCTGCAACCGCAAGGCGATCCTCAACCTCCGCCTCGCGGACAGCGGCGCGCCCTCCCTCGACGGCGCTCAGATCGAGCTCGGCGGCAACGAGCGCTACGCGCCGGTCTGCTTTAATTGCTACGACGCACGATTCTCGGTGAGCGGCCTCGGATAGCCCGCCTCTCGCCCCCAGGCCTGCCAGCCCCTCGCAGCTCGCCACCCACCGTGCCCCCCGCAGGTCTCTGCGCGGGGCTAGAGCGCGGCGGTAGGGCGCCATCCTCGACGCGCACAACCTCTCAAGCCAGCCTCGAGGGGAACAGCGAGCACGCGGAGCTCGCCGTTCTCGACCAAAGGTGGCGCCGGCACTCAAGGATGAGAACCACCGTGCAGGACCTCACGAGCTCGCTCGTCGAGCGGAGGGTCAGACTCATCGGATTTCCTGCAGGCCGAGATCGGCGCGAACGCGCGAGTCCACGTATCATCGCGCCGTGCTCGGCTACCTCTGGCGTACCGCCCCGCCCCTCCTGCGGGCGACCCTCCACCGCGACGGGAGCCTCGTCTCCCGGATCGACCGCCGGGTCCGACTCCGCGAGATCGATCCCAACCTCCACATGAACCAGGCGATCTACGCCGAAGTGATGGAGCTAGGGCGAGCGGACTGGGCGATCCGCTCCAGGGCGTTCTCCCGGTGGCGGTCCGAGGGCGTCAAGCCGGTGGTCGCCGAGCAGCGGATCGTCTACCGCCACGAGCTGCGCCTGCGCGCCCGCTACACGATCGAGACCCGGGCCCTCGCGGTCGAGGGCCGCCTCCTCCACATGCGCACCCTCCTCCTGGTCGGCGACCACGTCCACGCCCAAAACGACGCCAAGATCCTCTTCATCGGCGAGCGCGGAGTGCTCGCAGCCCCGGAGACAGAGGCCCTCTGCGATGGCTTTCTCGTCGATCCCTTGCCCGTCGATGACTGGCGCACGGTCACCGCCTGAGACCTGCTCCCGTGGTCCTTCGCCGGCCCCTCGCCGATCGTGACAAGGCCTCGGCTCAGGGCGCGAACTTGACCTTCGAGACGACCAACGAGACCTCGTCGACGTAGCCCATACCGCCGGGCTCCGCGTCGCCAAAGCAGACCTGCCAGGTGCCGTCGCTCGCCTCGCCGGCGAAGTCGCCGAGGTTGGTGCCCTCGGCGGCGCCGGGGTTTGGGAAGTATTCGCAGAGGCCGTCGTCCTGACAGACGACATTGCCGATCCCCATCTGCTCAGCGTCGACGAGGCCACCGTCGCGGAGAGTGATCGGAAAGTTCACCTTCATCGCCGACTTGTCGCCGCCGTTGCCCTCACCGTCGTCCTTGAGCTCGTCAAAGCCGGGTCGGCTCATGACCGTGCTGATCACGCCGGAGGGCGACTGCACCTTGATCACGAGGTCCCCCACCTCACCGTGGGCGATCCCGACCTCGAGCTCGTCGATGAGCTCGACAAAGTTGATCCCGTCGTCGATCACCGTCAGCGCCACGCAGGCCATCGACCCCAGCGAACCGTCGTAGGTGTCGTTGGGGATGTCGAGGCCCAGGTTGCCCTTCTTCACCAGGACCGTCTGGGCGTTGCCCGGGCACTGGTTGGCGTTGCCGACGATCTCGGGGCACAGCGGCGCCATCGCGGCCATCACCGCGTCCTGATCGCCCTGCGACCAGCCGGCGCTGGCCATCGCCCCGCTCAGATCGCCGAGGAGGGCGACGAAGTCCTCGTACATGATCGGCGAGTCGCCCTCGTTCGGATCGGTGAGGCCCTCGTGGCCGATCTTCATCGCCGCGCAGGGGTTGTCGAGGGCGACGCCGGGATCGACGTCGACCGCCGGAGGATCGACCTCAGCGCCGTAGACGATCGGCCCGTCGAGCCCGGCGAATTGACGGGTGAAGCAGGTGCTGAGGCGGACGAAGTCCGTCTCGAGGAAGAAGCTGTTGATCACGAAGTCCTTGGCGATCCGATCGAGCATGGTGTCGGGCTCGCCGATAAGCCCGACCATCGAGCTGTAGGCAGGCTTGCGCCCGACCCGCTGGTAGACCGTCTGATCGTTGTTCGCGTCCTCGACGATGTCATCAGCCATCCCCCCGAGCACCGTCAGGATCGCGGTCGTATCGTCGTCGGTGAGCTCGACATAGGTCTCTTGATGGTCAGCCAGCGCGCTCCCGTAGTCCTCCGCGAGGTCGCCGAAGTCGAGCGTCGAGATCCCCATCCCGAGGTGAGCGCTCTTCATGTCGGTGCAGGTGTACATGACCCTGGCGCAGCCGACCGCCTCGCCGATCTGCTCGCTTAGGCAGTTGATCAGGTTCGCCCCGTCGACCCCGTTGTTGAGGAAATAGCCGTTGATCCGGTCGTCGACGAGCACCTTGCCGACGAAGTTGGTGTTGAGCTCGCTGACGCCGACCATCCCGCCAAGGTGGAGGCAAAGCTCCGAGTCGACCTCCCCTGTCGTCGTCGTCGGATCCTCCGTCGTCGTCGTCGGATCCTCCGTCGTCGTCGTCGGATCCGTCGTCGTCGTCGTCGTCGGATCCTCCGTCGTCGGATCTTCTGTCGTCGACACCGTCGCGGTCGCCGGATCGTCGGTCTCCGTCCCCCCGGTCGTCGTGCCCGTCGACGTCGACGCCGTCTCTGTCCCCTCGGTGTCCGCCGTCGTCCCGGTCTCCCCGACGGTCGCGGAGAGCGTAGCCCCCGTCACGATCCCGTCATCACCCGAGCATCCCGCGAGGATCACCGCCACGCCTGCACCGAGGCTCAAGCTCACGCCCAACCTCAAGCCCAAGCCCAAGCCCTGACCGCGGACCGCGAGAGAAGAGGGGCGAGGACAGCGGTGCATACGAGTCATAGTCAACAATCCCGGCGAGGTGTAGCGAGGCACCGAGGGTATCGCAGCACAAACATCGGTGGAACCTGCCTGATCGACATGCGCGGACAAGGTGGTTTGATGTACGCGCAAGGTTCAGCGGCCGGCCGCCCGCCCCTTCGCGAACCCCGCTCCGCCCCAGCCCCAATCCCCCGCTCCACACGAGGTTGGGCGGGTCGCGGCGGGTCTAGGAGGCTGCGTTGAGCGTCCCGTGTGCTCCCGCGCAGCCATCGCAGGCCCTCTTGACCTCGGCGAAACGCCGCTCTAGCGGGTCGTTTGTAGGCCTCAGCGGAGCTGCGAGGGCCGATGAGGGCTGGAGAGGACACGGGGCTCTTGCCACGGCCTCCGAGGCTGTGGAGAAAGTCCCTCGCGCAGCAATCCCAGGGCCTCCATCCAGCCCTCGTTGACCCTCTCGGCCCCGCCAAAGCTCGCGGTACGGCCCCTCCTGGCTTTCGTCGAAGCCGAGAGGGCCGCCGAGGGCTGCGCGAGAGCACACAGGAGTCTCTTCACAGGCTCCTAGGCGTCCTCGTCGAGCTGCGGCGCCAGGAGCTGTCGGATCCACTCGGCGGACGCGCCCAGCCCCCCGCAGATCATCGAGATCTGCTCCCGCAGCAGGGGCACCCGCTCGAGCCGACGGGCCGCCTCTAGGGCGATATCGTAGGCGTCAAAGACGTCGGCCCCGTCGATCAGGTGACCGTGCCCGCCCGCGATCCAGCGCAGGGACGCGACCGCGACGTCGTAGGCGAAGCTCGGATCGTGGGATAGACGCTCTGCGGCCGCCCGGTTCAGGGTCCGCGGATCGCAGGGAGCACGCTGCGCGATCTCAGCCGCGAGGTTGTAGAAGCGGAGCGACCGCGCGGTCGCAAACCACCGCCCCTCCTGGCCCGGCGATGCCGCGATGAGGTCGCTGAGGATACTCGACGGCTCACGCTCGGTGTACTTCGCCGCCAGGCTGCGAAAGGTCTGGAGGTAGTTTTGCCGGCTGTTGGCGAGGTGAGCGTAGTCCATGTAGGCCTGCTCGCGGCGGCCCGCGGCCAGCAAGACCCGCTCACAGACCGCGGCGATCGCAGGCTCGTAGGGATGCGCCAGGAGGTTCGACTCGCGGGCGTAGGCGATCGCCTCGTCGACCTCGCCGAGGGCCGCCAGGGCGAGCACACCATAGCGCCGCTCGGGCCAGATCCCGATCGCCCGCAGGCGCAGGAGCTCGAGGATGTCGCGGTACCGTCCGGCGGCGAGGAGCACCGAGAGACAGGCCCGGCTCGGCTGGACGTCCCGCCCCTCCGACCAGGCCGCCCGCAGGTCCGGGTAGAGCCGCTGCGCCCAGTCCTGAGCGAGCTCAGGTCCGACCAGCTCCCCCCAGGCATCGGCGACCGCGTCGAGGAACCCGCGCTCGTCGGCGAGGAGGGCCGACCAGAGTCGATCGGCCCAGGCCGCCCGGATCTGTCCCGCAGCCCCGCTATCTCCGAGCCACGAGGTCACCTCGTCGAGCACCCGAGTCAGCTGACGAGCGAGCGCCCCCTCCGGATCTTCGACCTCGGCGAGCACCCGGGGAATCCCCGCGATCCAGAGGACGACCTCGACGAGCACCTGCGCCGGCGAGCTCCGCCGGAGCGCACGAAGCTCGCGGAGACGGCCGATGAGCGCCTCTTGGGCGACCCGCCGCTCACCCGCGGCAAAGGCCGCCGGTCCCCATCGCGAGGGCTCTCGGGGCGCTCGCCTCGACTCCGACACCCGACGACGCTAGCCCCTTTGGCGCGAGATTGCACGGCGCGCGGCCACCGCGCTGAGGTATCGTGGCAGCCCCCACGTCATGGCCACGGCGACCGCAGCTTCCTCAACCCCTGGACCTTCTGCCGAGAGCACGGCCGAGAGCACCGAGAGCACTGTAGCCATCATCGGCGCCGGCTTTGCCGGGATCTGCATGGCCATCAAGCTCTTGGAGGCCGGGATCCGCGACTTTGTCATCCTCGAGGCGGGCGACGGCGTCGGCGGGGTCTGGCGCGACAACACCTACCCCGGCTGTGCCTGCGACGTCCCCTCGCACCTCTACTCCTACTCCTTTGAGCGCTCCGCCGACTGGTCGCGCAAGTACGGGCCCCAGCCCGAGATCCTGGAGTACATCGAGCGCTGCACCGACGCCTACGGCCTGCGCCCCTTCCTCCGCTTCAGCGCCCTCGTCACCGAGAGCCGCTACGACGAGCGCTCCGCCCGTTGGAACCTCCGCTCCGCCGACGGTCGGAGCTGGCGCGCCCGCTTCGTCGTCGCCGGCGTCGGCTCCCTCCGGGTCCCCGCGATCCCGCCCATCGACGGCGCAGAGCGCTTCGCCGGCCCGGCCTTCCACTCCTCCCGCTGGGAGCACGACGTCGACCTCCGCGGCAAGCGGGTCGCGGTCATCGGCACCGGCGCGAGCGCGATCCAGTTTGTCCCGAAGATCGCCGGCGAGGTCGAGCGCCTCTACCTCTTCCAGCGCACCGCCCCGTGGATCATGCCCAAGCCCGACAGGCCCTTTCGCGCGGCCGAGCGGACCCTCTTTCGCCGGGTCCCCGGCCTCGAGTGGCTCTATCGAAAGCTCCTCTATTGGAGCAAGGAGGGGCCCGCCGTCGGCTTTGTCCGCTACCCGGCGCTCCTCCGCTTGGCTGAGCGGATCGCGAAGAAGCACATCCGCGCGACGATAGGCGATCCCGCGCTGCGGGCCAAGGTGACCCCAACCTTCGCCATGGGCTGCAAGCGGATCCTCATCTCCAACGACTACTACCCGGCGCTCACCCGCGACAACGTCGAGGTCGTCACCGAAGGCGTCGCCGAGCTCCGCGAGCGGAGCATCGTCACCGGCGACGGCTGCGAGCGACCGATCGACGCCGTCATCTACGGCACCGGCTTCGCCCTCCGCGACTTCCTCACACCCATGGACATCATCGGCCGCGACGGCCGCGAGCTCTCCGACGAGTGGCGCGACGGCGCCGACGCCTACCTAGGCACCGCCGTCAGCGGCTTTCCCAACTTCTTCATGCTCGCGGGGCCCAACACCGGCCTCGGCCACTCGTCGATGATCTTCATGATCGAGGCCCACGTCCACTACGTGCTCAGCTGCATCCGCCACGTGCTGAGGCGCGACCTCGACAGCATCGAGGTCCTCCCCGAGGCCGTCCGCGCCTACAACGAGCGGATCCAAGAGAAGATGGCCAAGACCGTCTGGACCAGCGGCTGCCAGAGTTGGTACCTCGACGACAAGGGCAAGAACTTTACCCTCTGGCCGAGCTTCACCTGGGCGTTTTGGCTGCAGACACGGCGTGTGAAGCGGCGCGACTTCTGCTTTGCATAGAGCTCTCGCCGGCAGAGCTCCGACGACGATCCCCCTACAACGTGTGACGACGAGCGCCGCACGAGCACGCCTTCGCAGGCCCGTGCGAGGGCGTCCGGGGCCCCTCGCCGCCTCCTAGAGCCGTCCTCCGAGGCCAATCCCCACGCCGTGCACGAGCCCTCCCGTGCTCAGGGGCGTGAGCGAGAGGCGGAGGCTCTGCCTCGCGGCGGCCGTCGCCGGCTCCGCGTCGCGACGGCGGACCTCGAGCATCTCCTTGCGGGAGCGCAGGGCGTCAAGGCCGAGGAGGCCGGCGCCGACGAAGCCCAGGCCGCCTGCGGTCGACGCAAGGCCGGGCGTAGCGAGGGCGTCGACGCCCTTTCCGAGGTTGCCGACCGCCCAGAGGAGAGTCGTGACGGCGGCCCCGCCGAAGGCGACCCAGCCGGTGGTCCGCGCCCAGGGGACGCCGCGGACCCGGAGATCGCGGGCGGTGCTGCGGCCGGCGATCCCGACGAGCGGCGCGCCGAAGAGCAAGGTCGGGAAGCCGAGCACTGCGTAGCCTCCAGGACGGTTGATCACGCCAACGTCCTGGAGCACGCCGAAGACCAGGCCGGCGCCGGCGATCGTCATCCCCGTCGCCGCCCCCGGTCGCGCCCACTCGACCTTGGGAATGCTCGAGTCGGTGTCGCACTCCCAGGACGCCTCATGGACGGCGGTCACCATGTAGCGGGCGATAGTCCGGGTGCCGACGTCGGGGTCTTCGTAGTCGACGGTCTCGTCGGTGACCCCGGCGATCGAACCACAGACCCGATAGCCGGTGCTGAGCACCAAGAGCACGTCCTCGCCGATCAGGGTCGACCAGAGACCGTCGTCCATCGGCGCCCGGTGATAGCGGGGGGTCCGCTTGCCGCGGCGTCGAGGCGCCGAGGCCCGAATCGCCTTCGGTCCCTCCTGAGCCCGCGGGCCCGTCGATGCCGGCGCCTGCAGAGCCGTCGCCGCAGGAGGCTCGACGGTCGGAGCTGGACTCTCCGCGACGGGACTCTCCGCGACAGGACTCTCCGCGACAGGCGGAGCGGGCTCGGCGACGGCCCCCTCGGCGACGCCCGCCTCGGCAGGCTCGGTCGCGGCGCCTTCGCTCACATCGCCCCCTCCCACGGTCGGGTCATCGTCACCAGCTCCCTCGGCGGGCGGAGTCGTGGCCTCCGGCGATGCGCCCTCTACGGCCGCAGACGTTGGCGCAGGAGCGAGCGGCTCCGCGGTCTCCTCGGCGTCGCTGGATGACGGTCCGAACCCGGCGAGCGCGAGCGACAGGCCCCAGAGCAGTGTCCCGTTGTGGAGCAGTCCCAGCACAGCGCGAGTCTACACGGCAAACGCGGGGGTGCGTAGCCACCGCCCCATGATCGGGAGGAGGTCTATCGAAAGCTCCTCTCGCGAGACCTTCGAACATTTTCGGGTGATACTGGCGCGCGCGGTATCGATCAGGCTACATATGTAGACATCATGGACACCTCCACATGGATGTAGATGCCGAAGTCGACGTCGCGATCGTGGGCGCAGGCCCGGCCGGGGCTTCGACCGCCCTCCATCTTGCACGCTTCGCCCCGGCGCTCGCCGGCTCGACGCTCCTCATCGAGCGCAGCGCACACCCCCGCTCCAAGCTCTGCGGCGGCGGCCTGGTCAACGACGTCGACGTAGTCCTGCGCAACCTCGGCCTCGACCTGAGCAAGGTGCCCCACGCCGACGCCTCCTGGGCCAACCTCCACTACCAAGGGCGAGGGCTGCGGATGCAGCTCGGAGACATCGCCTTTCACGTGGTCCGCCGCGCCGACCTCGACGCGTGGTTGGCCTCGCACGTCCGCGACTGCGGGATCCAGATCCGCGAGAACACCCTCGTCACCAACATCGAGACGAGAGCGGACGGGATCATCCTCCGGACCAACACCGGGACGATCCGCGCCCGCGCGGTGGTCGGCGCTGACGGCTCGAAGGGCATGGTCCGACGGATGCTCCCCGGGGGGCGCGGCTCGGTCGCCCGCCTGGTCGAGGTCGTGACACCTCCGCGCCCCCCGAAGGGCCTAACCACCGAGGACGCGCTCTTTGAATTCCGCAACATCCCCGAGGGGATCCAGGGCTACTCCTGGAGCTTCCCGATGTGGACCGACGGCAAGCCGATGCGCAACTGGGGCGTCTACGACAGTCGCCTCGTCGGCGCCCCTGAGACCGGGTCGCTGGTCGCCTACCTCAAGGAGGAGCTCGCCCGCCACGGCCTCGATATCGCCGACTACAAGGTCGAGGGTCATCCGCTCCGTCTCTTCACGCCCGGCGCCACGCTCTCGACCGAGCGGATCGTCCTCGCCGGCGACTCGGCGGGCGCAGACCCTCTCCTCGGCGAGGGGATCAGCCTCGCCCTCGGCTACGGAGAGCTCGCGGCTCAGGCGATCGTCGACGCCTTCTCCTCGGGCGACTTCTCCTTCGCCGACTACAGCCAGTCGGTCCACCGCAGCCCTATGGGTCGCTCGCTCCGCCGCCGCCACCTGGCCGCGCGGATGGTCTACGGCCTGCGAAGCTCGCTCCCCCAGCAGCTTATCTGGTGGCGGATAAAGCCCCTCCTGCGGACCTTCATCCGCCGCGGCGTCTTCTCGTGGGCGACGCCCACGACCCACAAGATCAACGCCCGAGCGCGGCCGATGGGCCCGCTGCACCCGGCTCGGAGCCTCTAGCGGGACGGCCAGCGCCGCCGCCCACCTGCGATCGCTCGGTCAACCCAGCGATATCTTGGGCGCTCCGGCTGAGGCTCGATCGCTCATCGAGCGGGTCTGGAGCGACTGCCAGGACCCCTCCGCAAACGAGCGGGGGGAGCCAACCTGCGCTCAAGCGGCCTGGCTATTCAAACATGTCCTAAAAGCGGCAGGGGAACTCGCCGCGGCCCGGCTCCACCCGGTCCTCGCCCGAGCTGACTTCAACACCAGCCTCGTGCCTGAGACGGAGCGCAGAGGCCCGCCTGAAGGCACAGGAGCCGGCGCTGGACCCCAGGGGCCGATAGCCCCCGGCGGCCAGCGCTGAAGGTCCGACAGGCTCGCCCAGCGCTCGTCGGCCCGCTCGACGAGGACCCAAGACCGCCGTAGCGAGCTCTGCTCGCGAACCGTGGCGGAGCTGCAGAGAGCCCGCCTGAAGGGCGTGCGACGCTTGCGACAACTCCCTCACCCGATGCCGTGTTTGCGTTCGCGCATGAGCACGCGCCCGCGAGGGCAAACACCCGCGGGAGTGCTCATGCGAGAGCTGACCGTATGTCACCTGTACAAGAGGCCGTGCATCGGTAGTATGCAGGTCTCCGTGTCCACGCTCCAAGACATCGCAGACCTCGCACCTGAGCCGACCCTCGGGGGTGCCGAGTTCTCACTCGTGGTCGCCGTCGCCCTCGTGGCCCTCGTCGCTATCGCTGTCCTGCTCTGGCGCGCCCGCAGCCAAGACTCGGAGCCCGGCGACCGAGCGGCGCCCGGCTTCATCCCGACGCCGAGCGCCTCAGCCCAGCCGTCCTCGCCCTCGTCCTCGTCCTCGCCCTCGCCCTCGCCCTCGCCCTCGCCCTCGCCCTCGCCCTCGCCCTCG
>Ga0316189_10002236_pt1 | contig 19036 bp, 13 predicted proteins | sample LowCovwburrow_MG_FD_204930 | JGI IMG/M metagenome (GOLD analysis project Ga0316189, IMG submission 204930) | Coastal sediment microbial communities from Maine, United States - Lowes Cove worm burrow | ecosystem: Environmental > Aquatic > Marine > Coastal > Sediment | place: USA: Maine...
GGTATTGAATTGCTGTTCCGGCAGCTCAGCCTGCAGGACGCGGATGCACTGGTTCCAAAGCGTCGATTCAGCAGACAAGAAATTCCCCGGGCGGCGCAGAATGCACCGAAAAGCGTTAAATTGATGAACGATCGGGCAGTCTATACCGTATTTTGTGGTGCCGCCAGATGCGGTTATCCACAGGCCAAATCGGCCCGAAAACCCTTTGTTTACACTGGTCTATTGACACTGTCTGAGCATCTGCGTACCCTTGCCGCCCTTCCTAAAGCACGGCCTGTAGCGGGCCGGTTTTTGATCCGAATACATACCTCTTTTAGGGGTTCCGGGAAAGGTTATGAAACGCACATATCAGCCCAGCAAGATCAAGCGCGCACGCACGCATGGTTTCCGTGCCCGCATGGCAACGAAAGCCGGGCGTCTCGTCTTGAAGCGCCGCCGCGCAAAAGGCCGCGTACGGTTGACGCCGTAACCCGCACAACGTCCGCAGCGACGACGAGCAACAATCCAGGATTGACGAGCAGCCAAGGCAACCGGTTCACAAAAAATAACCGGCTCCTTGACGCGGCTGCTTTCGGCCGCGTGTTTGATAAGGCCACCCGTAGCCGCGATAAACTATTTACCGTGTTATGCAGGCGCAATAACCAAAGCATTGCGAGGCTGGGTCTGGCAATCTCCAAGAAACACTGTCGCCGCGCAATAGCACGTAATCGGATGAAAAGAATTATTCGAGAGTCGTTTCGCCAACAGCAGGTGTTGTTGTCGGGCCTCGACGTTGTCGTGATCAATCAGCCGGGCGCCACGGCGGCGACCAGTCAGCAGATCTCGGACAGCCTCGAGAACCACTGGCAGCGCTGCAGCAAGGCCAGACCTCGAGCACCAGAGACAGACGGATAACCATCGATGGATAACCAACGCCTCCTTATTTGGGTCTTCTTCGCAATGATGGTCTGGATTACGTACCAGACCTGGGTGCAGGACTACGCGCCCAAGCCCGCGCAACCTGTGGCCGAGCAAACCGGCGAAGCGCTGAGCGCGCCAGGCGCTACCGCGCCCGAAGAGGACCTGCCCGCGATAAGCGACGCAACGGGCACAGCCGGGGCCGAAGGGCTGCCAACGACGCCCGGCGTGGTCGGCGAGCAGCCCACGATGCCGACCGCTCCGACCATCAGGGTCACCACCGATGTCCTGAACATTGAAATCAGCACGCAGGGCGGCACGCTGCAGAGCGCGGCGCTCAGCAGATATCCGGTAGCGAAAGACCGTCCGGATGAGGTCGTGCGTCTGCTCGACACCGAAGGCCGCTCCTTTGCGTCGATCGAGTCCGGCGTACGGGCAGCTGGCGGCGCCGCGGAGGCGACGCACCTTGCCATGTTCACAGCCGCTCGGTCGAGCTACGAGCTGGGCGATGCGGACGAGCTTGTTGTCCCGCTGACATGGACAGATGCAAGCGGCCTTACGGTTGAGAAGCGCTATCGATTTACGCGGGGTGGCTACGCGATCGGTCTTGAGCAGGTTGTGACAAACGGTTCCGCCGCAGAGTGGCGAGGCGCCGAGTACGTGCGCATCAAGCGTCACTCGCACGAGGTCGAGCGCTCGATGTTTAACGTCGACTCCTATTCCTTCGACGGACCCATTGTTTATAACGGCGACAAGTCCGAAAAACTCAAACGCGACGACCTGCTTGAGGATGGCAAGTACGAGTTCAGCGCGCAGCAGGGCTGGTTTGGTTCCATCCAGCATCATTTCCTGCGCGCCGTCGTGCCGACGCCAGGCATCGACTACAAGTACGACGTTGGCATTACCGGCGAGGTCGCAACCAGCAGCGCGATTCGCCGCGGTCTCATCGCTATTTCGCCGGGCAACAGCGAGACATTTTCCACGACACTTTTCGTCGGGCCGAAATTGCAGAAGCAGCTGGAGGCGATCGATAAGACCCTCAAGCTGACCGTCGACTATGGTTGGCTGACTATCATTTCGCAGCCGCTGTTCTGGCTGTTGAGCTTTGTGCACGGCTTTGTTGCGAACTGGGGCGTTGCGATTATCCTCGTTACATTCCTTATCAAGCTTGCGTTCTACAAGCTGACCGAGTCGAGTGGCCGTTCGATGGCCAAGATGCGGAATCTGCAGCCGCGGATGAAAGCGCTACAGGATCGGTACAAGGACGATAAGCCGGCGCTGAGCCAGGCAATGATGGATATGTACAAGCGGGAGAAGGTAAACCCGGCTGCGGGCTGTCTCCCCATCCTGATCCAGATGCCGTTCTTCCTGGCGTTCTACTGGGTGTTGCTCGAGAGCGTCGAGATGCGCCAGGCGCCGTTTGCGCTGTGGATCACCGACCTCTCAACGCGCGACCCGTATTTCATCCTGCCGCTCATCATGGGCGTAGCGATGTTCACGCAGCAAAAGCTGAACCCCGCTCCGGCCGATCCGGTGCAGGCCAAGGTGATGCAGATCATGCCGATCATGTTCACGGTGTTCTTTGCGTTCTTCCCGTCGGGTCTCGTGCTGTACTGGGTGACGAACACGCTGCTCTCCATCGCTCAGCAGTGGAAGGTCAACAAGGTCGTCGAGGCTGAAATGAAAGCACCGAAGGGCGGCAAGAAGGCGAGCTAGCAGGGCACCTTTGTCATTTTCTACCGAGATGGAGACGATAGTCGCAGCGGCGACGCCACCGGGTACCGGCGGTGTCGGCATTGTTCGAATTTCAGGTGACGACGTCGAGCGCATCGCACGCGCGATGCTCGGCAGTCTGCCCGAACCACGCACGGCGACGTATCGCAGCTTCCGCAACGCTGCCGGCGAGCGTGTCGATGTGGGGCTCGCGTTGTATTTTCCCGCACCAGCGTCATTCACCGGCGAGTCGGTACTCGAGCTGCATGGTCACGGGGGCCCCGTGGTCATTTCGTTGCTGGTTGACGCGGTCGTGGGCCTCGGCGCGCGACCTGCCGAGCCGGGTGAGTTTTCCAAGCGCGCTTTTATCAACGACAAGCTGGACCTTGTTCAGGCGGAGGCAATTGCCGACCTGATTGGGAGCGGCACGGCACAGGCCGCGCGCGCCGCCTTGCGGTCGCTATCGGGGGCCTTCTCAAGGGCCGTGGACGGACTGGCCGAGCAGCTGGTGCGCCTGCGCATGCACGTTGAGGCTGCGATCGACTTTCCCGAAGAGGAAATCGATTTCCTCTCCGACAAGGCCCTCCTCAGGCGCATCAAAGATTGCGCCGACGCTTTCGCCGCGCTGCAGGCGGAAGCGAAACAGGGGCGCCTGCTGCGTGATGGCTTTCAGGTGGTCATCGTCGGCAAACCCAACGCGGGCAAGTCGAGTCTGCTGAACCTCCTGAGCGGTCAGGAGGCAGCTATCGTTACCGAGGTGGCGGGCACGACGCGCGACGTAATTCGAGAGCAAATCGATGTTGATGGCCTCGCCGTGGAGCTCGTCGATACGGCCGGGCTGCGTAACGACCCCGACCGCATTGAGGCCGAGGGCATGCGCCGCGCACGCGAGGCGCTGAAGAGCGCCGACGCCGCGCTCTGGATTCAGGATGTCACTGACAGAGAACAGGACGAGCCCAGGGAAAACCTGCCGGACGGCATTCCGGTCACGGTGGTGCATAACAAGATAGACCTCAGCGGAGACGCGCCGGGCGTTGTTGACGGCGAGGTGTACTTGTCGGCAGAAACAGGAAAAGGAATTGGCGCGCTGCGGCAACGAATCCGTGAGCTGGCGGGCTACGAGAACCAGGGCGAGGGTGCATTCACGGCGAGGCGCCGACATATCAGGGCATTGCAACGTGCGGCGGCGCACTTCGATGCCGGGCGGCGAGCGCTTGAGGAAACCAAAGCAGGTGAACTGCTGGCTGAGGAGCTACGCCTGAGTCAGCAAGCGCTTGGCGAAATAACAGGTGCGTTCACTGCCGATGACCTGCTCGGAAAAATCTTCTCCGAGTTCTGCATAGGCAAGTAGGAGGAGCGACCGCAGCCCGGGCAACGACGTTAAGGCCGGAATCGTGGCTCGTTAATCGACATTTCCGTCACCGGGCCGTACTTCGCCACATCCTCGCGAATGCTCTCGGCGTCGCCGATGAGGATGAACACCAGGTCGTCCGGGGTAGGGTAAACCTCGGCGATCGTATTGCTGATGGTCACCGGAGTTGCTGCGGCGAGGGCGGCGCCGTACTCATCGACGTAGGCGCGATCAAGGCCGTTCTGTTCCAGGTAAGCTAACATGCGGGCCAGCGATGAGGCGGTTTCCAGCGTTGGTGGAAACTGGCCCATGATGTAGTTGCGGGCCGATGCGATCATCGCTTCGTTCATGCCTCTGATGTGCAGGCGATCGAGCATCTTGATCGCCATGTCAATCGCCTCGACGGTCGTGCTGGTTTCCGTGAACGAGCGGACAGTGACGGTTCCTCGCTGGGCAAAGCGCTCCACAACTGACCGGGCGCTGTAGGTCAGCCCGCTTTCTACGCGCAGGGCGGTCATGAGCATGGACGTGAAACGCCCCCCAAAGACCGTGTTGGCGAGATTGAGCTCAGCGCGCCGCGGATAGTCAACGGCGACACCCGTATTGCCGATCCAGAAGTACGTCTGCGAGACACCCGGCTTGTCGACAAGTAATACGCGCGGGGCCGGACTCGGAGTGGGTGCCGCCAGCACTGGCAATTCCTCGGTGGCCGGCGCCCAGCCGCCAAACACCGATGTCAGCTTCGCCTTCATCGCCTGGAGATCAAAGTCGCCAACCACCGCAATGATCAGGCGGTCTCCACCGAAAAAGGCCTCGTAGTATTGCCTGATGTCCTCATGCGCCAGTTCGGCCAGCGTTGCTTCGCTGCCGCCGGATGGATTGCCGTATGCGTGAGCACCGAAAATGAACGCGTTGGCATAGGCGGGCATCAGGCCCGATGGATCCGAACCCTTGGCCGCCTGGATCATCGCGATGCTGCGATCGCGCTCTTTCGCAAACTCGTCCTTGTCCAGGGTTGGGCGCAAGAGCACGTCGGCGACGAGCTCGATCATGAGTTCAACATCTCGTGACAGGAACTCCGCCGATACAGCAATGGACTCGAGATTGGCGCTGACTGAAATTGATCCACCGACGCTGGCTGCCGCTTCGGCGAAGCCGGCTGCGTCACGCCCACCCGCGCCTTTTTGCATGACGTTGGCGAGAAGCTCGGCCAGCCCGGCGCGCTCCGCAGGATCAGCGGAGCTACCGCCACGAATGACGGCCCGCATGCCGGTAAGCGGGACATCGTGCTTTTCGCTAAGCAACAGTACGGTACCGTTGTCGAGCTCGACGCGCTCGTAGTCGGGCAAAGTGACGCCCGCCGACCAGGCGGTCGTGCCGATCAACAACGTCAGGGCCGTGAAAAGAGCGCGCCTCATTCAGCGGCACCTTCCGTCGGCGAGCGCAGAGTGCCGACGGTCATGTTGTTTGTGCGGAACACCTTCGCCGCAACTGCCTGCAGCTCGGCCGGCGTAATTGCGGTCAGCTGCTCGGGAATGGCAAACAGGTTTTCATGGTCACCCGTAAATACTTCAAAGCTCCCAAGGGATGAGGCCTTGCCGTTGATCGTTTGCAGGCCGCGCCAGAAAGACGCGATGCGAAGGTTGCGCGCTTTTTGCAACTCAGCGGTCGTAACACCGTCCTTGACGATGCGGTCGAGCTCCGCCAGCAGGCGAGCCTCGGCAGCGGCCACGTCACCACCTGGCGGCAAGGTCATGTAGAAATATACGAGGCCGGGATCGAAGCCATCGGTTTGCATGCCACTGATACTGATGGCCAATTGTTCTTCCTCGACCAGCACACGATGCAGCCGCGACGAATCGCCTTCGGCAAGGAGCGCAAGCAGCAAGTCCATATGCAGAGTTTCCGGGTCACCCGTAGCGCCGGCGTGGAAGGCGACGTGGAGCAGAGGCGATTGAGCGGCGGCCTCGATCACAATGCGACGCGCGCCCTGTTGTGCGGGTTCGACCGTCGTGATTTCGGGCGGCGGGTGTTGCCGCGGTATCGCAGACAGGTACTGATCGGAGAGCAGGTAGATTTCCTCCGGGGTGACGTCCCCCACGAACACCATCGTAATGTTGTTCGGCGCGTAATAGGTCTTGAAGAACGCCTCGAGGTCCTGCTGCGTCCAGTTCTCGATGTCGGACGGCCAGCCGATAACCGGGTTCTGGTAAGGGTGCGCGACATAGGCAGTTGCCATCATCTGCTCAAACAAGCGGCCTTCGTTGTCGTTGTCCACACGGAGGCGCCGCTCCGAAGACACCGCGCCGCGCTCGGTTTCCACAACGTCCGGATCGATGGCGAGGTTCATCAGGCGGTCAGCCTCGAGCTCGAAGATCGTCTCGAGCGCGGAGCGCGGGAACCAGTCCATGTATACCGTTATATCGTTGCTTGTGCCGGCGTTGTTGGCGCCGCCCGCGGCCTCCATGGTGCGATCGAACTCACCCTGGGGGCGAGACTTCGTGCCATTGAACATCATGTGCTCAAAGAAGTGTGCAATGCCCGTGATGCCGGGGTACTCATTGCGCCCGCCCGCGCGCACGAAGTAGTACATGGCGACATTCGGAATGTCGTGGTCTGGCCAGACGATGATCTTGAGGCCGTTGGGCAAGTCAAACGAGGTTATTTCCCGCGGCACCGCCGCCTTCGCCGAAAAATCAAAAACAGGCTTGAGCGGAATTTCCTCGATAGCAACCGGCACGGGCCGGACGAACTCGGGAAGCAGTTTTTCGCCAATGACCGCAGCAACGCCAAGCACGGCGAGAACGGCTACGGCGGCGTTGAGTTTCTGCCCCGTCTTGTAAACGATCGATTGTGTCTGATCGACATCAACGCCCTTCTTGATCCCGGCAGGCGTGATTTCGTAAACCCACGCGAAGATCAGCGCGACGGGGAAGCCGATCGCAAGCAGCAACAACATGTAGTCGCTGACCCACGGCGACAGCCCAAGCGCGCCAACAGCATGGCTGATGAGCCACACGATCAGCCAGCTTGCTACCGCGTACAGCAGCGCAACCTTGATGACGTTGCGGCGCCTGAGCTCTGAGAATAGAGACATGGCGATTATTCTAGCCGAGCAGGCCCTCTCGGCGATACAGGCGCGCACATACCCAGGTCAGGAGGATGCCGATGATAAGCGTGCTTACGACCGAAATGGCCACGTGCAGTGCGTTGACTGGTTCGTTCTTGACCAGGTCCACAAGCAGCAAATGCTGGCTGAGGCTGGGGATAAACATGAACTCCGTGCGTGGGCGCAGCATCAGGATGCTGACGATAAGGATCGGCATTGTCGGGGCAATCAGGACCACACTCAGCCAGGTTTGCGCTTCGCGATAGCTCTTGGTGAAAGACGCGACCAGCGTCATCAGCGCGCTACCGACGAGAATGAAAGGCAGGAAAATCGCGAGCGCGGCGAGCACGACGCCGGGACCAAAGTTCGGCGTCATGCCGAGCTGCTCAAGCGGCATGAAGCCGAGCGCGAAATAGAACGCGATGAGACTGAGCGACAGCGACAGCGTCATGAACAGGCAGGTCGCTGCGATCTTGCCGAGAATCAACTGATCTCGCGTCACGGGTAGCGACAAGAGGGGCTCGAGAGAGCCGCGCTCGCGCTCGCCCGCCGTCGTGTCGATTGCGAGATACATGCCACCCATGAGCGCGGCAAATATGAAAAAGTAACTCATCATGCCCAGCAGCATTGCCGAGCGCCCGCTCGGCGTTGAGACATCTACCTCGTCGATATTCAGCGGTTGCAGGGCCATCGGGTTAACGCCGCGAGCGATGACGCGCAGGCCGGCCAGCTGCTGGTTGTAGGAGCGCAAGGCACTTCGCACGCGTCGCGCGTCACGGTCGGCATCGCTGTTTGCCTGGTCGGCTACGATTTCGACCTTGGCCGGCACCATGTCCGCCAGCTGTTCGCCGAACTCGCCGGGAATCACGAGTACGACGTCGTGTTCGCCGGTTTTCACGGCAGCCATCGCCGCAGCCATGTCGTCAGGACCATCGACAGCATCGATATTTTTGCTGTTGAGATAAGTGACGAGGTTTGGCGCGTACTCCTGGCCAATGACCGGTAGCTCCAGCGTTTTCTCGGCGCTTTCGAGCGAGCGCTCGACCGAAAGGTTGATGACGAACGAAAACAACACCGGCCCGAAGATGGGCCCCATGATCAACGCCGACGCCAGCGTACGGCGGTCGCGGATGTTGTCGATGACCTCTTTGAGGAAAACCGTAATCGTTGTACCCATTATTCCGGCTCCACCATGTGTATCGCCTCGACGAAAGCATCTTCGATGTCATCGCAACCTGTGCGCTGACGGATGCCATCGATCGAGTCATCGATCGCCACCTGGCCATTCGCGATGATACAAATGTCATCGCAAAGCGCGGCAACCTCCTGCATGACGTGACTCGAGAACAAAACGCAACGGCCATCGTCTTTGAGTTTCAGGATGATCTCGCGCAGCGATCGTGTGGCCATGACGTCGAGACCGTTCGACGGCTCATCGAGCAGGATGTTCTGCGGGTCGTGCACCAAGGCGCGCGCGAGGGACACCTTGGTACGTTGGCCTTGTGAGAACCCCTTGGTGCGGCGTTCCGCGAAGTCGCCGATGTCGAGCAGCTTCACGATCCGGTCGACGCGATCGTCGATCTCGGCCTTGTCGAGGCCGCAGAGCCTGGCAAAGTACGCGATGTTTTCGCGGGCGGTCAGCTGCGGGTAAAGGCCCGCGCCGTGCGGCAATGCCCCAATACATTTCCGCGCAGCAAGGCTGTCCTGGACAACGTCGAAGCCATCAATCGTGGCGTTGCCCTGATCGGGCTTCAGTACCGTGTACAAGATACGCAGCGTCGTCGACTTGCCCGCACCATTGGGTCCGAGGAGGCCGGTGATTTTTCCGTCCGGCGCATCAAAGCTGACGCCGCGTATGGCGCGAACCTTGCCGAATGATTTATGTATGCCGTCGACCTTGATCATGGCGAAGGCCCCGAGAAACCAACAAAGAAGGGCATGACGAAACTGCGCTCCATGCATGTGGCGTCAAGCGACGCAGGATCTGCCGAGTCGACGAAGTCGGCAACAATGCGGTCCATACAGCCAACCACCAGCTGACCGTGTCCCTGGTGTTTGCCAATCAGGTGCGTCGCATTCGTGAGATCGACAGCCGCCATTTCGGCATAACGGGGCGGTGTGATCGGGTCGGCATCTCCCGACAGCAGCAGGAACGGAAGGTCAGTTGCGAGCGGCACTTTGAACTCAGGGTCGATCGGGCCGGCGGGCCACGAGGCGCAAATCGCCTCGAGCGTCTCCAGCTGGAAAGAGCCCATATAGCTCGCCTCGATGCCTTCGTGGTCGATGGTTGTCTGGTCGAGAAATGGCAGATCCTCGGTGCACATGATGGAGTTGTGCATGCCGAGGGCGAGCGTGTCGCTCATGGCAACCGCCGTCAACATGAACTGCGAAGTGAGCGGCACAAAGTTGCCTTCACCCGCTTCGTGAATCATCAGCGGCAGCAGCGCAATCGTGTTGGGATTGTAGGCGAGGAGACGAACCGCGCCTGCAAGCTGGCCGGCGCCGAAGGACACTTCCTCGATTCGCCCCGTACTGGGGTGCGGCACGAGAACCTGTACAGGTGACTCGCGCAGCTCCGCTACCACGCGCGCGAATGTTGCCGCGATGTCGGGGAAGCTCTCGCTACAGGCCGCACCCTCTGCGCAGCGCGCGAGGATATTGTCGACAGCGCGCTGGCTTTCCGTTGCGATCTCCGGGCCCAGTGAAATCTGCGGCGGCACGACGCCGTCGATAATCACGGTGCGCGTTGACTCGGGGTAGCGGCGCGCGAAGTGCTGGGCGACGCGTGATCCGTAGGAAACGCCATACAGGTTGAGGGATGTATAACCGAGCGCCTTGCGAATCGCTTCGAGGTCGGTCACGGCAATGCTCGTCGTGAAGTAGCGCGGGTCGTGTGGCAGCGCTTCGAGACATTCGTTGATGAACTTGACGGTGTCGTCGAGCGAGTACTGGTCCTCGAACAAAATCGCACCGTCGTCGATCACGCAGTCCATGCGTGACGAAGCGCCCGTGCCGCGCTGGTCGACGAGCAGAATGTCGCGATTCCGGCGCAGGTCCTCGAACGCACCCGACACCATTGAGTAGAACTCTATTGAGCTCTGCCCGGGACCACCGGCGATTGGGACGACCGCATCGGTTTGTGGGCTGAGATTAAGCGCAGCGACGACCGCAACGTAAACCTCTATCTCGGGGGATTCGGGATCAGCCGGGTTTTCCGGGCGCAACATCGTGCCGCAGCGCGCCTTGATGCTGGGGTGGCCCGGCCCGGCGCTGATGCGACACTCTTCGAGCGTGAGGGTTTGTGCTTCTGCCGTGCCGGCCAGCGCCAGCAGTGCGAGAGAGATCAAGAGGTAATGAACGGGAATTCTTGTCATTGTCGGCCCGTTAAGCTAGCGAACGCGCTATCTTGGACAAACGCCCATAGATAGTAAAGTTCCAGTGGCAACGCTCAGGGTCAGCGACTAGAATCCCGCACCCGCTTACCAAAAACTGCTTAAAATTTAACCAATGCCAGAATTCGACGTCATAGTGATTGGCGGCGGCCACGCCGGTACGGAAGCCTCCCTGGCTGCCGCGCGCGCGGGTGCGCGTACGTTACTTGTGACGCACAGGATCGAGACGCTCGGGCAGATGAGCTGCAACCCGGCCATCGGCGGCATTGGCAAGGGCCACCTGACCAAGGAGATTGACGCGCTCGGAGGGGCCATGGCTCAGGCGATCGATCGCGCCGGCATCCAGTTTCGCACCCTGAACGCATCGAAAGGGCCGGCTGTACGCGCGACCCGCGCGCAGGCCGACCGCGTGCTTTACCGGGACGCTATTCGGGGCATCATCCTGGGCCAGCCGAACCTCGAGGTAGTCGAGGGTTCGGTCGATGACCTGCTCGTTGAGGGCGATCGCGTTACCGGCATCCTCACCGCAAAAGGGTCCAGTTACCTTTCGAAGACGGTGGTGCTGACCGTTGGCACGTTCCTCGGTGGCCGCATACTCATCGGCAAGACGGAGAAGGCCGGCGGTCGCGTCGGTGATGCGCCGTCGAACAAGCTGGCCGCGCGGCTTCGCGAGCTGCCGTTCAATGTGGCCCGCCTGAAGACCGGCACGCCGCCGCGCCTCGACGGCACCACGCTAAATTACGACATCATGCAGGAGCAGCCCGGCGACGATCCGGTGCCCGTGTTCTCGTTCCTCGGCAAGCGTCGCGATCATCCGCAACAGATATCCTGCTTCATCACGAAGACGACGGAAGAGACGCACGAAATCATCCGTGGCTCGCTTGACGAGTCGCCGATGTATTCAGGAATGATCGAGGGAGTGGGTCCGCGTTATTGTCCGTCGATCGAAGACAAGGTCGTGCGTTTTGCGGACAAGGCCTCGCACCAGATTTTCGTCGAGCCCGAGGGACTGAGCACTGACGTGGTCTACCCGAACGGTATCTCGACGAGCATGCCGCTTGAGGTGCAGGAGCGTTTCGTACATTCGATCATTGGCTTCGAAAATGCCGTGATCACGCAGCCCGGTTATGCGATCGAGTACGACTACTTCGACCCGCGCGACCTCAGGCCCACGCTAGAGACGAAACACATCGACAACCTGTACTTCGCCGGGCAAATCAACGGCACGACAGGTTACGAGGAGGCCGGCGCGCAAGGCCTGCTTGCGGGCATCAATGCGGCGCGCAAGGCGAACGAGCAGGAAGAGTGGTTTCCGGAACGCCACGAGGCGTACCTGGGCGTGCTCATCGATGACCTGATCACGCGCGGCGTGTCGGAGCCGTATCGCATGTTCACGAGCCGCGCCGAGTACCGGCTGATGCTGCGTGAGGACAATGCGGACCTGCGGCTTACACCGAAAGGTCGTGAGCTTGGTCTCGTCGATGATGAGCGCTGGGACGTTTACAACACAAAATGCGAAGCGGTCGAGAAAGAGCAGGCACGCCTCGAGGCCGTGTACGTCAAATCCGCCGGCACTACCGCTGCTGCAATGCTCAAGAGGCCCGAGCTCGGTTACCGTGACGTTGTCGCGCTCGCAGAGGTCGGCAACGGGAGCGCGCTTGCCACCGACGAACAGCAAGAACAGCTTGAGCAGCAACTCGAAGTGCGCGCGAAGTACGCTGGCTACATCGACCGCCAGGAGCGCGAGGTCGCGAAACACGCGAAACAGGAATCACTGCGCTTGCCGAAAGACCTTGACTACACCGCTGTCGATGGCCTTTCGAACGAAGCCCGACAGAAGCTCATAGCTGCTCGCCCGACCACGCTCGGCCAGGCGTCGCGACTCGAGGGCATGACGCCGTCAGCCGTGTCGCTGATCCTGATTCATCTCAAGAAACGGCAGCTGAGAAAGTCAGCCTAGCGCTTGCAGGCGAGCGCCGACCATACCATCTAAGGCTGCAATATCGAGCGAAAACTGACCCCACTCAGGTATGCTTCGCGCATGAAGTCCTTACGAATTCTCGGCCTGTGCGCCGTACTTGCGATGCTCGCGGCATGCGGTGGCGAAGCGGGTCCCGATACCACGTTGAACACCCTGCAGCGCGGGCTGCCTTCTGATCCCGAAACACTGGATCACCACAAGGCGCGCAGCACCCAGGCTGCGGAAGTCCTGCGCGACCTGAGCGAAGGGCTGACCGGCTATACAGCGAACGGCGAGCTGATTCCTGCGGCGGCCGAAAGCTGGGAGATCTCGGACGACGGCCTCGTCTATACATTCCATCTTCGCGAAGGGTTGCGCTGGTCGAGCGGAGAGGCGCTGACAGCGGAGCACTTCGCCGCCGGTATGCGGCGGCTCGTAAGTCCGGCGACCGCGGCGTTCTATGCGCAGATGATTGTCGATATCGAAAACGCGGCCGAGATCGTCGCGGGCGAGGCAGCGCCTGATTCGCTCGGCGTCGAGGCGGTTGACGAGCGTACGCTCGTGCTGCGCCTCGCTCGCCCGACGCCGTACATGTTGAGTCTTCTGACGCATCCAAGCACGTTTCCCATACACCCCGGCTCGATCGCCGCGCACGGGGATGGTTTCGCGCGGCCAGGGAAGCTCGTGTCGAACGGTGCTTACAGGCTCGATGCCTGGGTGCCCGGGTCGGTGGTAGCGCTGAAGCGCAACGAGCATTACTGGAACAATGCCGGGACGGCGGTGGATGGTGTGAACTATCACGTCATTGTGCAGAACAATGCGGAACTGAATCGCTACAGGGCCGGCGAATTGCACACGACCAGCACCGTTCCGCCCGATGCTTTTGCGCAGATTCGGGAGGAGTACGGCGACGAACTACGAGTGGCCCCCTACCTCGGTGTTTATTACTACGGCTACAACCTGACGAAACCGCCGCTCAAGGACAACGTGGCGCTGCGCGCGGCACTGTCGATGGCCATCGACCGCGAACAGCTGGCATCGAAAATCATGGGTCGTGGCGAGGCGCCGGCGTATAGCTGGGTTCCACCGGGGGTGAACAACTACGAGGCAACGACACTGAGCTTTGCAGCGCTTAGTAAAGAGGACCGCGAGCAGGGTGCGCGCACTCGCTACAAGGAAGCCGGCTATGGCAAGGAGAACCCGCTGCAGATCGAGGTTCGCTACAACACCAACGACACGAACAAGAAAGTCGCCGTCGCAATTCAGGCGATGTGGCGCGAAGTACTCGGTGTAGAGGCAACGCTGATCAACGAAGAGTTTCAGGTGTTGCTTACGAATATGCGCGAGGCTGAGGTCACGCAGGTGTTTCGATCAAGCTGGATTGGCGACTATAACGATGCGCACACATTCCTGAGTGTTCTGCAAGGCGGGAGCGCCGCGAACATGCCGCGATACGCGAGCGAAGAGTATGACGGGCTAATGGAGGCGGCAGCGTCGCAGGTTGACCCTGCGCGTCGCCGGCTGTATCTCGAAGAGGCCGAGCGTGTGATGTTGTCCGAGCACCCTACCATTCCGCTGTATTTCTTCGTCTCGAAGCATCTCGTCAGCCCCCAGGTGGCAGGATGGGGCGACAACGTTCTTGATTATCATTACTCTCAGCATCTGAGCCTCAAGGCGGCCGAATAGCCGCGCTGGATCAAAGACTTGCTGCGCTACACGTTGCTCCGCATCCTCGGGGCGATACCGACCTTGTTGTTGGTTATTGCTCTCGCGTTCTTGATGGTCCACGCCGCACCAGGCGGGCCCTTCGACGATGAGCGCGTTTTGCCTGCCGATGTCGAGGCCAACATCGCCGCGGCCTACCATCTCGACGAACCTCTGCCGAAACAATTCGTTCGCTACCTGGGCGGACTGCTGCAGGGCGACCTCGGGCCGTCATACCGCTATCGTGATTACACCGTTGCCGAACTCATAGGCAGCGCGTTTCCCCTGTCCCTGAAGCTCGGCGCAATAGCCATGGCGCTGGCGCTGATCATTGGTGTCGGTACAGGCACGGTTGCGGCGCTGCGGCAGGGCTCCCTGCTCGACCGGGTTGTCATGGGATTCTCGATGACGGGGATCTCGATCCCGGTCTTCGTTGTCGCGCCGGTACTGGTGTTGTTATTCGCCGTGAAGCTGCAGTGGCTGCCCGCCGGCTGGAGCGGGGCGAGCGGCATCGGGCGCTACGTCCTCCCCGTCTTCACGCTGGCGCTGCCGCAGATCGCCTACATCGCGCGACTGACGCGCGCGAGCATGATCGATGTGCTGGGCCGCGACTTCATTCGTACCGCAAGGGCGCAAGGCCTCGGCACACCGACAGTGGTTCGCGTGCACGCGCTCAAGCCCGCGATGCTGCCGGTGTTGTCATACATGGGGCCGGCCATTGCCGCGATCCTGACGGGCTCCGTTGTCGTAGAAGAGATCTTCGGCATACCCGGGCTCGGACAGTTCTTTGTGCGCGGCGCCCTCAACCGTGATTACACGCTCGTACTGGGGATCGTCGTGTTCTACGCGACCTTGATCATCTCGCTGAACCTGCTCGTCGATATTCTCTACGGCGTCATCGATCCGCGGGTGCGCTACCGATGAGCATGAACCGCGCAGTAAAGGTTCCAGTTACCTTTTTGATGGCAATCGCCGTGTTCGCGCTCGTCGGTCCATGGCTCAGCCCACACGACTACATCACAACCGACTTCGACAACCTGCTTGCGTCGCCGTCGGCCTCGGACATGCACCTGTTCGGCACCGATGACCTCGGGCGCGATCTGTTTGTGCGCACGATGCTCGGTGTGCGCGTGACGTTGATCGTTGCCGTGGTGGCCAGCCTGGTCAGCCTGCTTATCGGCGTCGCCTATGGCGCGATAGCCGGTTTCGTCGGCGGGCGCGTCGATGCGGCAATGATGCGTTTTGTCGATACGCTGTACGCACTGCCGTTCATATTTTTCGTGATCCTGCTCATGGTCGCGTTCGAGCGGAACTTCTTTCTGATCTTCGTCGCAATCGGCGCCATCAACTGGCTCGACATGGCGCGCATTGTGCGCGGCCAAACACTGAGCCTGCGTGAGCGCGAATTCGTCGAGGCGGCGAGACTCACGGGCGTCAGCACGGCGCGCATCATTTTCAGGCACATCGCACCGAACCTGATCGGAATCGTTGTGGTGTACGTGACGCTGACCATTCCGCAGGCAATCCTGGTCGAGTCGTTTCTGAGCTTCCTCGGCCTGGGCGTACAGGAGCCACAGACGTCGCTCGGCGCACTCGTCAACGTCGGTGTCGCGCACATGGAGAGCGCGTCCTCGATGCTCCTCATCCCGGCCGGACTGCTGGCGCTGATACTGCTGTGCTTCAATTTTCTTGGCGACGGTTTGCGCGACCATCTTGATGCGAGGCACACCGAGTGACCCTGCTGAAGGTCAAGGGGCTGAGCATTCGTTACGGCGACGACGTGGTAGTCGACGACGTTAGCTTCAAAGTGAAGCGCGGTGAGTCGGTCGGCCTGGTCGGCGAGTCGGGCTCCGGCAAGTCACAAACTGCCCTGGCGATACTCGGGCTATTGCCGCGCCAGGCGCGAGTGAGCGGCAGCATCGAGTTCGATAGAGCGCAGGTTATCGGGGCCGGCGAAGAGGCGCTGAACGAGCTGCGCGCACGCCGCATTGGCATCGTGTTTCAGGACCCGATGCAGGCGCTCAACCCTTACCTGCGCATCGGCGCGCAGTTAAAGCAGATATTGCTGAGCCACGGGCTTGCGGAAAAGGGCGATGCAGACACGCGCGTCATCGAGATGCTTGCGAAAGTTGGCCTGCCCGACCCCGAACGACAATTCGGCGCCTATCCACACCAGCTTTCCGGGGGCATGCGCCAGCGCGTGATGCTGGCGTCTGCTTTGATCGCCGAGCCTGACCTGTTGATAGCCGACGAGCCGACAACGGCCCTCGACGTGACAGTGCAAGCACAGATACTCGATCTGCTGGAGGATGTTCGCGATAACACAGCGCTGCTTCTGATTACGCATGACCTGGGGATTGTCGCGGGTCGTTGTGAGCGCATGCTCGTGTTTGAAGACGGCAAGCTTGTTGACTCCGGCGCAACGACATCATTGTTCGCATCGCCCGGCCATGAACACACAAGGACGTTACTCGCAGCCGCGCCGCGGGTCGATCGCGGTGCAGTGCCGCCAGGCGTGTCGGCGAGCACTCTGCTAAGCGTCGGTGACGCCACGGTTTCATACAAGGAGCTGAACGCGGTATACGACGTCAGCTTCGCGGTGAAGAGGGGCGAAACCGTCGCCGTGGTTGGCGAGTCCGGCTCGGGCAAGTCGAGCCTCGTGCGAGCTATGCTCGGGCTCGTGCCGATGGAGGCCGGTCGCGTCGTTTATGCGGGCGACATCCTCAAGGGGCCCGTCGAAGATCGAGCGTTGTCGCAGCGCCGCGACCTGCAGCTCGTGTTCCAGGACCCGGCGAGTGCGCTCAACCCACAAATGCGCGTGCAGGCGATCGTCGAAGAGCCGCTGCTCGTGCACGAGCCCCGGCGGCCATCAGCGGAACGACTGTCGCGGGTTGTTGCGGTACTCGAGAAGGTCGGCCTGGGTGAGAGGTTTCTCCGGCGGTTTCCGCATGAACTGTCCGGGGGCCAGGCGCAGCGTGTCGCGATTGCGCGCGCGTTAATCCTCGATCCGAAGGTGCTGATCTGCGACGAGGCGGTTGCCGCTCTCGATGGCTCGGTACGCCAGCAGGTGCTCGATCTCCTGCGTGACGTGCAAAAAGAAACCGGGCTCTCGATTATTTTCATCTCACACGACCTGGCTGTCGTGCGATCGATCAGTCATCGCGTGCTGGTGATGTACCTGGGTCGGCTTGTTGAAGCGGCTGACAACGCAAAACTTTTCAGCGCCCCCAAGCACCCCTATACACGGGCGCTGCTCGATTCAGTGCCGGTTCCCGACCCGGTGGTTGCGCCGAAGCGAGCACCGCTGCGCGGGGAGGTGCCGTCTCCAATGCACCCACCATCAGGCTGTGTGTTCCACCCGCGTTGTCCGATTGCCGAGGCGATCTGCAGCAACAAGGCACCGACGCTGGTTGACCATGCGGGCACCCGTGTTGCTTGCCATCTTGTGGCCGACTAGCGGACGGCGCCGAGCGGAATCGGAATTGGCGCACCGTTGACGGTAAGCAGGCCCTTCTTCAGCTGCGCCTGCATCTCGTATGCGTCTCCGCGCTTGACGAGGTAGCCGCCACCGATAGCCATCGCGGCATTCGGATTGGTCTGGACGATCATGGTGATGAGGGGTTCCGGGATCGACAGGTCGATCGACGCCTCGGTGCTCAGAAGCAAGGATGTCCAGTCGAAGGTTGCGGGGTCTTCCTCGCCAAAAGAGAACAGCATTTTGGAGGTCACGGTTCCCTGCGGCAGTGTCACGTTGAGCCGATCGAAATTCATCTCGAAGCCGGACGCGAACAGCGACTTGAGGTCGTCCTCCATGGCCGAATACATGGCCATCGGGTCCTGCGACGCGCCGATGCTCTCCAGGGTTCGCTGCACGCGACCCATCGCCGCCGCGTCCGCGCCGACGAGGCCGAACACCATGTCGAGGGACATCTCGCCAATTTCAGGCAGGTTCTCTAGTGCCATGTTCATCGTTGCGCTGGCGTTGATGTCATCACCGTCGATATCGGTACTTGCCTTGACGGCCATCGACCTGACGCTGCTCGCCTTGTTGCCGCCGACCACCACCGAAAGAGCATCAAGTGCAAATTCCACATTGCCGACGGCAATGCCGAACTTCGTCGGCTCCTGGCGCCCTTCGAAGGTAAGGGCGCCGAGGGTCACGGTTTGGTCGCCGTCCTCGACAGAGAGCGGTCCGATGGTTCCCTTGAACTGCGCCTCGCCGCTGAGCGGGTTGGTCGTGACATCAATATCTGTCGAACCCCAGGTCGCCGTTGTGCCGCCTTCGGAGTGAGAGCCCGCCTCGAGCAGGTAGTTCGACTGCAGCTCACCTCCAAGGCTCAAATTGCTGTAGATCGTTCCCGGCAGGTCGACCGCTTCCCCACCGGGAAGCTCGATCTGCATGGTAGAGACCGCGCTGCCCAGTTCCGGGGCAAGCGAGCCCTTGTCGCGCGACATCGACGAAACCGGGATGAGGCCATGGTCGATGCGTGTATTTATAAGGAGCACGGGAAGATCGTCTGCTTCCATCGGTCCTGCCAGGGCCTGAATCGCGGTCAGCAACTCACCGTCCTGAAGCTCGATCCTGTGTTGGCCTTCCGACGAGAACCAGCCGCGGGTGAATTTCTCGGAGGTGACCGTGACCTCACCGCTTTCGTTGGCCGCCCAATTGAGGTTTTCACCCATGGAGTTCTCTGCCATACGCCCGACGATCGCCGGCGAAACCAACACCACAACAGCGAGCAGAACCAGTACCGCAACAACACCTTTTTTCACGACGAATCCTCAGGAAGAAGTGTCAGATCGGGCCGATGCTAGCATGCGACCGAGGCCCTACCCCTATGGAGAGCTAGAAATCAGCGCCGAGTGTCACTACCATAGCGGCCTCACTCGATGCTTGGCTATTTGCCGGG
>Ga0316189_10002237_pt1:0-17500 | contig 19030 bp, 13 predicted proteins | sample LowCovwburrow_MG_FD_204930 | JGI IMG/M metagenome (GOLD analysis project Ga0316189, IMG submission 204930) | Coastal sediment microbial communities from Maine, United States - Lowes Cove worm burrow | ecosystem: Environmental > Aquatic > Marine > Coastal > Sediment | place: USA: Maine...
CCCCAGCCGCGTGACGGTTCGGGCAAAGGCGAACAGCTGGATTCAAATTCGTGACAGTATAGCCAATCGGTTGCTGTTCACCCGTTTGTTACGCGAAGGCGACGAGTATGAAGTTCCCAACCGTGCAGGCTTGCGTTTGATGACAGGCAATGCCGGCGCATTAGAAGTCTTGGTCGATGGCAAAGCGGTACCGTCTATTGGTGACGTTGGTGTCGTTCGTCGTGACGTTGACTTGGACCCTGAAAAATTAAAATCCGGAGCGGCTATTACGGATTAGCGCCCTTAGCGCACCCGCGCCGGGCGATTTCCCATTTGTTATAAACGGGTATTCGAAACCGGGTGGGGTCCAAGCCCGATAAGGAACCCGATATGAACCAACCTTTGCATTGCCAAGCCCCACGCCACCAAACCGTTGCCGTTAATGTCGGCGGCGTCATCGTTGGTGGTGGGCATCCCGTCGTGGTTCAGTCTATGACCAATACCGATACGGCTGATATTGAAACGACCGTGGCCCAAGTTGCGGCACTTGCAAAGGCGGGGTCTCAATTGGTGCGGATGACGATTGATCGCGATGAAGCGGCAAAAGCGGTTCCGCATATTCGTGAAAAGCTTTTGGCCATGGGTGTTGATGTCCCATTGGTCGGGGACTTTCACTATGTCGGACATAAACTTTTGGCGGATAATCCAGATTGTGCCGAGGCCCTTGCAAAGTTTCGCATTAATCCCGGCAATGTCGGTTTTAAAGGCAAGAAAGACGCGCAGTTTTCGACCATGATTGAAATCGCGGCTAAGTTGGGAAAGGCTGTGCGCATTGGCGTGAATTGGGGCAGTCTTGATCAAGATTTGTCCCAACAAATGATGGATGAAAATGCCAAGTTGGCTGAGCCGTTGCCACCGGGAGCCATCATTCGTGAAGCTTTGGCGCGCAGTGCCTTGGACAGTGCTCATCGTGCGGTGGAACTGGGCTTGCCCAAAGATCGCATTATCATTTCGTGCAAAGTTTCCGAAGCCCCAGAATTGATTTCTGTTTACCGAAATTTGGCTGAACGTTCTTGCTTTGCCCTACACTTAGGCCTCACCGAAGCGGGCATGGGGGACAAAGGGATCGTGTCGTCGACAGCGGCACTGTCGATTTTATTATCGGAAGGCATCGGCGATACCATTCGTGTGTCGTTGACACCAGAACCCGGTGGAGCACGAGAACGCGAAGTGCGTGTGGCCCAAGACATTTTACAAAGCCTGCATCTGCAAAGTTTTTCTCCACAAGTCACGGCCTGTCCGGGGTGTGGGCGAACCACGTCTTCTCTGTTTCAAGAACTTGCCCTTGATGTCGAAAATTTCGTGAGAGGCCGCATGCCTGTCTGGCGTGGGAAATACCCCGGTGTTGAAGACCTTAAACTTGCCGTCATGGGCTGTATTGTGAACGGTCCGGGGGAAAGTAAATTTTCCGACATTGGGATTTCTCTTCCGGGGACGGGGGAAACGCCTTCGGCTCCTGTCTTTATTGATGGTGAAAAAGTCGCGACCCTAAAAGGGGATGACTTGTCCGGTCAGTTTAAAGCTATGGTCGAAGACTATGTCGCCAAACGCTATACCCCGAAGGGTTCAAACTGACATGACGAACGCCCTTTCAACACCTGAAGGATCGGCTCTTCGGCCTGTTGTGGTTGGGGCGAACCATCATTCCAGCACTATGATGATGCGTGATCGAATCTTTGTCGAAGAACAAAATTTAACGGTCTTGTTGTCTCGCATGGAACAAGACGGCATTGATCAGGCCCTGCTTTTGGCGACGTGTGACCGCGTTGAAGTCATCGGTATTACATCCGATCCAGATTCTTTTGAGGCTGCTGCCTTAAGCACTTTGGCGGACGAGGGCGAATGCAGTGTTGCAGACCTTAAAGAGCAAACTTACACCCTGACGGATGCAAAAGCTGTCGCCCATGTTTTTTCTGTAACAGCCTCTTTAGACAGCTTGATGATTGGCGAGCCTCAGGTTTTGGGCCAAGTCAAACAAGCCCATCGTTTGGCAAGAGATGCCGGATTTGTAAAAGCCCAATTGGAAACCTTGATGCAGGCGGCCTACAGTGCGGCCAAGCGGGTGCGCAATGAAACCAAAATTGGCGAAGGCCCCGTCGGCATGGCGGCCAGTGCTATTCAAATTGCCCGTGATGTTTTTGGTGACCTTGAAAAGTGCAAAGCCTTGCTGATCGGAACCGGAGATATGGGCGAGCTCATCGCTCACGAAATGCTAGAAGCCGGGCTTGGTCAACTGACCATTACCCATCAACGCGGATATCGCGCCACGGATTTGGCCCGCGAGCTTGAGGCCGAAGTCGCAGACTTTTCTGAACTCGACAATTTGCTGTGTGACAATGATATTGTTTTATCTGCGTTGGGGTCTCGGTCTTTTCGTCTGAAAAAAGCGCCCGTAAAGGCCGCCATCAAAAAGCGCCGCTATAAACCTGTGTTTATTGTTGATGCGGGGGTGCCCGGGGACTTGGAACCAGATGTCGAACACGTTGATGATGCGTTCGTTTATGGGTTGGGTGATTTAGAACAGGTGGCCTTAAAAGGTCGGGCCGGACGAGAACTTGAACTTGATCAAGCTAAACAAATTATTGATGAAGACGTTTCAAGCTTTTTAAACACCCGCGCCGAACGCACGGCTGTTCCAGCGTTGTCTCAGTTGCGCCTGCATTTTGAAAATGAACGCAAACAAGCTTTGATTGATGGCGGCGGGGATGCGGAAAAAGCAACGCGTCTGTTGATTGGGCGATTGTTGCACAGCCCATCCGAAGCCATGCGAAAAATTGCCGCAGACGACGAGGCCAAGTGGGCAAAGCTTGAATACGCCTTGGAAAAATTATTCGACCTTAAAAGTGATGGGAACAAATCGTGAGCTTAGAAGAAAACCTCAAAATCGTCCAAGACCGCCATGAAGAGCTTGGATCTCTCATGTCTACAGGCGACGTTGATCCCAAAAAGTTTCAAGAGATGTCCAAAGAATACGCCGAGCTTACCCCCGTGGTCGAAGCCATCGTAGCCTTGGAAACCGTGCGCGATGACTTAATCGGGGCCGCGGAAATGTTAGCCGAAAGTGGCGATGATCCTGAAATGAAGGAATTGGCCGAGGCCGAAATTCAAGAGCTGAAACAACAGTTGCCAGAGCTTGAAGCAAATGTGCAAGTTCTCTTGCTGCCCAAAGATGAAGCCGATGAACGCAACGCGATTTTAGAAGTGCGTGCGGGCACAGGCGGCGACGAAGCGGCTCTATTTGCGGCTGACTTGATCCGCATGTATCAGCGTTTCGCCGATGCAAAAGGTTGGAAATTCGAGCTGCTGGAACTGAGCGAAACCGGAATCGGTGGCTATAAGGAAGCTGTGGCAAATATCACCGGGCGCAACGTATTTGCGAAGTTGAAATTTGAAAGCGGCGTGCATCGTGTGCAACGTGTGCCGGAAACGGAATCGGGTGGACGTATTCATACCTCTGCTGCGACGGTTGCCGTTCTGCCCGAAGCCCAAGACGTGGATATTAAAGTTCGCACCGAAGATTTGCGGATCGATACCTATCGTGCCCAAGGTGCGGGTGGACAGCACGTCAACACCACCGACAGTGCGGTGCGCATCGTCCACAATCCATCGGGTATTGTTGTGCAGTGCCAAGACGGACGGTCACAGCACAAGAACAAAGAAAAAGCGATGACCATGCTGCGTGCAAAACTTTATGACCACCAACGTCAAGAGTTGGACCGCGAACGTGCTGAATCTCGCAAGGGTCAAGTGGGCTCTGGCGATCGTTCGGAACGCATTCGCACCTATAACTACCCGCAAGGCCGGATCACAGATCATCGCATTAACCTAACCCTGCACAAACTTGATCGCGTTCTTGAAGGCGATTTGGATGAACTCGTGGATGCCCTGACCGCAGAAGACCAAGCCCGGCGTTTGGCTGACTTGGGGGCTTGATGCCTCAGTCCGTTGATGCGGCCTTTAAAGAAGCTTGGCGACGCTTTGGGGCCGTCGACATTGACAGTGCTCGCATAGATGCACGGCTTCTTATGGGAGCCGTTTTAGGCGGTGGAGTTGAGCGGGTATTGGCCGAAAGGGATCGGGATTTAACGCCTGACGAATCTCAGCTTTTTGATCAATATGTAAAACGTCGCGAAAGTTTTGAACCCATCAGTCAGATTTTGGGCGAGAAAGAATTTTGGTCGTTGCCGTTTAAGGTGACGCCGGCAACCCTGACCCCACGCCCCGATACTGAAACCATTGTCGAAGCGGCTCTTGAAACCGTCGATACCCCGCCCAAGCGGCTTTTGGATTTAGGGACGGGGTCGGGCTGTATTGTGCTGGCTTTGTTGAGCGAATGGAAACAAACCGAAGGTGTCGGTGTTGATGCAAGCCCTGAAGCTTTAGCCGTTGCTATGGAAAATGCGGATATCTTGGGATTGTTAAATCGAACAACTTTTCATCAAGCCGATTGGCGCCTCAAAGATTGGCAATCTGACTTGGGCGGCTTGTTTGATGTGGTTGTGTCCAATCCGCCGTATATTCCAGACGGCGATATTGAAGGCCTAGACGCCGATGTCAGAACATTTGAACCTCTGTCGGCTTTGGCGGGCGGAAAAGATGGTTTAAATGCTTACCGTGAAATTATAGCAGAACTGCCAAACGTATTGGCAAAAGGCGGCTTAGTTGTTTTCGAAGTGGGTATCGGTCAGGCGGACGATGTCCTGAAATTGCTGGTTTTTGCCGGTTTTGAAAAGGTCGAAAAACGACAGGATTTAGCGGGTATTGCTCGGGCAATTATGGCGCGGCGCGTATAACGCTAAAATTGATGTAAAAAGTGCCTTAAAATCCAAAATTCAATGAAAAAAAGGTTGGAAAGGGGCTTTAATCCAGCTAGGGTAACTTTAGTAAGCGGCCTTTGGGTCGCAAGGGATAGTGCCCTGATTTGGCTTCAGATTTATTTGATCCACTTTATATTTCAGACGTACTTAAATCCCCAATTATTCCTTCAACCTTGTTTTAAAGTCCCACAGGCAGCTTTGTGGAAATCGACTTTAGCGTATGGTGCCAAGCTTTGCTTTGGAAAGGAATCCGCAAGCTGTGATTTAGCTGAAGAAAATAAGATTATTATGAAACAAGGTTCAAACCAACGCAGACCCCGTGGTCGTAATAACAACAATAACAACAACGGTGGTGGTGCCAGACGCGGCAATCGCAACAGTTCTCAAGAAAGCAATGGTCCAGAGGTCAAAGTCCGTGGCTCTGCTCAACAGATTCTTGATAAGTACATCCAGCTTGCTCGTGATGCTCAATCTAGCAATGATCGTGTAAAAGCCGAGGCTTATTTGCAGTATGCAGAGCACTATTTCCGTGTCGTCAATGCGGATCAAGAAGCACAAGCGGAACAGGCTGCTAAGCGGGCTGAACAAAATGCCAATCGTGCCCCTGATCGTGAAGATGATCAGAACGCGGAAAAGAAGGGTGAAGGTCGTGAGCCACGTCGTGGTCGTCGTCCGCGCAACCCCCGAAATGCACCTAAAAACGAAGCAACGCTTGCGGCCGAAGCGGCTGCGGCGAATGAAGCCGCTGCAGGCTCTTCAAAAAAAGAAGCTGTTGTCGAAGACGTTGCTGCCCCTGTCGATGATACGACGGCTGTGGGCGAATAACGCCTTTCGTTTTAGTCTAAGATTTCAATGGGGTCGCCCGGCCTTATAAGCCCTCCATCTATGACTTTTGCATAGATGCCCATATGGGTGTGGCCAAAGCTGGATTTTAGCGTCGTTAAGATGTCGACGTCTGCATCACCGCTATCTGGGTCAACGTGGGTGGCTTTACAGCGCCCGGTGTTTTCGGTCACCTTTAAGGTCGTGTTGCCGATGCGGATGCGTTTACCCAGCAGGTCCATTTCGCCCCAAGCCTCTAAACCTTCGATGAGAAAGTTCATACGAAAACGAACAGGATCAATACTGCGTTCTAGGGCGTTTTCCAAAGCCCTGTGAGACGCCATATTTAAAATCGAAATGGGGCCTTCGGTGGTGTCGAAATAGCCGATCTTTTTCGCTTCAACCAAAATAGGCGTGTTGTCTTGATCTAGCCCCAAATGCTTGCCAACAGCTTTGGCAATGACGGCGCGCTCGGCAGCATTTGCAAGGTTGGCCGAAGCCTCTATTCCGTTTGGGCCTTGAAGGTTGAAAAGCCCCGAACGCTCGTCAAAATGACAATTGAGCTTTGCCAAAGCAAATTCCCGCACCAGGACGAAAAATTGAGACTTTGGGTGCCAGTCGTCACCGTTTGCGGCTTTGCCATCGGGTCGCGCAAAGGCCCAGCGACGATCGTGGGGCAGCCCTAAATCTGGGTTTAACACCACGCGATCAAGAGATTCTCCGGTTAAGCTTTTCACCGGAAAACGCCATATTTTGCTGAGCTTCATGAAGAATTCATCTCCTTAATAATATGCAAAACCTTGCACCCTTAGAATACTAGACCATATCCAAGGCAAAGAACATGAAACGGTTTAAGTTGCCAATACGGGACTTAAAGGCGTTGTCAAAGAGGATACAGTTATGGATTTTGAAAATTTCTCAGAACGCTCAAAAGGCTTTTTGCAATCGGCACAAGGCCTCGCCACACGTGAAAATCATCAACAACTTTCGGCGCTTCACCTTCTCAAGGTTTTGTTAGACGACAAACAGGGCCTGTGTGCGAACCTGATCAATACTGCTGGTGGTGATGCGAAAAAGGCGTTGCTCGACGTTGAAATGGGCCTTGGTAAACTGCCCAAAGTTCACGGCGAAGGCGCAGCCCAAGTCTATGCCACACGCGGACTGTCACAAGTCCTTGCCAGTGCAGAAGACTTAGCCAAAAAAGCGGGTGATAGTTTTGTCACCGTTGAACGCTTGCTGTTGGCGTTGGCCTTGGCTGCGGGAACGGATGTCGGAAAAGTCCTCAAAGATGCGGGTGTTACCCCGCAAAATCTTAACCGCGAAGTTGAAAATTTGCGCAAGGGCCGCACCGCCGACAGCGCCAACGCCGAAGACCAGTTTGATGCCTTGGAAAAATATACCCGCGATCTGACCGAAGCCGCCCGCGAAGGCAAAACGGACCCGGTGATTGGCCGTGACGAAGAAATTCGCCGCACCATTCAAGTGCTCAGCCGCCGCACCAAAAACAATCCGGTGCTGATTGGTGAGCCGGGCGTGGGTAAAACCGCCATCATCGAAGGCCTTGCCAATCGTATCGTCAGCGGCGACGTTCCCGAAAATTTAAAAACCAAAAGGCTGCTGGTTTTGGATTTGGGGGCTTTGGTCGCCGGGGCAAAGTTTCGCGGAGAATTTGAAGAACGCCTCAAAGCCGTGCTCAAAGACGTCGAGGCCGCCGAAGGTCAGGTCATTTTGTTTATTGATGAAATGCACACCCTTGTTGGAGCCGGGGCCGCCGAAGGCTCTATGGATGCTTCAAACCTGATTAAGCCTGCCTTGGCGCGTGGAGAACTGCATTGCGTCGGTGCCACGACCTTAAACGAATACCGAAAATACGTGGAAAAAGACACGGCGCTCGCACGACGTTTCCAGCCTGTGTTTGTGTCGGAACCCACCGTCGAAGACACCATTTCGATTTTGCGTGGCATCAAAGAAAAGTACGAACTGCACCACGGTGTGCGTATTCATGATGCGGCCTTGGTATCGGCGGCAACCTTATCAAACCGCTATATCACGGACCGTTTTTTACCCGATAAAGCCATCGACTTGATGGACGAAGCCGGCTCCCGTGTGCGCATGCAAGTGGATTCAAAACCCGAAGAGCTTGACGAATTGGATCGCAAAGTCATCCAGTTGAAAATCGAATGCGAAGCCTTGAAAAAAGAAGGCGACCAAGCATCTAAAGATCGTTTGGAGACCTTAAGCAAAGAATTGGTGGAACTTGAAGTCACGGCCGATGCCTTAGGCGCTGAATGGAAAAGTGAAAAAGATGCTTTGGCCGGAGCAACGCGCATCAAAGAACAGTTGGACCGCACCCGCCTAGAGCTTGAAAAAGCCATGCGCGAAGGGCGTTATGAAGACGTTGGTGAATTGCAATATCAACAAATTCCCGCCCTTGAAGAACAGCTCTTAAAAGCCGAAGAAACAGACGATAATCGGATGGTTGACGAAGCCGTAACCGAAGCGCACATCGCCACCGTGGTGTCGCGGTGGACCGGAATCCCTGTTGATAAAATGTTGGAATCCGAGCGCGAAAAACTGGTTCATATGGAACAGGCCTTGCGCAAACGCGTGATCGGTCAAGAAGAAGCCCTGGGCGCCGTTGCCAATGCCGTACGCCGCGCACGCGCGGGGCTCCAAGACCAAAACCGCCCCATCGGATCGTTTCTGTTTTTAGGTCCCACCGGGGTTGGTAAGACGGAACTCACCAAAGCGTTGGCCGGATTTATGTTTGACGATGAAAGTGCGCTGTTGCGCATTGATATGTCGGAATACATGGAAAAGCACGCGGTCGCTCGATTGATTGGCGCGCCGCCGGGCTATGTCGGATATGACGAAGGCGGGGCACTCACCGAAGCCGTTCGCCGGCGTCCTTACCAAGTGATCTTGTTTGACGAAGTCGAAAAAGCCCACCCGGATGTGTTTAACGTGTTGCTTCAAGTTCTTGATGATGGACGTTTAACCGATGGACAAGGCCGTGTGGTCGACTTCACCAACACGTTGATCATTTTGACCTCGAATTTGGGGGGCGATATCTTGGCGGCTCAAGAAGATGGACATGATTCGTCAGAACTGCGCAAACCCGTCATGGAGGTCGTTCGGGCCTCGTTCCGACCTGAATTTCTCAACCGCCTCGACGAGGTGATTTTGTTCCACCGCTTGTTTAGGAACCACATGGATGGCATCGTCGATATTCAGTTGGCTCGTCTTTACCAGCTTTTAGAAGACCGCAAAATCAAGCTCGACCTAGACGAATCCGCCAAAGCGTGGATCGCCGACAAAGGCTACGACCCCATATACGGTGCCCGCCCCCTAAAACGCATCATCCAACGCGCCCTGCAAAACCCACTGTCTAGCCAGATATTGGAAGGCAAGGTCAAAGACGGAGATGTTGTGAAGGTATCGGCAAAGGACGAAAACCTGACGATTAATGGTGTGGGTGTTGAGGGGGGGATGGTTTAGGAAACGCCGTTCCCTTGCTTAATGTTATTACAAATGTAATACTTAAACATGGAAACATGGAAACATGAAAACATGGAAATAGGATCATCCCATGACTGCCCTGAAGCTCAAAGCCGTTGGAAACTCCACGGGTGTTATTTTGCCCAAAGACGTTCTTTCTAAACTCAATGTCGAAAAGGGCGATAGCCTGTACGTTGTGGAAACGCCCAATGGTATTGAGCTAACACCTTACGATCCTGAATTTGAACGTCAGATGGAAGCGGCACGTAAAATCATGAAGAAACGTCGCGCGGTCTTGCGTGAACTGGCAAAATAATGGCTTGGGTTTGGGTCGAAAAAAGCATCGTCTTGGCCCTTCATGACGAACAAATCAGTGAACATGGCGGACAGGCTGGGTTGCGCGACGAAGGCCTTTTAGAATCGGCCTTAGCCCGTCCTGTTAATCGTGCGAACTATGCCAAAGCCACTCCGGCAGACCTCGCAGCGGCTTACGGCTACGGCCTTGCTAGAAACCATCCCTTCATAGATGGAAACAAAAGAACGGCTCTCGTTGTCATGGAGCTTTTCTTGCTCCTCAACGGATATGAACTGACGGCAAGCGATGTATCGTGCTTAGAAACCGTCATGGCCTTGGCCGATGGGGGCTTGGATGAGGAGGCGTTGGTGGTTTGGCTGGAGGAATGCATCGGTCAGGTTGAAACATGAAACAGATTATAACAGCTGCCATCTATTTGCTTGTTGTTCTGACAGCATCTTCTGTGAAAGCCGGAGAAGCAGATGTTTTAGATGTTGAGGTGAACAAAGCCACAAATGGCACCTATACATTTAATGTGACCATTTTTCACGCGGACGAAGGTTGGGGGCATTATGCAGATGCCTTTGAAATCATATCTCCTGATGGGAAGGTTGTTGGACAGCGTGTTTTGGCGCATCCACATGTGAATGAACAGCCCTTTACGCGTTCCCTTGGTCATGTTGTCATTTCTGAGAAATGGTCATTCGTCACCGTGCGGGCCCGCGATAAAGTCCACGGACAGGGCGGAAAGGTCATGCAAGTCCCCTTGAACGGCAGAGAGCTCAACCCCCCTTAATATGATCCGGCAGGTACTTTACGATCAGCGGGAAATCTCGGGCGCTTTGGCCGCGCAGGATGTTTTTTAGGGCTTGCTTGCCGTAGAGGAACTCTTCGGGTTTTTGATAACAAACCGCGAGCAGGGCGAGGTTGACCTTTTTGTTTTTTGAAAACATATCGAACGTTTTGCCGATGTTGCCGCCTTGTTGGACGATTTGACGGATGGCGTTCATTTGTTCTTTGAGAACTTTGACACTGCGGCCAAACAGTTCAATCATCATCGGGCCGTCCGAACGATCGGGTTTGATATACTGTTTGCCGTCTCCGATGAGATGCGCCCAAGCTTTATCCGCAACTTTGTTGGCGATTTGCACGCGCTTTGTCTTCGCGGCCCATTGTTTTTCGGTCATTGCGGGCTTTGTTTTATCTCTTTTCAAAAGAGATTTAAGACCACGTTTTTGCGGTTGTGGTTTCGCGGGAAGGCGGTGCTCAGTCATGGTCGCATGCCATGACGTTTGCCACGCTTCCCACAAGACCAAACGGCCTTTGCGATCATGAAAAAATTTACTGAGAAATTCTTTTCGATGATCTTCGTCTTGTTGATCTGCACGATTAAGCAAGCCAGAAGAACGCGAGATCATTTCCGGAATGACGAGTTGACGGACAACACGTTCAAATCGGGAAAGGAACAGTGTCGATAACATGAAAGGGACGGGGTCACCTTCGCCGCGTTCCTGATCAACACCATATGAAAGGGCGTTAAGGCGCTGGGCAAGCCAGTCCCAGATCAAATCGGCAAAAATATCTTGAGTACTCATGTTTTAGAAAGGCTCCGCGTCATTGAAGGTCATCGCGAGACTGTTGTGTGTTAAGGCAACAGAATCCGCACACATACGTCCATATGCGACCTTTTAGCAAAATAAATGCGTTTAGAAGACTCAAAATCAAGCGTTTTCGAGAAACTTTTGCACAGTCTCGATAAATGCACCCTGTTCTTCAACATGAACCCAATGTCCTGCATTATGAAAAGTTGTGGCATCAGCATTGGGAAACAGGGTGTAAATCGTTTTCATGTGATGGGCGAGAACATAGTCCGACTTGCCGCCAATGATGAATTTTGTCGGTCCGGCGTATTTAATGTTATGGGGCAGGGGCGGGAAATCGGCGATGTCTGTCATGCCGCGATCAAGTGCGCTGAGATTAATCCTCCAGCGAAAATCCTGGCCTTCTCTCACCACGTTCTGCAGCAAAAACTGACGAATGGAAGGGCTGGTGACGGCGTGGCTTATATGGCCTTCAATGTCTTTGCGGGTGCTGCAATCTTCAAGCGGGACATCTTGCATGACGCCAATATACGCCCCAATATCTGTTTCGCGGGGGATCGGCGAAATATCCACCACCACCAAACGACTGACCAAGTCAGGCTTGCGCAACGCCAACACCATCGCCGTCTTGCCGCCCATGGAATGACCAATCAAGGTGCAAGGTTCGATTCCATGATGGTAAATAAAACGCGACACGTCGGCGGCTAGGGCCTCATACGTCATGGACTCATCCCAAGGGGAGTCGCCATGATTTCGAAGGTCTAATGTGAAAACACGATGGGTTGTTGATAACGCTTTGGCGACGGCACCCCAGTTCCGTTTGGACCCAAAAAGTCCGTGCAAAATGACAATCGGAGAGCCTTGACCTTGTTCGGTGAAGGAAAGCTCTACGGTCATAGCGCTTTAGCGCTCAGCAACTTGGGAACTGCTGTTGTTTAAGCTCGCCTGCAAAGCCTGAACGCCATCGCGGGTGATGACAAATCTTGCCAACTCTTCCCCCTTAAGCTTTCGTCCTGATGGCATTTTGACGCGCATGGGGTTGGTTTGACGGCCATTCCTCAAGATTTCATAATGCAGGTGAGGCCCGGTGGACCGACCTGTGGTGCCGACGTAGCCGATGATTTGGCCTTGGCGGACACGAGAGCCTTTGGTGCGACCACGTTTGATGGACTTCATATGGGCGTAGGCCGTCGAATATTCTGAATTGTGACGGATACGAATATAATTGCCAAAGCTGCCGTTGCGACCAGACTTTTCAATGATCCCGTCGCCAGCGGCATAAATCGGTGTGCCTCTGGGGGCGGCGAAGTCGGTGCCTTTGTGCATTTTGTTATAGCCCAAGACCGGGTGGCGGCGTTTACCATAGTGAGAACTGAGACGCGCGCCATCGATGGGGGTGCGCATCAAGGCCTTCTTGGCACTTTGGCCCTTGTCATCAAAATAGTCCCAATTGCCGTTGCCCAGTTGGTGCAAATAAATGGGTTTGCGATCGCGCGATAAGGTGAGGGCTGCAAAGATGATGCGGCCATTGTGGACGACCTTGCCGCCTGCGTTGACCTTGCGTTCATACATCACTTCAAATTTATCGTTTTTGCGAATGTCGCGTTGAAAGTCGACATCCCATGAAAAGGCCCGAACCAGTTCTGCCATGACGGGCGGGGCAACGCCCGCTTCGGTGCCGGCGGCAAAAAGGCTCCAATTGATGATGCCTTCGGCTTGAACCGTTTGTGTTTCTAGGTCGTGTTCGATTTCATAAGCTTTAAATCCACCTTCGGGGGCTTGGGCAACATGAATGCTGCGGGCGTAATCGATGGGGATTTCAAAGCCAGTAAAGCGATCTGCAATGCCGGATGAAGCATTCATAGACGCAAACACCACATTAACGGTCTGCCCGACGCGAAGGTCTCGCGGATTATAGACACCTTTTAACGAGCGCATTGACGCTTCGGCAATTTGTGGCGAAATACCTGCGCGTCTTAAGATCCGCCCCAAAGTGTCGCCGGATTTAATTTTATAAGGCGATTTATAGGTGATCGGTGCCGTAGGGGCACGTCCAAAGCCATCCGTTGCAAGGGTGCCCGTGATTAATGGGCGATCAGCGCCCAAGGACGCCAGAGCCGCCGCTGTTGCGGGGTTGCCAATAGAAATCGGTGCCAAGCCCATTTTGTGGGACGTCAACACAGTTTCCCCCAGAGACGGCACGGCGGCCTCTCCGCTGGTTAGGTTCAATGTTAAGGCTGCGCCAGCGATCAGTGATGCGGCAACGGCCATTCCTCGTAATAACATTCGCCTTCAAGTCTCCCTAAAAGAGCACCTCAGCAGCATCTTTCCACATAACAGCGTATAAAAGCGATATACGCCATGCAAAAAATGCATGCCTCCTATGCAAAACACTTCTTTTGGCGTCTTATTCGCTCTATTTAATGCCAAATATCGCCCTAGAAAGCAAGAGTATCAGCCAATTTCTTAAAAGTTAGTTGCAGATTGCACTTTTATTAAAAAAGATTTGACTTAATCATCACGTGGGCCTAAAACCCGCCTTGTCGCGACGAACTGGGGTTTCGGACTTTAGAAGCTGAGTTGGTTGCGGTTTTTTGTCTCTGGGTTATTTGTTTAGCTTTTGCGGCGGAAATGTTCTTTTACATTGTTGAATGATTTGGAAGAGATGCGCAGGCGGCGGTCATTGGATTTTGGTCCAGTTATCGGAGCTGTTCATATGAACTTAATTTGTGCATCGTTCTTATAACTCAATTTTGATTGATTTCGGTTAATCAAGGTTGTGTACATTATATGTAACGTTTGTGCATTTGTGGTTAATGACTTGTCATTGATCACATCTGTCAATTTTGAGTAATTATGAGCAGGTCTTATTTGTTAATGGTTTGGAGCTTCGGTTTCAGATCATTGTTCAAGTCAACTTGAGAGTTTGATCCTGGCTCAGAACGAACGCTGGCGGCATGCCTAACACATGCAAGTTGAACGAGAAAGCACCTTCGGGTGTAAGTAGAGTAGCGCACGGGTGAGTAACGCGTGGGAACCTGCCAAGCAGTACGGAATAACCTTTGGAAACGAAGGCTAATACCGCATACGCCCTTCGGGGGAAAGATTTATCGCTGTTTGATGGTCCCGCGTCCGATTAGCTAGTTGGTAAGGTAATGGCTTACCAAGGCTACGATCGGTAGCTGGTCTGAGAGGATGATCAGCCACACTGGAACTGAGACACGGTCCAGACTCCTACGGGAGGCAGCAGTGGGGAATATTGGACAATGGGCGCAAGCCTGATCCAGCAATGCCGCGTGAGTGAAGAAGGCCCTAGGGTTGTAAAACTCTTTCGATAGTGAAGATGATGACGGTAACTATTAAAGAAGCACCGGCTAACTTCGTGCCAGCAGCCGCGGTAATACGAAGGGTGCTAGCGTTGTTCGGAATTACTGGGCGTAAAGAGCATGTAGGCGGATCAATTAGTCAGAGGTGAAAGCCCCGAGCTCAACTCGGGAACTGCCTTTGATACTGTTGGTCTAGAGTTCGAGAGAGGTTAGTGGAATTTCCAGTGTAGAGGTGAAATTCGTAGATATTGGAAAGAACACCAGTGGCGAAGGCGGCTAACTGGCTCGATACTGACGCTGAGATGCGAAAGCGTGGGGAGCGAACAGGATTAGATACCCTGGTAGTCCACGCCGTAAACGATGAGTGCTAGCTGTTAGGACCTCAGGTCTTAGTGGCGCAGCTAACGCATTAAGCACTCCGCCTGGGGAGTACGGTCGCAAGATTAAAACTCAAAGGAATTGACGGGGGCCCGCACAAGCGGTGGAGCATGTGGTTTAATTCGAAGCAACGCGCAGAACCTTACCAGCCCTTGACATACCTATCGCGATTAGTGGAGACACTTTTCTTCAGTTCGGCTGGATAGGATACAGGTGCTGCATGGCTGTCGTCAGCTCGTGTCGTGAGATGTTGGGTTAAGTCCCGCAACGAGCGCAACCCTCGCCTTTAGTTGCCATCATTTAGTTGGGCACTCTAGAGGAACTGCCGGTGATAAGCCGGAGGAAGGTGGGGATGACGTCAAGTCCTCATGGCCCTTACGGGCTGGGCTACACACGTGCTACAATGGCGGTGACAATGGGTCGCGACCTCGCGAGGGGTAGCTAATCCCAAAAAGCCGTCTCAGTTCGGATTGTTCTCTGCAACTCGAGAGCATGAAGTTGGAATCGCTAGTAATCGTGGATCAGCATGCCACGGTGAATACGTTCCCGGGCCTTGTACACACCGCCCGTCACACCATGGGAGTTGGTTTTACCCGAAGACGGTGCGCTAACCTTTAGGGAAGCAGCCGGCCACGGTAAGGTCAGCGACTGGGGTGAAGTCGTAACAAGGTAGCCGTAGGGGAACCTGCGGCTGGATCACCTCCTTTCAAGGATGTTCCGGTTTAAAAGCTTGCTTTTAAATTTGAACTTTCCTTCACAAACTCTTATGGGTCACTTTTTAGTGGTCGCCGTCTTCGCATCTCTTCCAAGAATAAAAACCGGGTTTACGGGCCCGGGTAGAACCAGGTTCTGGCCTTAAGTGTATTAAGTTTTGGCTTAATTGAGCTTGGTTTGATTAGGTTTTAGGGCCTGTAGCTCAGTTGGTTAGAGCGCGCGCTTGATAAGCGTGAGGTCGGAAGTTCAAGTCTTCCCAGGCCCACCATTATGTTGGCCCCTCAGGCGCCGGGCGAAAGCGTAGCTTTCTTGGCTCGAACCATACGGTTCGGGGCCTCAATGGCCCAGTTGGTTAATTGGCCGAGTTAAGAAATACAGCTTTGGTTGAGTTTTTTTGCAGGATGGATAATCTTTCTGGCCTGCACTCCAACTAGGCCGAACAGGCCTCGGCTCGCATGAGCCGTTCTTAAAACCATTACGGGGGCGTAGCTCAGTTGGGAGAGCGCCTGCTTTGCAAGCAGGAGGTCGTCGGTTCGATCCCGTCCGCCTCCACCATTTTTATTCTTGGATATAATCTTCCAAATTTAGTTACCTCCGCCAACCGTGGTTGCGAAAGCAACCTAAGGCAAGGCCAAGGGGCCGCCGAGCGAATGCTCGTAAGCCAAGGAAGCTCCGCTTCCGCCCGGCGTTTGAGGGACTACAAAAAGTTTTGGTGACTTTGTCATCAAAAATTCTTTTACATTGTGAATCGGATATTGATCAGGACTTTTGAGTTATCCAAAGTCCTGAAGTTAGGTTTTTGATGAGAAAACCTAACGATTTTGTTTACTTTAAGTGTTCACCGTTACGAGGCTTACCTTTCGAGGTTTGCTTTGGTCTTGCGTGTTTCTTAAGCTTGTCGCAATCGGCTTTTGAAACGTATCTTACGTGTTTGAATGGAACAGAAGCTTAAAGAGCAGCTAATTTCCGCTGAGGAAATTAAACCGTTTCATTTCACCCTGCTTGTGGTGAAGCAATGATGCCCTAACGGGTTTTCATCTGTACATGGAGCGGATCTCAAGTGTGAGAAGGGCATTTCGTGGATGCCTTGGCATATGGCGGCGATGAAGGACGTGACACTCTGCGATAAGCGTTGGGGAGCTGGGAGTAAGCTTTGATCCGACGATTTCCGAATGGGGCAACCCACCACTTTAGTGGTATCCCTAACTGAATACATAGGTTAGGGAGGCAAACCCGGGGAACTGAAACATCTAAGTACCCGGAGGAAAGGACATCAACCGAGACTCCGTTAGTAGTGGCGAGCGAACGCGGACCAGGCCAGTGGCTTTTAATGTAGAATCAAAACCGGATGGAAAGCCGGACCATAGAGGGTGATAGTCCCGTATGAGTAGAAGCATTTTAAGTCCTTGAGTAGGGCGGGACACGAGTAATCCTGTCTGAACATGGGGGGACCATCCTCCAAGCCTAAGTACGACCATATGACCGATAGTGAACGAGTACCGTGAGGGAAAGGTGAAAAGCACCCCGATAAGGGGAGTGAAATAGATCCTGAAACGGAATGCCTACAAGCAGTCGGAGCAGCCTTGAGCTGTGACGGCGTACCTTTTGTATAATGGGCCAGCGACTTAATTTTACGAGCAAGCTTAAACCGTTAGGTGTAGGCGTAGCGAAAGCGAGTCTTAATAGGGCGAACAGTTCGTAGGATTAGACCCGAAACCGAGTGATCTAGCCATGGGCAGGTTGAAGGTGCAGTAACATGCACTGGAGGACCGAACCCACTGTCGTTGAAAAGCCAGGGGATGACCTGTGGTTAGGGGTGAAAGGCCAATCAAACTCGGAAATAGCTGGTTCTCCGCGAAATCTATTTAGGTAGAGCGTCATGTATTGCCATCGGGGGTAGAGCACTGGAAGGGCTAGGGGGTCCCACAGACTTACCAAACCTTACCAAACTCCGAATACCGATGAGTAGAGCATGGCAGACAGACCTCGGGTGCTAACGTCCGGGGTCAA
>Ga0316189_10002238_pt1 | contig 19030 bp, 22 predicted proteins | sample LowCovwburrow_MG_FD_204930 | JGI IMG/M metagenome (GOLD analysis project Ga0316189, IMG submission 204930) | Coastal sediment microbial communities from Maine, United States - Lowes Cove worm burrow | ecosystem: Environmental > Aquatic > Marine > Coastal > Sediment | place: USA: Maine...
TTCTTTTCTTTTCCAGTCATCCAATTCCCTAGCTGGTACATCAACATTGATAGGAAGATCATTCTATTCAAAAGCAAGATAGTTTGACATATTTCTCCTTTTTCGTCAAAGTAGTTCTGGTGATCGATCCTTTAGGATCGATCATCATTCGTCCTACCATCCATGACTTGGAGTTTCTCCGCACTCTTTCGAGTCTTTCATTGGATTTTCGAAAGCGTCAAGTGATGGAGGATCTGAAGTTCGACGTGGTGCTGTCCTTCGGAGTCCATCCGTTCCGTTTGACGAAGTTCCATCTCTTCGGAAACCGAGTAGGAATCCCAATCCTCACCACGATCGGCAAGCGATGCCGGATCCTCTGCCGTGCCTTCGACGAATGGTAAGTCTTGGAGCAACCCACCCGCCTTCTCTTTGGGGTCCTCCTTGCGGTCCGGTGGAAGATCGGTCACGAAATCCTGTCTCCCAGTCAAATCTTTCTCAGTCATCGAATCCATTTGAGTCTCCTCTTTGATAAATAATTTACTCGATTTTCAAAATTATATTTTAGAGTATACTCTAAAATTACAGCTTTAATTACAAGATTATACATTAAATGAAAAATCAGAAACCCATCAGTTAGATGCATATGCTCTAAGCGCAATAATACTGGCTCTGAAGGTAGGTTCCAATCCGTCATAGTAGGTTTGTTCGTTTAGATTAAAATAAAATAAAAAACATGTATAAATTCGTTGGTTTTAAGTTCAATTATTCTTTCTTTTATTAAATATTAAAATACCTTAATATGATTTAACTTATATTAAGGTATTTAATATAACTCTTAAGTTTTAGGGTCTTTTTTTTGAGTTGATCGTAATGCTAACGGCGGTCTTTTACCAAAATTCTTTTTGGCTTGTGCAGCACGTTTTTTTCTAACATTTATTTGGTTAGAAAAATATTGCTACATAAGTACATAAACCTCCTTCTCATCAATAAAATACGAAGACCCAATTCGGACTAGCGTAAGAGGTTTCATTGAACGTATCCAGTTTAAAGCTTTTTTTTCAGATTCAAATTCTATGTTATACTTTTTTAGAAATGTTTGCAAATTTATCATTTAATAACCATAATTATAGTTTTATTTAGTACTAGTATAAAATAAATATATTTTATTATTGAAGAATAAATTAAAACAGAAATGAAATAATATACTGATTAAAATTCAATACCGTCCAATAATCCTTCAAATTGTTTGTTGTCCGCCATATTATTTGTTTTACGAGCTTGGGCATATAGCAATGTTGAAACTGCATTTGCTGTAACTCCTATATAAGATAATCCGGCTACTGACGAAACAAGAGCCATGACAGAGCTAACTGTTCCAGCAGCGCCAAACCCAGCTCCCGTATAGAAAAGTGTTTTAGACGGTACATTATTGGCACACTTAGCATCTACAATGCCAGCAGCGGTTATTAAAACACCGTAACCGCACATAAATCCATTCAAAACTGATTTAGCTGTTTCCGTATCATTTAAAATTGTTAAACGTTTTATCGGTTTTACTTTTGTTTTTATAAGCAACCACGAAGTGTTCACACGTTGAACCCAAGTGTTTCCTTTAATATTAAATCTAAAATTTTCACAATTTGACTGAGCAGCATACTTATAAGGGCAAGTCAGAATTTCTGGAGATAAGCAATAAACTGACTTATTTTTTAAGGATGTAGCTAACTTATCGACGTTACAAGTTAAATCATCTTCGTTTTTTAACGGATTACAAAATTCCCAAAGCTTCGAACACCACCTTGTTTGTTCGGTTTCATTTAAACCTTCGATTTGATTTTCAAGGATATTTGTAAAATCATCTAATTCTAAATCATCTAGCATAATAATAATTTTTAATATATATATTAATTTTTAAAAAAATGACAATAGTAACTTTTATTTGAAAATATTAATTAGTTGTCTACGTTTTTTCATTATAAATACACCAATTTCAAGCATCCTTTGTTTTGAGGGACCTAGAGCTGGAACTCTTGTTTCAAATTTCGATTTCGGTCTCGTTTTAGGTACAGAATAAGTTGACATGTATGTAGGACTAACGATAATTTCTTGATTATTTTCTTCTTGTTTTTCTTTTATTTGTTTTTCTTTTTTTTTCTGATCCTGTTTATTTCGATTTCGTTTTGGATTCTGCTGATAACTAGAGTCATTCCAACCTTTGCTTTCACCTTGTAAGTTAGAAGAATTTTCCCTTGTCTTAAAAGTATGGAATACACTTTGTACAATTCCACCAGCGGATTTTGCTATACTTATAGTAGCTTTTTCAACCAGATTACGTGCAAATGAATTTTTTTTTTTTTTCAATTGTTGTTGAAGATTTTGATTTATGTTTTCTAAAGCTTTCACCTTCGATTTTAACTGGATATTTTCTTCATTTAACTTTTTATTTTCAATATTATATTTTTTATTTTCAATATTAAAACCCCCAAGTGATTTTTCATATTCCTGATTATAAGTTTTTTTAATCCTGTTTAATTCCGTTGTTTTTTCAGAAATCTCGTTTGTATGTTTTTTTTTTAGGTTCTCTATTATTTTATCTTTTTCTTTAATTTCGGATTGGGATTTTTTATTTATCCCTATCACAATTTTTTTTAAAATATCTATCTTTTTTTTATAGCTAGTATTTATCTCCTCTTGTTTTTTTTCTGTTTGTTTTCCCAATTCAATAATTTGATTATCTTTTTCTTGAATTTCCAATTTAGTTTTTTCCCGTTGCGAAATAAGTTCTTTATTTTCTTCTCCTAGTTTTTGTATATTCTTGTTTTTATTACCAAAAAATGCGCGACTCATTCCTTTCACAGTTAATTCAGCCGCTTTTTCACGAGTAGTCGCAATAAATCCATCACTAAATTTTAGAATGAGGCTTGATGAAACAGGTAATAAAAATTGATCAATATAATGCGATCGTTCTCTAGTTCTATCAATTTTTTCAATTTGTTCGTTAACTTTTACTTGTTTTTCTTTTACTTCTAAGGATGTTTTATATATTTGAAAGCTCAAAACAAGTGAAACAACAGAAACAATAAATTCTTTACTTTTCGGAATGTTTTTTACACAATAGAATGTTATTTTAAATACGTTTAATCCTATTTTTGTAATTGTTACACCGATAAAAATACAACCCTCAGCTAGACGGCGTCGATTTCTTTTTCTAAATTCTCTTCTAGCTTCCTTTTTAGCTTCCTTTTTTTGTTTAGCTTTTCTGCGTTTTTCTTCTTCAATCCGCTTTCTTTGTTTCTTCAAATCTTTCGCGACTTTATCATTATCACTATCATTATCGCTATTTTTTGAATCATTATCGCTATTTTTTGAATATAAAATCATAATATAGCTGATTAGTTTGTATAAATTATAAACTATTTTTTAGTGATTTATTATTAAATAATGTTTAATTAAATTAAAATCACTAAAATTTTTATTTTTTAATCATCAATTCTTAGCCTAATTTTTTCAGATTTCAATCTTGCTATTTGATCATATTTTTGTTCAATAGGGTTGATTTCAATAGAATTATCGTTAAATTTCTTAACAAAATCAGAATACTTAACGCACTGTTTTTTCGTCTTACTACTGAAACGTTTTTTAGTTTTTGCTTTTAAATTACTAGATTTTTTCAGATCTCCCTGTGGTTTTTTCGTATTCTCAAAAGTGAAACTAGCACTTTTTAAGAAAATTTTTGACTCTGGTAAGTAAATTTTAAAATCTGAATCGAAAAAATTTTTATGCAGATCAATATTATCAATTTCAATATTTGGATTTGGTACTAGCGTAACTCGTAAAATATTTTCATGTATCATTGTGGTTGTGGTTGATAACGGCACCAATTCGTATGGTTCTACAACACAACTTGAGTTTGTTTTTTGTAAATTTGCTAGAACTATAACTGTTATAAATTTCACATGTTGAAGTATTTTATTTGGCTTAAATTTTGGTTTATTAACAATATATTGTAATTCAATAACTTTATTCCGAATAGAAGCGAGTTTAATTCCAATAAAGCATGGATCCAAACCTCCGCCCCGGCTTACTAGGAAAGCGCTGGAAGAAAATAGATGTCGTTTTTTCTCTTGTTTTGATTCAGATATTTTATATGTTATCATCATAAGCATCAGTACCCATATAATTGAAATACATCCAGTAAGCACAAGGCGCTGAATAGGGCCTAATTTATGAGGTAATATTTGATGTAACAACGATTTTTCATTGAACGTTGCGTAAGGCCAAATTGTCATTTCTAATAAAACTTCCAAGAATATACCAATTTGATTGGCAATTCCGGTTTTATACCAGTATTTTTTCTTTTTGCATTCGCGCAATAAATCTTGAGCAAGACCAAGATTTTTTTCCGATTTATTAAGTACAAAGTATGCATGATTAGCTTTATGGCGTTCAGCATGGATCTTTTTCTGCAGATCCTGTTCAATTTTGGTTTGATTTTTTATATATATTTCATACTGTTCTGTTAATTTTTTTTGGTTTATCAATTTTTGTTCTAAATCAATCACAGTATTTTCTTTTTGATTATTCTCGGCTAAGCATTCATTGACTAAATCTTCTACTTGTATTTTAAATTCTGTTACTGTTTCTGTAATTTTATTTTTATCTATATAACAAGTGTTTGCACTTGTTTTATACCCGTCTTTATCTTGATAACAGGTATTTAATAAATCTTCTTTCTGTGCTAATTCTTTTTTTGTTTGTACAAATTTTTTTTCCAAACTTCTTCTCTCCGTATTACAATTTATTAAATCATCATAAATACTATTTTTCGATAAAACTGCTGCTTTTTTTAATTTATCACATAAATAATCAGCTTCATAACCTGTAATGTAAGTGTCCCCTTGATATTGGTTTTTAATATTTTCAATATTATCTTGAGTTAAAAAATGCGTATCTTTAGTGGGTTCTATAATGTGAAAATTTTTAGCTTTTGTACTAATTTCTTGGTGCCAACTATTGCATATTTTATTGTAGTTATCGAGAATTTTTTGATCTTCTTCCAAGTTTTTTTTTAAAACTTCGGTAAACTCTTGTTTTAATCGGGACCCTTCTCTATAACGATTTACTTTATTATTAAAGTATTCGATAGTAGGCGGTATTTTTTGATATTGGTCCCATATTGTTGGTTTGTTAGAAGTATCACTATTGGGCAATTCGATTGGGTTATCGATTGGTTTATCGATTGGGTTATCGGTTGGTTTATCGGTTGTTTCCGTGCCACCTGCTGTTATTTCGATGTTTTTACTGCTCATTGAAGCATATTTATTTTTTATATTTTCATATTGATCTTTAAATTTATTTGAATGTTCTGGAATTTTAGTTAGATCGGAACTAGAAGATTCCATAAGTTGTTTAAATTGCTCTAACTTGAGCAAATTATCTTCGGATGAAATACTCGCATTGTCGGTTATATTTATTTTTCTTAAAAGTTTTAGTTGTTTTTTATCTTCAGTAATATTTAATTCATCTACATTGAATTTCTCGAAATCCAAATAATTTTTTCGTTTAGCAAGACTATTATTTAATCTTTTAGCTAGTGAATAAGTGAAAACTTCTGGCATTTTATTTTTTTTAATTTAAATAATTTTTAATATATATATATATTTATATAGTACTATATCAGTTATATTAAATGAAATATAATCAACAATTAATTCTTCTGAATCAAAGTTCAAATTATTAATATTCATTTTTTTTCTCGTCTTTAACTAACCTGTTTGATACATAACCAAGTTTATTTTTTAAAACTTTATAAATTGTTGGCCGACTCATTCCTGTCAATTTTGCTATCTGAGTAACGGATAAATTTGAATTTTCCTTCAAATTTTTTACGTTATTAATTAAATTTTTAGTAATTACAGTTTTTCTACCTTTATATTTACCCAATTTTTTAGCTACAGCAATACCCTCCATTTGTCGTTGTCTGCGTCGATCATTTTCAAATTCCGCCAAAGCCGAAAGAGTTGATCCCATGAAACGATTCACACTCGGATCATCAGAATGAGGTAAATCAAGAGCAATAAAATTAATTTTTCGGTCATACAACATATGTCGAAACTGTAAAAATTCCTTCGTATTTCTAGTACATCGATCAAATTTAGTAACTACTAATACATCGTTGGTTTTTAACTCTTGAGTTATTAAGTGATAAAAAATAGGTCGCTTTTTTAATTCACCAGCAGCAGAACCAACTTCCGTTCGAATGTTTTCTTTTGCGATTCCCTGATTTAGAAGTTCGTGTTTTTGGGATTTTAATGAGCTATTATTTTCTTGTGTCTTACTACTAACCCGAGCATAACCGTATTTTGTTCCTGTGTTCATTTTAAGAATGTAAAGAAATAGTACTTTAAATTAAATTGTAATTTAAAACCTATAATAGCGTAATATTTTTACAAAATAAGTTATAAATTTTAGAGTATAATATATATTGTATTTAATTAAAATATTTCAAAAGGACTGTCACTTATGGATACTCGTTTAGTAGTCGTTGCTCTACCATTATTAGTTGCAGCATCATGGGCTTTATTTAATATAGGTCGTTTAGCGATTCAACAAATTCAACGGATTGGTCGTTAATTTTTCGAAATTGAACGAAGAATTGATAACTCTCAGTCATATTTGACTTTTAAAATAATCTAATGTATTATCAAGGATAAGATATTTATTTATAAATGATAAATAATGGCTGTACCTAAAAAACGGACATCGAAATCAAAAAAGAATGCTCGAAAAGCAAACTGGAAAAGAAAAGGATATAAAGCTGCTCAAAAATCTTTGTCTTTAGCAAAATCAATGTTACGAGGAAAAACTACAAGCTTTATCTATAGTATATATGTTGACGATAATGAATAAATCTTTAAAAGTTTTTTAAAGATTTATTTTATTTGCTAATTTTTATTTTTAGTTTTAATATCTTTTTCATATAAAACTAAGTTTTTAATAGGATTTATAAAAATTAATAAAAAAACATAACGGATGTGGCGAAATTGGTAGACGCGCTAGATTTAGGTCCTAGTAACTTTTGTTATGAGAGTTCGAGTCTCTCCATCCGTAATCTTATAAATATAAAATAATTTTAAAATTTTAAATGTTAAGATAGATAATTAGAATCAAAATATGCTTCCCTTTACACTTCAACAATTACGAATTTTAAAAGCCGTCGCAACTGAGAAAAATTTTACAAAAGCAGCAGAATTATTGTATCTTTCTCAACCATCACTTAGTAAACAAATAAAGACGTTAGAAAAAAATCTTGATGTATTATTAATTAATAGAGAAAATAATAAAATTTCGTTAACAGAAAATGGTAAAATATTTCTTCAGTATGCTGAAAGAATTTTAGCATTATGCGAAGAAAGTTGTCGTGCTTTAATTGATTTAAAAAATGGTGAACGTGGGCATTTAACAGTAGGCGCAAGCCAAACCATTGGAACTTATTTAATGCCTAGAGTTTTAGCCTTATTCGCTCAAAATTATTCTCAAATTGATTTAAAAGTGCAAGTGAATTCGACTCGACTAATTGCAAAAAATGTAATAAACCGAGAAGTCGATATTGCGGTTGTCGGTGGTGAAATTCCTGATGAATTAAAAAAAAGTCTTACAGTCGAACATTTTGTTGAAGACGAATTTAGTTTAATTGTACCAAAATCTCATCCATTTGCTACAAAAAAAATAATTACTAAAGAAGATTTATATCATTTAAACTTTATTACTTTAAACTCTAATTCTACCATAAGAAAATTTATAGATAATATTCTAATCCAAAATCAAATTGAGACAAAAGAATTAAAAACGATAATGCAACTTAATTCAATAGAAGGAATTAAAACAGCGGTTAGTTTAGGTCTTGGAGCTGCATTTGTTTCATCATCAGCAATTGAAAAAGAAATGGAACTTAAAACAATCGAAATTCTTAAAATTGAAAATATTAGAATTACACGAATGTTATCTATCATTACTAATCCCGAGTCTTATAAAGCAAAAGCTTTTGAATTTTTTTATAATGAATTGTGTAGATTAAAAGAAAATCTAGGAAATTAAAAGATAATTTTAAAAAAGTTGACGGTTTAAAAAAAACTTTAGTATTATAAGATTAAATAAAAATAAATAAATTTAGATTATGAAATATGCTATTGTCGAAATAAGTGGAAGACAATTTTGGATTGAAACTGGAAAATACTATGATTTTAATCGAATTTCTACTGAACTAGGTAAAGAAATTATCTTAAACCGTGTCTTATTATTAAATAATGAAGGTGAAGTTTTAATTGGTAAACCTTATTTAGAAAAGGTTAAAATTAAAGGGAAAATATTAGAACATTTACGTGGTAAAAAAACAATTGTTTATAAAATGCGACCTAAAAAGAAAACAAGAAGAAAACAAGGTCATAGACAAGAATTAACACGTGTTCTTATTGAAGATATTAGTATTACATAAATTTAAAATTAGGAGTTAAAAGTTTATGGCACATAAAAAAGGTGCAGGAAGCACAAAAAATGGGCGAGATTCAAATGCAAAACGATTAGGTGTAAAAAGATTTGGTGGTGAAATAGTACGTGCTGGAAATATTTTAATTCGTCAAAGAGGTATGAAATTTAAACCGGGTTCAAACGTAGGATGTGGAAAAGATTTTACTTTATTTGCACTTACAGATGGAACTGTTAAATTTGATTATAAAGATGGAAAGCGTAAACGTGTAAATATTATTAGTTAGAAAATATTTCGATCATTTTAAAATGATAAAAAACCCATTCAAAAAAAATTCACTCGTAAATCAATATCAAACTTTAATTAATCAAATTAATACATTAGAAGATGAACTAAAAACACTTACAGATAGTGAATTAAGGGCTAAAAGTTTTCAATTAAAAACCCGTTATGAATCAAATCCAAAATTAGATTTATTAATTGCTGAATCATTTGCATTAACACGAGAGGCAAGTTCAAGAACTTTAGGTTTAAGACATTTTGATGTACAACTCCTTGGTGGATTGGTTTTAAATGATCAAAAAATTGCTGAAATGAAAACTGGTGAAGGCAAAACATTAGTAGCTACCTTACCAGCTTTTTTAAATGCTTTAACAAAAAAAGGTGTTCATATTGTAACAGTAAATGATTATTTAGCTAATAGAGATCAAGTTTCCATGGGTCAGATTTACCGATTTCTTGGACTTGATACAGGATTAATCCAAGATGGAATGTCTACTAATGAACGGAGAGAAAATTACAATGCCGATATTACTTATGTTACAAATTATGAAGTAACATTTGATTTTCTTCGTGATAATATGGCATTAAATTTAGCTGACGTAGTTTTACGACCTTTTAATTATTGTATTATTGATGAAGTTGATTCAATTTTAATTGATGAAGCTCAGACACCCCTAATTATTTCTAACAGTATTCAAACTCCAATTGAAAAGTATATTGTAGCAGCTGAAATTACTGGTTATTTAGAATTAAATAATGATTATAAAGTTGACGAAAAAAATAAGAACGTTATTTTAACAGAAGAAGGTAGTAAGCAAATCGAACAAATTTTAAGCGTACAAGATTTATATGATCCAAGAGATCCTTGGATACCATATATAATTAATGCACTTAAAGCTAATGCCTTGTACTTTAATAATGTTCATTATATTGTTCAAAATAATCGAATAGTTATTGTTGATGAATTTACTGGTCGAATTATGCCAGATCGTCGTTGGGGAGACGGTTTACATCAAGCGATTGAAGCGAAAGAAAAACTACAAATTCGTCAAAAAACTGAAACAGTAGCAGCAATAACATATCAAAATTTCTTCTTGCTTTATCCAAAATTATCTGGAATGACTGGAACTGGAAAAACAGCTGAAGTAGAATTTGAAAAAATTTATAATTTATCAGTTGAAGAAATACCAACAGCACGACCAAATCAAAGAAAAGATTTACCTGATTTAATTTACAAAGATCAATTTTCAAAATGGAATGCCATTGCACAAGAATGCAATAAAATTTCTTCCACTGGGCAGCCTATTTTAATTGGGACTACAACAGTAGAAAAATCAGAAATGCTTGCTCAACTTTTAAGTGAGTATAAATTATCTTATCAGATTTTAAATGCTAAACCAGAAAATGTTCGTCGAGAGTCAGAAATTGTCGCACAAGCTGGTCAAAAACATAGTATTACAATTGCTACTAACATGGCAGGGCGTGGTACAGATATTATTTTAGGTGGGAATATTAATTTTAAAATTCAAAAAAAACTATATGATATTTTAACCTTATCCAAAAATTATATACTTTCAAAAAAGAAGAACATTTTAGAAGCTCCATTCATAACTCAATTTAAAGGAAATTCACAAAAATCTTTAAGTGTTTTATTATCTTTAGTTCAAGATCAAAAATTCTTAAAACTATCGGATCTTGATATTCTTCGAATTTTAAGAGAAAATGACCGAATTTCAATTCCAACCACTTCATATCAATGTTCTATTAGATTTTTAATTAATGAATTAGTTTCTTATAATAAAAAACATCAAGAACAAGAAAATAAAATTGTTAAAAATTTAGGTGGACTTTATATTATTGGTACGGAACGAAATGATTCGAGACGTGTCGATAATCAATTACGTGGAAGATGTGGAAGACAAGGTGATCCGGGAATTTCAAGATTTTTCTTAAGTTTAGATGATAATTTATTACGTTTATTTGGTGGTCCAAAAATTCAGAATTTCATGCAAACGCAAATTCCTGATGATTCACCATTAGAGTCAGAATTTATAACAAAAAGTTTAGATTCAGCTCAAGAACGTGTTGAAGAAAGAGCCTATCAACAAAGAAAAAATTTATTCGATTATGATGACGTTTTAAATAAGCAACGAAATATTGTTTATCATGAAAGACGAAAAATTTTGGAAAGTGCCTCTGTTCAAAAAAATATTTTCGCATATGGAGAACAAATTATTACTGAACTTTTATTAGAATTAAAAGAAGAAAAGTTTGCTAATAAAGAAACAATTACATTAATCGAAAATTTATTTGGGAAAAATTTACTTTTAAGTTGTATTAAAAATTCCGATTCATTTATTAATGATTTTGATCCATACGAACTGAAATTATATTTATTTAATGAATTTTGGTTAACTTATAATTCAAAAATAATGGAATTATCAGTTTATGGAGATGGAATTATAGAAAATTTAGAACGCAGTATTATTTTAATTAATACTGACAGAATTTGGCGTGAACATTTACAAAAAATGACATTGTTACGAGAGGCAGTTGGATGGAGAGGGTATGGACAAAGAAATCCATTGTACGAATATAAGCAAGATGCTTTCTATATGTTTGAAACCCGTGAAGAATTACTAAGACATTTAGTCATTTATGATTTATTAAGATCATCTATTTTATAAAAAGTATAAATAATTTAATTATTATGACAAAACGTACACTTTCAAATAAAGGTCGTTATTCTGTTTTAAAAGTATCCGGTTTTCGGGCACGTATGGCAACACCACAGGGACGTAATACGATTCGTAATCGTCGTAAAAAAGGAAGAAAAAAATTAGCTATTTGTCGCTAAGCATTCAATTATTAGAGTTAATTATTTTTAATTACTCTAATAATAAATAATTTTTTATTTAAAATTAATATAATACTAATCTAATAAACTGACTTTTTGAATAAGCATTTTATGAAATTTAATGATGAATTAGCTCTTTTTTTAAAAGCTCGTTATCCCATAATCTATATTAATACAATTGAAGAAGATCGAGTAGAATATGTCATACGAAAAAATGTAAAAACAAATTTAAATCGAAGTATTTATACTTGGGATTTTGTAGATGGTTATACAAATAACCCAAATAATGAAGGATTTGCAAAACGAAATCCTTTACAAGCGTTAGAGTTAGTTGAACGTTTAAATGCCGAAACACCTGCATTATTCTTATTAAAAGACTTTAATCGTTTCTTAACCGATCTCTCAATTTCAAGAAAATTACGAAATATTAGTAGAATCCTAAAATTACAACCAAAAACAATAATTATAATTGGATCTGATTTAACAATACCTAAAGAATTACAAGATTTAGTAACCGTTTTAGAATTCCAATTGCCATTAGAAGATGAAATTAGTCAAGAATTAAGCCGCTTAGTAAATTCTCTAAATATTAAAATTGATTCACAATTATTTGAAAATCTTACACGTGCTTGCCAAGGTTTATCACTTGAACGTATTCGACGAGTTTTATCAAAAATTATTGCAACTTACAAAACAATTGATGATAATAGTATAGCGGTTTTACTTAGTGAAAAAAAACAAATTATAAGTCAAACAGAGATTTTAGAATATTATTCAGTTAGTGAAAAAATGGCTAATTTAGGTGGTTTAGATAACTTAAAAGATTGGTTAAAAAAACGAAAAACTGCATTTGGCATTCAAGCTTATAATTATGGTCTCCCAACCCCTCGTGGTTTATTATTAATTGGTATTCAAGGTACTGGAAAATCTTTAACCGCAAAAGCTATTGCAAACGAGTGGCAATTACCGTTATTAAAATTAGATGTAGGTAAATTATTTGGAGGAATTGTTGGTGAATCTGAATCTAGGCTTCGTCAGATGATAAATGTTTCTGAAACTATTTCACCTTGTATTCTTTGGATTGATGAAATTGATAAGGCTTTCACGAATACTGAAAGTAAAGGTGATAGTGGAACCAGTAATCGAGTCCTAGCAACATTTATTAGTTGGTTATCAGAAAAAACTAGACCGGTTTTTGTTATTTCCACCGCAAATAATATCGATCTTCTACCTTTAGAAATTATCAGAAAAGGAAGATTTGATGAAATCTTTTTTTTAGATCTACCAAAACAAGATGAACGTGAAGAAATTTTTAAAATTCATCTTCAAGAATTCAGACCAAATACTTGGGAATCTTTTGATTACTCCAAATTAGCACAAGTTTCGGAATCATTCTCCGGTGCAGAAATTCGTCAAAGTATTATCGAAGGTATGTACCATGCATTTTATGAAAAACGAGAATTTACAACTGATGATATTTGTTTTGCTTTACAAGAATTTATTCCATTAGCACATTTGGAGAGTGATCAAATGGTAAGATTACAAAATTGGGCTTCATCCGGTCGAATTCGTTTAGCCTCTTCTAAACATATATATTTAAATTAAGTCGTTCGATGAAACAAAAAATTTTTCAACTAGTAGCAGACTTACGATTTTCCATTTTTATTTTATTATTAATTAGTATTTTTAGTATTACTGGAACAGTAATTGAACAAGATCAATCAATTGAAATTTATAAACTAAATTATCCATTGACAAATCCTGTCTTTGGATTTTTAACATGGGATCTTATTCTTAAATTCGGATTAGATCATGTTTATAAAACTTGGTGGTTTTTTACCCTTATCTTTTTATTTGGATTAAGTTTAATTTCTTGTACATTTTTACAACAACTTCCATCTTTAAAAATTGCAAGAAGATGTCAGTTTTTTAGAACAACTGGTCAGTTTTATCGATTAAAAATTTCTACAATATTAAATAATTTCTCGTTTAATAAAATTTTAGCTTCTATAAAAGAAAAACAATATTCGATTTTCCAACAAAAAAATATTATTTATTGTTATAAAGGATTAATTGGTCGAATTGCACCTATTCTTGTACATTTTAGTATGATTTTAGTTTTACTTGGTACAATTATTGGTTCCTTATTCGGTTTTAAAGCTCAAGAAATTGTTCCAAAAACTGAAAATTTTCATATTCAAAATATTTTAAATAACGGTCAATTAACAATTATTCCAAATACTTCTGCTCGTATTAATGATTTTTGGATTACATACACGAAAAATCGAACAATTTCACAATTTTATTCGGATATTTCAATTTTAAGTAATCAAGGAAATGAAATTAAGAGAAAGACTATTGCTGTTAATTATCCATTGATTTCCAAAGGAGTTTATTATTATCAAACAGATTGGAATTTAATTGGGTTAAGATTCCAAAATTCGGTAAATGAAACTATTGAATATCCATTAATCAATATTTCAGGTAATCAAAATAAGATTTGGTTAACATGGATTGCCAGTAATAACTCTTTAAACGAAGGAAGCATTGCGATTATAGATAATCTTGAAGGATATTGTTCAATTTATAATGAAACGGGAAGATTTCTTGGAAATATTGAATTGAATGAGACTGCTAATTTAAATCAGCCTATTACTTTTTCAGAAATTATTAGTTCAACAGGTTTACAAATAAAAACGGATCCAGGGATTCCAATTATATATAGTGGATTTTTCTTTTTAATGTTAAGTACTTTAATAAGTTATATAACATATTCACAAATTTGGATTATTCAAAAAAATCAAAAACTTTTTATTGGTGGGACAACTAATCGAGCTATTTTTGATTTCGAATTAGAATTTTTTAAATTTATAAAATAAAAGACTGATAAAAATAATACTTTTGATTTATAATTATATTTAACAAGTTAAGTACTTGGGAAGAATTATAATTACAAAATTTTTTTATGACAGCAACTTTAGAAAGACGTCAAAGCGTTTCTTTATGGGAACGTTTCGCTGGTTGGATTACTAGTACTGAAAACCGTTTATACATCGGTTGGTTTGGTTGTTTAATGTTCCCTACATTATTAACAGCTACATCTTGCTACATTATCGCTTTCATCGCAGCTCCTCCAGTTGATATCGATGGTATTCGTGAACCAGTAGCAGGTTCTTTATTATACGGTAACAACATCATTTCAGGTGCAGTTATCCCTAGTTCAAACGCTATCGGTATGCACTTCTACCCAATTTGGGAAGCAGCTTCTGTAGATGAATGGTTATACAACGGTGGTCCTTACCAATTAGTAGTATGTCACTTCTTAATCGGTGTTGCTTGCTGGATGGGTCGTGAATGGGAATTATCATACCGTTTAGGTATGCGTCCTTGGATCTTCGTAGCTTTCTCAGCTCCAGTAGCAGCTGCATCAGCAGTGTTCTTAGTTTACCCGATTGGTCAAGGTTCTTTCTCTGATGGTATGCCTTTAGGTATTTCTGGTACGTTCAACTTCATGATCGTATTCCAAGCTGAGCACAACATCTTAATGCACCCATTCCACATGGCTGGTGTTGCTGGTGTATTTGGTGGTTCTTTATTCTCAGCTATGCACGGTTCATTAGTAACTTCTTCTTTAATTCGTGAAACAACTGAAAACGAATCAGTTAATAACGGTTACCGTTTCGGTCAAGAAGAAGAAACTTACAACATCGTAGCAGCTCACGGTTACTTTGGTCGTTTAATCTTCCAATACGCGTCATTCAACAACTCTCGTGCTTTACACTTCTTCTTAGCTTTATGGCCAGTTGTAGGTATCTGGTTAACAGCTATGGGTGTTAGCACAATGGCGTTTAACTTAAACGGTTTCAACTTCAACCAATCAGTTGTTGATTCTCAAGGTCGTGTAATTAACACATGGGCTGATATCATTAACCGTGCTGATTTAGGTATGGAAGTTATGCATGAACGTAACGCTCACAACTTCCCATTAGATTTAGCATCAGGCGAAGTATTACCAGTTGCATTAACAGCTCCAGCTGTTAACGGCTAATTTCTAGTCCTTCTAAACTCTTAATTTAAATTAAGAGTTTAGAAACAAATTTAAATTATTTTTTTAGTTCAATTTTAAAATTCAAATCAAACATAAACAAGCGTGTTTTTTTTATTGCTAAACTTTTAAACACATAAACATATGGAATAGACTTACAATCTTATTTTGTAATTAAAATTTTTACTTAAACAATAAAAAATTATTAAAATATTTGATTACTAAAAGAGACATGCTTATTTGTATTAGCAAGGTGTTTCCTCCTAAGAAACTAGAAACTAGAAGGAAGCACCCTACCAAAATTTTAATCTATAAAATTTGTCGTTCAGAATATCTAAAAATTTCCAATAGATTCACGTCATGTTTATTAGCGAGCGCATATACAATTACTTATTATAATCTTCCTCCAACATGCTTAACCTTACGATAACCAAATAAAGCACTACTACTTAGGGATTAAACCATGAACACCTTTTGGAAAAATGAAAGTGTTAAGGTAATTATCAATAGTTTCAAAATCAACAGATGGCTTCACCCTAAATTTTATCCTTCTCTATTGATTTTTTGAAAGTAAATGGTAAAGGCAATCCAAAATAAAATATACAATACTATTTTTTTCATTACTATACCCCTTACATTAAATAAGATTTATTAACTTATGTGATGCCTATCTCACATATTCTATCACAAACAGCACCTCTGTTAAGGAATTATTAAAGAATATTTTAAACTTACTCTAAAATACATCTATAACATCGAAATCTGACTCATTATCAATTCCATCTACAAAATCTCGAAAATTAACAGTTTTTCCGTTAACAGGAATTTTAGGGTTTGGTGTTTCAATAAGGCCAAATTCTTCCAAAATTTTCTTTACATCAGGATCAGGGTCTAAGAGATCTAAATTAAGTGGTCCAGTAGCACTGGGTTCATTTTCAAAGATTCCTAACTTTTCAGCAGCTTCCTTAATAGCAGGATTTTTATTCCAATTTAAATGCTCAAGTTTTATCTTATTAGAATTATCGATATTTTTTTGGGTCTCACTAAAAATAGTTTGTATTTCTTTTTGAAAATTTTGATCCTTTAACAATTTACCAATCCTATTCTTCAATTTGGTGTATTCCGCATATTCCGCATTATGCTGAATTTGTTGGGTCAAACTTCGCAGAAAGAAAACTGATAATAGTGTTGGAGGAGCAACTAAAATAGCTCCCACTGAAAACCACGAACAAACAAAACCAGTTGTACCACCTGTACAACATGCAATGACAGCGACTTGTGGGCTTACTGAGTCTACTACTACATATTGAAGATTAATATTGCATAGAGATAGAACAAGTTGCAGGACTAGTCTTCCTTGAGTAAAAATAAATTTTAATACTTTAGCTTTTCGTTCTTTCTTTTTAAGAAAGACGGCTAATTTTATAACGAAGTCCTGAATTTGGTCCGCAAGTTGATACTCGTAATTACACCCTCCACGATTATCAAGAGCAAACCTATAAATCTTTTGAATTTCTGATTCCTTGGAATTAAAATTGTTCAGCGATTTTGTTGCTTTTGACCGCTCTATGAAACGTGATTTCTTAATGATGTCATTTTTCAGCCTTGTCATGCTAACTTTTTCTGACCAATAGTTCTTTAAATACGAAGTTAAACTGCTCGCAATAAAACTACTTATTAAAAAATAATCAACTGCATCTAAAATCCACCGACCAGCAATTTTGTTGTAATACATATAATTATATCTATGAATTAATTAGATTTGAAGGATACGCTCTTGCCTCTCTTTATCGGATAAATTTGCAACGTATAAAGGCGTTGACTCCATGTTTCGGTGTCGTACTGCCTGTTGAACAAACTCAAAATCTTTTTTCCGATCTTCCACGATTTTCTTACCTTCCCGTGTTAAAAAAGCTTTGTGATTAGAAAGATTTCGTTTCGAACGATCAATGGCAATCCAATAATATTTGAATAGTATTTCAAGTTGAGATACCTTTAAAGGTAATAATTCGTTTATCCGAATTCCGGTCACAGTCAGGATACAGAAGGCGATTCTCAATTATTGGAATCTAGAAGTTCACTATTTTGGTTCGCTAATCCAATAAAACCTAATCGAAGATCTTTCTGATTGATTTTTTGACCCTCTAATAGAAGTTGGAGATCAGAACGTATTTTTCTCGATTCATCTTCTTTCCATCTATGGGTTAATTCTTCTTTCTCATTTGTAAAAGTCTGATTACGAATTTTTAAACGACTATCTTCTTCAAAATTTTCAATTCTATTTTTAATTTCCATTTGGGTCATTGTAAATTTTTCTCCTATACTTTGGTTATTTTCTAACTGTAAAAAACAATCCGTGCTCTGGACACTTTTTTACAGTATGTAAATTTCTAGAAATTTCTAAAATCTTTTGATTTCAAAGGATAGAACATTAGTAGGTTGTTTTTACCAAAAAAATTCAATCAATTTCATATGTAGTCATACCCCATAGAAATCCTAAACACATTTAAATAGAAAGTTTTTCATAAAGAAAAAAACCTTCTGAAATATTATGGATAGTTAATTCTTCTACAGAATGATGATATCCATCAGAAATTATTTTATAATTAGGTTCGATTAGATCATGTTCTTCGAAAACTTTTACTAATTGAATAAAAGTTCTTTTCATATTGGTGATACGTTGATTGGAAATACGGTAAGAAGATAGGAACTCTTTTATCAAAAATTTCTTTTCGAGACTAACAGAACTGTAAATTTTCAAAACTTCAAAAGCAACATCAAACTCATCTTTAGATATTTTGCATCTAAATAAATCTGGTAAAAGAAACGGATATTTGTAATGAAATAAATCTTGAACCAACCAAATCGTGGCCATCCAACATTTAAGTTTTTTAGATTTAAAAATTTTAACCTTGGGTATACCGACTAACCTTTGAAATTTAGTATTGCTAAACGACATTAAAAATGTTCTATTTTGAAGTTCCTCGAAAAAGAGTCTCGCTTTTTTCAACTTATAATAATTAGTTGACTTTATGGTAGGATCTTGAAACTTTAAAAAATGGTCTATCCGAAAATTAACCATTCGATAAGGAGTGTCACCCAAAAAGTCAGTTTTAAACTCCAATGGTTGAGCGTAAGTCAAAAATTGTAATAACATTACAAACTTTTTTGGATTACTTGATAGGTATAAACTTTTTGATTCAAGGTAATCCATATTTAAAAAGTATTGAGGGAGAGAATATTTTCGAATTGGCCGTAATTTAATCACCAACCAATCCATATAAGAATATTTCAATATATAGGCGTCCTTCATAAATTACATATTTTGAAAATAACGCTACTTTGGTCCGGTAGGACTCGAACCTACAAACTTACAAAGTAA
>Ga0316189_10002239_pt1 | contig 19024 bp, 16 predicted proteins | sample LowCovwburrow_MG_FD_204930 | JGI IMG/M metagenome (GOLD analysis project Ga0316189, IMG submission 204930) | Coastal sediment microbial communities from Maine, United States - Lowes Cove worm burrow | ecosystem: Environmental > Aquatic > Marine > Coastal > Sediment | place: USA: Maine...
ATTAACTAACTTACACAAACAATCTCAATTAAATTTAGAAACAAATGAATTAGAGCTTAGTCGAATAAAAGATGATATTTCATTAAATGTTGTAAACGCATATTTAAACATACTGTTTAATAAAGAAGATTTAGAAACAGCTATTGCTCAATACGAATTTAGTAGTAAACAGTTAACACAAGTAAAAGAATTGGTAGATGCAGGGGTACAACCTAAAGCAAACATTTATGATACAGAAGCAACCTTAAGTCGGGATGCACAACAAGTTACTATAGCTGAAAACAATTTTGAATTAGCATTGCTTACATTGTCTCAGATATTACAAGTGCCTTTTAAAGATTTTGATGTTGAAATTATAAATATTGATACACCTTCGGAAGCATTGCTGTATAATGATGTTAATCCTGTTTTAAATTTTGCTTTACAAAACAGGAATGAAATAAAAGTAGCAGAAAAGAATATTGAAAATGCAGAATTGTCAACTGAAATTTCAAAAAGTGGTTTTTACCCAACGGTTACTGCAGGCTACTCTTACGGAACAAGTGCTTTTTTTACTAATTTACAAAATGATGAAAGTTCTTTTTTCAATCAGTTGAACGAGCAAAGAGCTCATAATTTTAGAATTAATGTTAATATTCCAATATTTTCAAGATTTCAAAATAAAACAGCAGTAGCAAAATCAAAAATTCAAGAAGAGAATAGCAAGTTACGTTTAAATCAGGCTAAATTAGATTTAGAATTGAATATACAACGCGCTTATACAGATGCTCAGGCAGCATTTAAAGCTTACCATGCGGCGCAAAAATCTTTAGCATCTCAAGAGTTAGCTTTCAACAATTCGAAAGAACGTTACAATATTGGTGCTATGACAGCTTTCGATTTAGAACAAGCCAGAGTACAATTTATAAATGCACAATCGTCTTTAATAAATGCGAAATATGATTTTGTTTTTAAGACAAAAGTTTTAGACTTTTACATGGGAAAATCTTTAACTGATTGATTTGGCATTAATCCTCAATATAGAAACAGCAACAACGAATTGTTCAGTCTCGCTTTCCAAGGAAGGCGAGACTTTAGTTTTAAAAGAAGATTACGATAAAAATTATTCGCATGCCGAAAGACTTCATGTTTATATTGACGACGTTTTAAAAGAAGCTAAGGAGTCATTAGACAATATAGAGGCTATTGCTGTAAGCAAAGGCCCGGGATCGTATACAGGTTTGCGAATTGGCGTTTCTGCCGCAAAAGGATTAAGTTTTGCTTTAAATAAGCCGTTAATTTCTGTTTCAACTTTAGAAGCTTTAGCACACCAAGTTAAGGCTAGCAATGGAGTTATTGTAGCGATGTTAGATGCTAGACGTATGGAAGTGTATTCTGCTATATTTGATTCAAATTATAATCAAATACGAGAAACTCAAGCGCAAATTTTAGATGAAACATCTTTTAGCGATTATTTAGAAAACCAAAACGTTTATTTTATTGGAAGTGGTGTAGAAAAAACCAAAACACTTATTAATCACCCAAATGCCATATTTGTAGAAGATAAATTACCATCTGCAGACAACATGAGTATGTTGGCTTATAATAAATACAAAATAAGCGACATCGAAGATGTCGCTTATTTTGAACCTTATTATTTAAAAGATTTTGTGGCTTTAAAGCCTAAACAAAAACCTTAAGCATCTTTCTGAATTTCAACAGCGTGTGGGTAAGGTATTTCAATACCAGCTGCATCAAGTGCTTCTTTTACATCTTCTGTAATTCCAAAATAGACATCCCAATAATCATCTGAAGTACTCCAAGGTCTAACAGCAAAATTGATAGAACTATCTGCTAATTCAGATACATTTACTGTTGGAGCAGGTTCTTTTAAAACCTTAGGATGCGATGTTAAAACTTGCATTAAAACATTTTTTGTTTCCTTAATATCAGAATCATATCCAACACCAAAAGTTAAGTCAACACGACGGGTACCTTCGGTAGAATAATTAATAATATTTCCGTTAGATAAAGAGCCATTTGGAATTATAATTTCTCTATTTGATAACCCCGTTAATTTAGTTGTAAAAATTTCAATCTCTTTAACAACACCAAGTTCTCCTTGTGCCTCAATTAAATCGCCAATTTTAAAAGGCTTAAAAATCATGATTAAAACACCGCCAGCAAAATTACCTAAAGATCCTTGTAGTGCTAAACCAATAGCCAAACCAGCTGCAGCTAATATAGCAGCAAATGATGTGGTTTCTACACCAACAGTGCCAAGTACTACAACTATTAAAACAATTTTTAAAATCCATCCTAATAAGTTTAATAAAAACTTTTGAAGGCTCTCATCATAATCTTTTTTAGACATTATTTTTTTGGTAGCTTTTAGTATTTTTTTAATTACCCAAGAACCAATAATCCAAATAAGAACAGCTCCAAGGATTTTAAGTCCATAATCTAGAACTAATTCAAGCCATTTTTCTGTGTCAATACTTTCTAAATTCATATTTTTTTAAATGTTAATTTGAGATGCAAAATTAAGACTAATAACTGTTTTTTTATCTTAAATGAAGTAAAAAAAGACAGTTAAATATTCTTTATATAATAAAGCTGATTAATCCTAGAATTGCAGGAACAGCTTGCAGATAAAATAGTTTTATTTGCTTTGTAGAGTAAGCCCCATAAACACCTGCAATTGTCACACAAATAAGGAAGAAACCAGCAATTTTTATGTCTTTTTCAATAATTGAGAATATGAGTCCTGCTGCTAAAAACCCATTATAAAGCCCCTGGTTTGCAGCTAGTACTTTAGTGTCTTCCGCAAATTGTTTAGATTTTAACCCAAATGCTTTGATGCCTTTTGGCTTGGTCCACATAAACATTTCTAATATTAAAAAATAAAGATGCTCTAAGGCTATAAAGGCTATTAAAATTGTGGTTATAAGTGTCATTCTTTTATAAATTTTATGGCATCATTAACTTTAGTGACAGGAAGTTTACAGGCTTTGTTAACACATACATAAATAAATGTATTGTCGGGGCTGTATCTGTTTTCTAATAAAGGCATATTGTTTTCTAATAGGCTTCCCGCTATAAGTTTGTTAGGAAGATACGTTTTATTTAATTCTGTTATTTTCTGTTTTGCTTCAGCTCCAACAATGGCTACTTCATAAAAAGGTTGAGCATAATTTAGCATTAAATCAAACCAATTGGAGTAGGCAGAAGGGTACTCTTTCATTTCTGGTTTTACATTATTAAGCATACTCATAGCGGTTTTGCTAAAATGGTCGTTATCAAAATAATGTGATAGTTTAAAAAGATTTTTTGCCATTATAGAATTACTAGCAGGAATGACATTGTCGCGATATTCGATGCTTCTTGAGACTAGCGATTCATCTTGGTTTGATGTGAAATAAAACATTTTACTTGTATCATCAAAAAAATGATCGAACGTATAATTTGCTAAATCTCTTGCGGTGGTTAGCCATATTTCATTTAAAGTGCTTTCATAAAGTGCTAAAAACGAATCAATAGTAGCAGAGTAATCTTCAAGATAGCCATTAATAGTGCTTTTTCCGTCTTTGTAAGTGTGGTTTAATCCGCCGTCTTCGCGAAGCATATTGTTTATAATAAAGCTGGCGTTTTTTTCCGCTGAAGCGAGATAATCTGCATTGTCAAAAACACGATATGCATCAACATAACCTTTTAACATTAAGGCATTCCAAGATGTAAGTGTTTTGTCATCTAATCGCGGTTTTACTCTTTTATTACGTTCTTTTAATAAAATAGATTTCCAATTAGATTTTTTTTCTTTTAGTTCTAATTCCGTCAAATTATACTTTTCTATAATTTTAGCATCATCATCTTTTCTAATTAACACATAATTATCATGTTCCCAAAACCCGTAATTGTTTACATTATAGTAATCTGAAAACAATTCAAAATCGTCTTTTAAAAATGTTTTAAGTTCTTCCTTCTTCCAAACGTAAAAAGCACCTTCTTCAAGTTCGCTTTCAGGTGTTAAACTATCGGCATCTAAAGCTGAATAAAATGCGCCATTATCAATAGTCATTTCGTTTTTTACATAGTCTAAAGTTTCGGTAACAATATCTTTATATAATTTGTTTTTTGTAATTAAATAAGCATCAGCATATAAACTAACCAATTGACCATTATCGTAAAGCATTTTTTCGAAATGGGGTACATGCCATTTTGAATCTACTGAATACCTTGAAAAACCGCCACCCAATTGATCAAAAACACTGCCATAAGCCATTTTTGTTAATGTTAAATTAACGAATTCCATCAATTTTCCATCATTATTTTGGTGTGCATAGCGAAGTAAAAAATGATAATTATTAGGCATCATAAATTTTGGGGCTCTATTCATTCCTCCCATGCTATTATCAAATTGCTTAGACCAATTATTAATAGCTTCATCTATAAAGTTTTTTTCAAATATAGGTTCGTCTGTATTTAAGCTTACCATATCTAAAGCCTTAATGCCTTCTTCTAATTTTTTGGCATATTCAAGCAGTTTTTCAGGCTTTTCTTTATATAATTTAGAAATTTGTTCTAGAGCATCTATCCATTGTTCCTTTTTAAAATAAGTGCCTCCCCAAACGGGTCTGCCATCTGGCAAAGCCACTGCGTTTAAAGGCCAGCCTCCGCTTCCTGTCATAAGTTGTACGGCGTTCATGTATACTTGATCGACATCTGGACGTTCTTCTCTGTCAATTTTTATATTAATAAAATTATCATTCATTACTTGAGCAACGAGTGTATCCTCAAAGCTTTCGTGTTCCATAACATGACACCAATGGCAAGCAGAATACCCAACACTAATTAACATAAGTTTGTTTTCAGATTTTGCTTTATCTAAGGTTTTTTCATTCCATGCATGCCAATTTACTGGGTTGTGCGCATGCTGTAATAAATACGGACTAGTTTCGTTAATAAGCTTATTGGTGTATTTGTGTTTCATGGTTTCAGAATTCTGACCTTTACAGCTAATTAATGTGATAATAAATATGGACAATAGGGTGCTTTTCATATTTCAAAGTTAGCGAAAATTGGGCATAAAAAAAGCGTTCTATTAGCGAACGCTTAAATTTTAAAATAAAGCTAGATTTAGTTTACTTCGAAAGTGATTTTTAAATTCACTCTAAATTCTGTAACCTCGCCATCTTTAACGCTTGCGCTTTGATCTTGAACGTAGACAGAACGAATGTTTTTTAAACTTTTAGAAGCGTGTTTTACTGCTTTTTTAGTTGCGTCTTCCCAACTTTTATCTGAGTTTGATAAGATTTCGATTACTTTTAATACTGCCATGATTTATTTTTTTAAAGGTTATATAATTTAACTATCTGTTTAAAGATACCTAATTTTTGACACACCAAAACTAAAAAAGTCACTTAATATTAATCTACCCGTTTATAGCCTCAACCATATTTACTTTTCCAGGAAGCATTTCTTTTAACATGTTTTCTATACCACTTTTTAGAGTATATGTCGAAGAAGGACAACCACTACAAGCCCCTTGAAGCATCACACTTACATTTTTACTGTCTGAATCGTAAGAAATAAATTGAATGTTACCACCATCGCTAGCTACGGCGGGTTTTACATATTCTTCAAGAATGTTTATTATTTCTTTTGAAGTATCGTCAAGTTTTTCAAAATGCGTATCTAATTGAGTCGTCGATTTTTTTAAGGTTTCAACAGCTTCAGGTAATACAACGTCTTTTCCGTTTTCAATATAATTTCTAATAAATTCACGAAGCTGTACCGTTATATCTTGCCATTCTGCTATATCGTATTTGGTGATAGACACATAGTTTTCGTCAATAAAAACACGTTGTACGAACGGAAAATGAAATAATTCTGTTGCTAATGGCGATAATTTTGCTTCGTCGATTGAAGTGAATTCAAAAAGGGCTGTTACAATTTTTTTATTGGCAACAAATTTCATTACCGATGGGTTAGGTGTGCTTTCTGCATAAACGGTTACAGGTATTTTTTTAGACGTAGCAGTGTCTTCAACAACAATACCACCATCGTTTAAATAGGCTTCAATTTGTTCTGCTATTTCATCTTGTACGTCATTCCACGCTACAATATCATAACGTTCAACGGCTATAAAATTCCCTGAGATATATACCTTTTTTACAAAGGGTAAATAGAATAATTGTTGTGCTAAAGGTGAAGACTTTGCGTCATCAATATTATTAAATTCGAAGCTCTGGTGCTTTGTTATAAATTGATTTACCTCAAACTTCACTATGGCACTATTGGTTGTTTCTTGCACAGAAACCTTAAAATTGTTCATTTTAGCTAATTTTTTGTAAAAATACGAAAGAAACTTTGAGTAATATCTATATTTGATGCTTTGCTTTTAAATATATAGGCTTATAAAACGTTACATCTAAAGTTAAAGATACTTTAATTTGATTAGCGTGCATTAAACTGAAAATCGAATATGAAAAGAATTTTAATATTTATATTTACTGTTAGTTTTTTTGGTGTAAGCTACGGACAAATAATATCTGTAAATAATGGCGCTGATGCCGAGTCTAGCTTTACTTTAGAAAAATTAGTTGAAGATGTTTTAATATCAAGTGAGTGCACAACTGTTGATACTTTTTCATCGCAAGTAAGAGGAACTCCAACCCAAAATACTACAAAAAGTTATGGCTATTTTAAGAGGCCAACTGGAAGCTCTTTTCCGTTTGAAGAAGGTATAATATTAACTAATGGCCAAGCATTTCAAGCTGGGAATTCAGTTAGACAAGTGCGTAATGATAATAATAATGGACTAACTGGAGATGCAGATTTACAAGCCGCATTAGGTCAATTTAATACATTTGATGCTACTTATGTTAAATTTAATTTTGTGCCCGTGGTCAATACGATAAGCTTTCGTTTTTTAATGGCATCAGAGGAATACGATGGCTCAACAGAATGTAACTTTGCTGATAGCTTTGCTTTTTTATTAAGAGAAGTAGGTACAACAAAATACGAAAACTTAGCAGTTCTGCCAAACGGACAGAGAGTTAGCGTAAGAAACATTAATAATGCTATTGGTTGTAGAGCAAATACTGATTTTTTTGAAGGCTATAATATACCAGATACTAATTATGATGGAAGAACGAAAGTATTAACAGCTACGGCAACAGTAATGCCAAATACAGTATACGAAATTAAAATTGTAGTTGCAGACCAAGGCGATGCGCAATGGGATTCTGCTATCTTTTTAGAAGCAGGAAGTTTTAATATAGGTGGTAATTTGGGGCCAGACAGAACCTTAAAATCTGGAAACCCTGGATGCGGAGGAAAACCTTTAGAGTTAGATGCAACTTTAGCAGTTTCTGGAACAACATATAAATGGTTTAAAGATAATGTTGAAATTTTAGGAGAAACAAATCCTATATATAATGCAACAGAATCTGCTACTTATCGTGTAGAAATTGATGTTGCAGCAGGATGTAGTTTAAGTGATGAAATTATAGTAGAATTTACTGCAAATCCAATAATAGAGTCTCCGCCAGAAGATATGGTATCATGTGAATCGGATGGTGATTTAACAGAAGTTTTTGATTTTTCAGCAAACCAAGCATTAGTATTAGGGAGTCAAGTAGAAGCAGATTTTCCGATTAGTTTTCATGCAAATCTAGTCGATGCAGAAACCAATGAAAACCCTATTGAAACACCTTATGTTTATACAAATACATTACAAGCCGAAACCATTTGGATTCGTATTGCAGATAAAACGCAAACCTGTTTTGAAATTGCAAGTTTTAATATAGCAGTAGATAAAGAGGCTATTGCAAACCAGCCTATAGATTACGAACTTTGTGATGATGTTAGTGGAGGAAATGATACCGATGGTATTACTACTTTTGATTTGTCTACTAAAATTAGCGAGGTTTTAGGAACTCAATTATTGGCCGATTACGAAGTGAAATTTTATTATTCCCAACCCGAAGCTGATGTGGCAGTTTCTGGAACAGAAATTACTTCGACTATTGAAAACACGAGTAATCCACAGACCATATTTGCTAGAATAGAAAACAAAGCAAATACAAGTTGTTACGATACGGCTAGATTTGATTTAGTGGTAAACCCATTGCCAACAATAAACACACAAGTAACATTAACACAGTGTGATGATGATACAGATGGCTTTTCAATCTTTAATTTAACAGAAGCCAATACATTATTGTCAAACAATTCATTAAATGAAACTTTCACCTATTATTTAAGCGATGCCGATGCTCAAGGCGGGGTAGTTGCAAATCAAATTACAAACTTTATTGATTACCCAAATCCAACGGCTCTTGGTAGTGTGGTTTATTCAAGAATAGAAGACGCCAAAGGATGTTACCGTACGGCAAGAATAGATTTAGTGGTGAGTGCCACACAAATACCATCAACATTTAATTTAGCATATCAAGTTTGCGATGATAAACTTGTTGATGATAATAATACTAATGGTATTGCTGCTTTTGATTTTAGTGATGCTGAACAAAAAGTGAAAGATGAGTTTCCTGGAAGGGGAGCAAATTTAACAGTAACTTTTTACACTAACGACACTGATGCTCTATCTGAGATTAATGCCATTGATGATATTAGTAATCATCGAAATGATACGTCTACAGGAACACAGACGATATATGTACGTGTAGATAGTGATGTCGTTGATGCTTGTTTAGGATTAGGGCCACATATTACTTTAACGGTTAATCCATTACCCGAACTAAATACAATTGATGATTATGTGCTGTGTAGCGGTACAGATTTTTCTGTTTTCGATTTGTCTACAAAAGATAGCGAGGTAATTGGTGCGCAAACAAAACCCATGTTGATTAGTTACCATCTTACCGAAGAAGATGCCATTGATAATATTTCTATAGCAAACAGTAATGCATATCCAAATACAAGTAATCCGCAACAAATATTTGTTCGCGCTCAATTTGATGAAAACGGAAATGGTATCGCAGACGCAGATGATTGCTTTAGTACCGATATGAGTTTTAACCTTGTTGTAAATTCGAACCCAACTATATTTCAACCAGATGTTATTCGTATTTGCAGTGATATTGTAAGAACAGATTATGTTTTAACCGTTAGAGAAAGTCAAATTACTGGAGGTGATACATCAATTGCATTATTGTATTTTGAGTCGCAATTAGATTTAGATAATAATAATCCAATTCCTAATCCAGCGGCATACGTCAATACGCTTTTAGATAGAGATATTCTGGTTTTAGCAACAGGTTCTAATACCTGTACTTCTACAACAACGTTATCTTTAAAAACAATTATTTATGATAATTTAAACAAAAACCCTTTACCTATTGAAGAATGTGAAGTTGATAATAATGGGTTTGATTTTTTCGATGTAACAAGACGAGAATCAGAGATTTTAAATGGACTAGATGCTTCAGATTTTACTTTTACATACTACGAAAATGAAACAGATGCCATTGCAGGGAATAATAATTCAATTTCAAACAGTATTAGTTTTGAGAACACACAACGAGTCATGCAAACTATTTATGTGCGCGTATTACCAAATGCAAATGAGTGCTTTATCGTAATCCCGTTAAATTTAGTTGTAAACCCAGTTCCAGAAATAGGTATTGATGAAGAATATGTAATCTGTTTAAATAGTAATAATGAAGTTGTTAATCCTGAAAACACACCACTAGCAAGTGTTCTGCCAATCGACACACAGTTAAATACAACAGAGTATACATTTCAATGGTATAATGGCACCGAGGCAGAAGTAAATGCAGACCCTTTAGGTACCGCAATAGCGGGTGCTACAAATGCGGAATATACACCAGTTGTAGTAGGTAGCTATACCGTATTTGCAACTAATATTGTAACGGGTTGCAGAATTCCAGCAAGTACATTGGTAATTGGGTCTTACCCTCCAGAAAGCATAATGGTAGAATTATTAAGCACTTCTTTTTCAGACAATAATATTATAGAAGTAACAGTTATAGGTGTTGGTGAATATGAATATAAGTTAGATACTGGTTCATGGCAGAGTTCGAATGTATTTGAACGAATAACAGGTGGAGTACACACCGTATATGTTCGCGATTTACTAAATTGTAACGAAATTTCAGAAATGCAAGTTGTGATTGATTATCCTAAGTATTTCACACCTAATGGTGATGGTGTACATGATACATGGAATATTAAAGGTATAGCAACACAACCTAATTCAGAAATTTATATATTTGACAGATATGGGAAGCTGCTAAAACAGTTAAGCCCTAAAGAAATTGGATGGGACGGAACATTTAACAATCGAGAATTTCCAACTGGCGATTATTGGTTTATTGTAAAATATAAAGAGCCGCTTGATGGTACTCAAAAAGAATTTAGGTCCCATTTTACCTTAAAAAGATAAAATTAACACATGAAATTAAAACATATTTTTATGGTAATGATAGGCGTGTTATGCACGCAAATTGCAACTTCACAAGAAGGATTACCTATATATACAGATTATTTAACAGACAATTATTACCTTATCCATCCATCTATGGCTGGTATTGCTAATTGCTCTAAAATTAGGCTTACATCTCGCCAGCAATGGTTTGGGCACGAAGATGCTCCAAGGCTTACTACACTAAGTTTAAATGGAAGAATAGGTGATAGTCCTTCTGCGATTGGTGGTATTTTGTATACCGATAAAAATGGGTACCATTCACAAGTGGGAGCTTATGCAACTTATGCACACCATCTCTTGTTTTCTAGAAGTGAGGTAGATTTAAATATGCTGTCTTTTGGATTAAGTGCAGGGTTTATTCAATATAAGTTGGATGAAACATCGTTTTTGTTTGATGGACCAGATGATATTATTGAAGGTATTGTACAAAACGAGACTAATTTTAATATAGACTTAGGTTTTTCTTACCATTTTTTAGATTATTATGCTCATGCTACAATAAAAAATGTATTAAAGAATGCGGGTGTTAACAATGATATTGAAATTACGAGTAATTTAAGACGTTACTTATTTTCTGTTGGAGGCGTGTTTGGTAAGCTTGGAAGTAGTTGGAGTTACGAACCTTCAGTAATGTTTCAATATAAAGATGGAACCAAAGAATCATCAATAGATTTGAATGGAAAGGTTTATAAAGACATGGAATTTGGTAAAATTTGGGGAGGAGTATCATACAGGAGAAGTTTTGATGGCGCTGAGTTTATAACCAATTCTAATACTGTAAAAAGCCAGAAACTACAGCAAATAACACCCATTTTAGGTATTGATTACAAACAATTTATGTTTGCTTATACTTATACATATCAAACCAATTCGTTAGTATTTACTAATGGAGGTTTTCATCAATTAACCTTGGGTTATAATTTTGGGTGTAGAAAAAAACAGTACGATTGTAATTGTCCTGCTGTAAATTAATACCTGCTATCATTCAAAATACGCTATATAACTCGTTTCTATTCCGCATATTTTCAATATAAAATAAAACCGTAGCCCTGCTATGCTTTGATTTTTTTGTTTTATCTGAACGAAATGTAATTCAAATTATTTATAGCACATTTTAACCAATGATTGATATAATTTGAATTAAAATTTCGTCAAACTGAACTTGTTTCAGTTTGACGAAATTTTTTTTTAAAACCACTTGATGTGATTCTGAAATAATCCCGATAGCTATCGGGACAGAATGACGAGGTTTAAACTTTTATTTCCAAGTATACTTTTTCTTTTTAGCTTGTTCTTTTATCGCTTTAGTCATAGCGTTTTCTAATCCGTTGGAGTTTTCTTTTTTATGATCAAGAATATAGAGTTTACGTTTGTTATTCAATTCTTGAATTTGCTTTTGAATACGTTCTCGCTCTTTTCGCTTTTTAGATACATAAGATTTAATTTCAGCCTCCGATTTGCCTTTTAAAACTTCTGGTAATTGGCTGTCTTTTAAACTATCATATTTAAAATCTTTGTCGCTTTCAGCATCAACTAAATCCCAAGATTTGTTTTTATATAAATGAGAACCTTTGCTAACAGTTCTACTAACGGCATTGGCTTTACTATATAATCTTGCGTTATCATCTTGCTCTGCTTGAAGCGCCCTTTTTTGCCTCCCAATTTGCCCATAAATAACATAAGTTTTATTTAATTTTTGATTTAAAATTAAAATATCATCATCGTAAGGCGATGCAATATGAACTGTGGCATTATTTTGATTTATGGCCATGTAATCACCGTTAGTTAAGCTTGCTCCATCTTTCCAAGAGGTTGAAATACCCTGTCTGTAATCGCCACAAAAAATGGTATTAATCGTTACATCTTTTTCTTTTGCATTTGTAGAAGCGTCTTTATAATTAATTTTTCCTTGAGTAAAAGGCTCATTTCCTGCAATAAAAATAAGTTTTAAATCGTCTGGGTTATTGCCCCATTTTAATTGGTTTAAAGAGGTTTGTATCACCTGTCCGCAATACTCTTCGCCGCCATTTGTGGTTAACGAGAAGAGTTCTTTTGAAATTTCATCTAGGTCTTCGCTAAAGGTTAAAACTTGTCTTATATAGCCTTCGTCACCATTTAATTTATCGTTACCGTACTCATACAGCGCAATTTGTAAATTTGGTTTACTGTCGTTGCATTTTGCGTACGATAATTCGTTTACAATATCCCAAAGTTGCGCTTTTGCTTGATCTATTAGCCCGTCCATACTATTACTTGTGTCTAATAAAAGAGCCACTTTAATATATTGTTTGCTAGGCTTATGTGCTGTTATTTTTACTTGTGCTAAATCTGTATTTATCTTTTTGTTGTTTGCGTTACACGCTGTAAATCCTATTAACGCGATGCTAAAAAGGAATGTTTTTAAATAAGTTTTCATAATAATTTTGTTTTTTGATTTAATAAAAATTTTTCAAATGCCCGTTATGGGCTTTTTTAATGTAATGAGAATTTTGCCATAACAGAGGCTGTTATTATAATCGATTTAATATTTAAATCTTGAATGTTTTCTTGTTTAGATTTACTTCCATAACCAACGACCACAACTTCGTTTAGCAAATTGGCGTTATTTGCTAGAAATCTATTGTTTGAAAAGTTTGAAACTTCTTTTATAAACAAAGCTTTTCCAATGGTTTGATTAATTGCCTCGGCATAATCGTTAGCTTTTTCTTTGGCTGCTTTAAGTGCTTTTAGTTTGGTGTCTCTTCTAATTTTTTCAATATTAGAATGACTTGTTTTAGTAATAAAAATATTAGAAACATCAATCCTATCTATAGCTTGGTAGATTTTTCCAAGGGTTTTCCCATCATTTACAATTAACTGGTAACGTTTCTTTTTTGTGACTTTATCATCTGCTAAAAATTTTCTTTTGTAAAAGCCATTAAAATCTAAAATGGAGAAGTTTTTTTCAATATCTATTTGAAGTGATTTTAAAACAGTAATTATTTGATTTTCCTGCTGCTCAATACTTATTTTTCCTTTTTTGTCATTTTCATTTAAAGTGATATTTAAATAAATTTCATTAGGGATAATTTCTGTTTCTATTTGTCCTGTAACTTCAATATAAGGCTGATCGATAAAATTTTTTCCACCATTTTGAGTAAAAGAAAGATGAGTTGTAAAAAAAGCTATTAAGATGAGATTTCTAATAATCATAATTTTTTCGTTTTTTGATTTACGTAAAACTAAAGGCATCTTTTTTCTTAAAAAAAGGCTAATGAGTAAAACGGTATATTAAATGAGTAAACGAAACTTCTGACTGCGTAAACGCTTCTTTTTCGTATTAAAAAGAGGTAAGATTATAAAAACACCATTTTATTATAACAAAGAAAGTACGTAAGTTTATCTATTATAAAGTAACCATGAAGTTATTAGCCAAATACATTAGTTTTTTATGTCTTGTTTTTTGCACAAGTTTTTCGCTTGCACAGGAAAGAGAAGATGTTTTAAGATTAGAAAAGCGATTTACTGTACGTGGTTCTGTGATTGAAAGCGATAGTAACAACCCGATTCCTAATGTAAATATTGAAGTTAGCGGAGGCGCATACACCATAACCGATGCTTTTGGTGAATTTAGAATTGAAGCCAAAAAAGGGGACGAGCTTATTATACGACATAAAGATTTTGAAACCGTTTATCACATTATTGAAAATAGCGAACGGATTAAAGTTAAGGTAGAGCCTAATAAAATAGAAAATTATAAAAGTAAACTTTTTAAATCAAAAGCAAATACCCAAGTTTTTAAATCACTTATAGACTCTGCTGAAGTTTATTTAAAAAAAGATGCTAAAAAGAGTATTCAGTTTATCGTAGATGCTTTAAAGGATAGTAGATCGGTTAAGGAGAATAGTGAAGCATACGAAGCCTTAGGTGATATTTATACGTATTGGAAACAGTTTGATTTGGCAGTTTCAAATTACAGAATTAGTATTCAAAACAGAGCAAGTCATGCTGTTAAAATTAAATTAGCAAAAGCGTATCAGCTTAACAAAAACTACCAAGAAAGTCTTATCACTTATAATGAAATTGATAAAAAGCAACTTTCAAATTGGCAACTAGTTACACTTTTTGAGGGACTTGGAGATGTGTACCAAAACACAAAAGCTTTTGATGCTTCAATAGATGCTTATACCAAGGGTTTAAAAGTGGCACAAAAACATTTAATAACACCAAAAATTACAGATTTAAATTCCAAACTGGCTCAAGCGCATATTAATAATGGAGAGCCTCAAGAAGCACAACTTCGATTTAGTAATTCTCTTAAGTTAGCTAGTCAAGAAAACAAAAGAAGAGGCGTAGAGGAAAAAGTTAAAGTAGCCGATTTTCAAAATGATTTAAACGATTATTCAAGTGAAATAGAACTACGTAAAGAAGCTTTGGATGATATAAATGAAATAGAAAGTGATTCGATTTTCGATAACGAAAGTGCCTTAACGCCACAAAAACAAAACTATAAAATCGGGAATGCCTATGCATTGCAAAAAGATTATGGAAACGCGATAACCTATCTTGAGAAAAGTATTGAAGAAGCCGATGATAAAGAAGATTTAATCGTTCAAAAAGATGCAACTAAAAAATTATCAGATGTATTACGTGACGCTGGCGAGTTTGATAAAGCACGAATTGCGTTTGAAAATTACATAAAGTTATTAGATAAAGTCTATATAAAAAGAGAACAAGAAATATCGCAATCTGCACGATTTAGTAAAGATATTATTAGCAAACAAAACAGAATTTTAAGCTTAGAGAGCGATAGAGAACTCTCAGAAAGTAAATACCAACTTACTATAGAGCAAGCCCGAACTCAGAAACTAATTATTTACTCATTAATTGGTGGTGTTTTATTGTTGTTAGTGACTGCCTTTTTAATGTTTAAATACATAAAACAACAACGTTTAGCAAATAATTTGTTGGCATTAAAAACGTTGCGTAGTCAAATGAATCCGCATTTTATTTTTAATGCTTTAAACTCTGTAAACAGTTTTATAGCTTCAAACGATGAGCGAACAGCTAATAAATATTTATCAGACTTTTCATTGTTAATGCGAGCAGTTTTAGAGAATAGTGAAGAAGATTTTATTCCGTTAGAAAAGGAAATAGAATTATTACAATTATACACCAAATTAGAGCACTTTAGGTTTAAGGATAAGTTTGATTATAATATTATTGTGGATAAAAATATTAATGTAAACGATTTTGTAATCCCGCCCATGTTGTTGCAACCTTATATTGAAAATGCGGTTTGGCACGGATTGAGGTACAAGAAAAGTAAAGGACGTTTGGATATTACAATTACCCAAATCAAACCAGATGAAATAAGTATAGAGATTACCGATGACGGCATTGGTAGAAAAAAATCGAAGGCTTTAAAAACCGAGCATCAGCAAAGGCAAAACTCAAAAGGCATGGGAAATATTAAAAAACGAGTATCTATTTTAAACAATATGTATAAAGATAAGGTTGATGTTTTTATTGGCGATTTTCAAGATAAAGAAGATACAGGAACTAAAGTTGTAGTAACACTAAAAAAAGATTGATTATGAAACATCAAAAAAACAAAACAAGTCCTCGACAAGCTCGGACTGACACAGTAACATTCAATTATCAAATTAACTCAAATTAAAAAGGATGAAACGAATCTTATTCATATTAAAAAAATAGAAAATAATAAAACATAAAACTCGCCCTGTTTTCACTAAGACGAATTTTTAGTAAAAAAGACAAATTGAAGTACTATGTCCTGCTGAGCTTGTCGAAGCACAAACAAATTAAAAATGAAATTTTATTACGTTTATATATTATTTTGTATAGATAACACATACATACTACACGGGAATGACAAATGATCTAGAAAGAAGAATTAAACAACACCAATCTGGTTACAAAGTAGATGGTTATACATTTTCAAGAAGACCTGTCGAACTCAAATGGTATTTACAATGTACAAATCCAAGTGAAGCTATTAAAATTGAAAAGAAAATTAAAGGTTGGTCTCATAGAAAAAAGAAAGCTTTAATTAATGAAAACGGGGAAGATTTAGTTGAGTTTTCTAAGAATTATTCTGAATATGGGCATCCAAATAAACGAGACAAGTCCTCGACAAGCTCGGACTGACATAGCAACTTTTTAATTATCATACCTATACACAATAAAATTATGAAATTAACCTCAATCATAGTCGAAGACGAAGAAACCAGCAGAGAAATTCTAAAGAATTATCTAAAAAAGTACTGCCCAAATGTAACTGTTTTAGGCGAAGCTGCAAATGTTGAAGAAGCTTTAGTATTAATTAGAAATAACGATTTAGATTTAGTATTTCTGGATGTTGAAATGCCCTATGGTAATGCTTTTGATTTACTCGACAAGGTTGGCGATATAGATTTCGAAACCGTATTTGTAACTGCTTACAATCATTACGCCATCGATGCTTTAAATGCGCACGCATCGTATTACTTAATGAAACCCATTTCTATAGACGAACTTATAAAAGCAGTTGATTATGTAACCGAAATAAAAACCAAAGAAGATGCACTTCAAAACCAAGTATTAATTCCAAAAACAAATACAGTAAATGGTAAGATTACTATTCCACAATTAAATGGTTTCGAGGTTATTAATACCTCAGATATTTTATATTGTAAAGCAGACGATAATTATACCGAGATTTTCCTCAACACCAACAAAAAGAAACTAGTAAGTAAAACACTTAAATATTTTGAAGACATTTTAAAGGATACAAGTTTTGCCCGTGTACACAAATCGTATTTAGTAAACGTAAACGAGGTGGTAAAATACGTAAAAGGTAAAGGTGGAAGCGTGGTATTAAGTAACGGAAAAGAAATTATGGTTTCAGCATCAAAAAAATCAGGTTTATTATCCTATTTTAAATAATAGATTCCCGAGGAAGCGGAATCTCATAAACTTGACAGCTAACTAAACAACTAAACGAATCAACAAATAAACAATAATAGATGCCAATAATAAAACCAGTAAACGGAAAAGCACCACAAATACCAGACGATTGTTATGTAGCCGAAAATGCTACCATTGTTGGCGATGTAGTAATGGGTAGCCAGTGTAGTGTTTGGTTTAGCGCAGTAATTCGTGGCGATGTACATTACATAAAAATGGGTAACAAAGTAAATGTGCAAGACGGTGCTGTTATACACGCAACCTATCAAAAATCGCCCACAACAATTGGGAATAACGTATCTATTGGCCACAATGCTATTGTACACGGTTGCACGATCCACGATAATGTTTTAGTGGGTATGGGTAGTATTATTATGGACGATTGTATTGTAGAAAGTAATAGTATTATTGCAGCAGGTGCAGTTGTAACAAAAAACACAAGGGTAGAGGCTGGTAGTATTTACGCTGGTGTTCCTGCAAAAAAGGTGAAAGATATTAGCCAAGAACTTATTTCGGGCGAAATAGACCGTATTGCAAATAATTACATAAAGTATTCGGGCTGGTTTAAAGCGTAGTCGCTTCTTGGGTTTGTAACCAAAAAGGATGCTTAATCTTACATAAAAAAAAGAGAAAGCTTAACACTCCCTCTTTAAATGTTTTTTAGAATTTCGACTAAGATTTCCCAAGTATTCTAAACATTCCAGTTCCACAAGTAGGGCATTTGCCTTTCATCGCTTTTCTGCCATTTTTCATAGTTACTTCTGCGCCGTCCTTGATTTCTCTTTTGTCTTTACATTTTACACAATATCCTTCCATAATATTTCTTTTAGGTTTAATTAAGTTTTAAACTTTTTAAAGATAAACTTTATCTTGAATGACAGCAAATAAAATAACAATAAATCTGGATTCCTTAAAAATATCTGACTAATACCATTTTAAATAAGTAACGGTATAACGGAAAACGTGTTATTAAATCTAAAAACAGGAATAAAAGCATTACTTCTTATGCGCTCTAAAAACAAATGAGACTTTAACATTCTCAGATATTTTGAACTAGCGATATCCTGCTTTTTATACTTGATTTTCTTTACAGAAGAATTATATTTATAGTCTTTTATAGAAAAAGAGTTGAGTTAGGAGTAATAGTATTGGTTGTTTAAGATAAATAGTTTACCGAAGCTTTTGGTGCATTAATTTTAACAGAATTAATTCCGTTTTGCATAGCGCTAGAAGATGAATACATTTCACTTGTTCCTATTATTTGATTATTACCAGCTTTTAGGTTGAAATAGAGGGTGCCGTTTTTAGATTTAAAAAGCTCATATTTAGAGTTGTCTGTAGAATTACTTCTTACAGACTCGACACCTTTAATGCAACTAGATTTAGTAGTATAACCATTGCTAACAAGTATACTTTGGCCATTCCCAGCATTTAATCTAAATCTAAATTCTCCTTTTTTATCTTTGTAAATTTCAAATTCTCCCATTTTGTAAATAGGGTTAAAATTAAATATAATGTTGAGACCCCAGAAGGATAAAAAGTGACATTAAGGTATTTAAGATTAACTAGAATTTTTGATTAAACACAAACTTGCCTAAAACAAAAAGCATCCCGATTTTCTATAAA
>Ga0316189_10002241_pt1 | contig 19023 bp, 16 predicted proteins | sample LowCovwburrow_MG_FD_204930 | JGI IMG/M metagenome (GOLD analysis project Ga0316189, IMG submission 204930) | Coastal sediment microbial communities from Maine, United States - Lowes Cove worm burrow | ecosystem: Environmental > Aquatic > Marine > Coastal > Sediment | place: USA: Maine...
ATTCGGCCCTCTCAGCCTGATGAGATCGGCATTGTATACATAAAAAACACCCTGGATTTGAGTCGGTTGATGGTTTCCCAGGCCTATTCAGAACAGCTGGAAAGAGATCCCGGCCTGGTTGTCGAGGCTGTGGGAAAAAGACTGGAGTTTGACCATGAGGGTATGCTGAAATCGCCCTTTGTATCTTAGCTGCCTGGTGGTGTTGGCTTTGGTAGGATTGGCCTTGGCTAGTTTCCTATTAGGGATTAACTAAAAAATGGACGTAAAACCTGTCCACTGTTTCAGCCAGTCTGGTCAAAAAAGATACGTTGAAGTTATTCGTTCGGCCACAAAGACACCAAGCACCAAGATTACGATGAAATTTTTGGTTCCATACCCACAATAGTTAAAATACATTTTATCGCTTCGTGTCCTAGTGCCTTCGTGGCAAGACTATTAAATTGAATTTTCATATGGGGTTGTTATGAAAAGAATAGCTATTGCCATAAAAGAAGTGGACAACGTGGCCACTGCAATTAAGGATATACCGGCAGGACAAGAGGCGGCGGTGGGCATAGGCGAGCAAGTCATTATTGTCCCGGTGACGGAGGATATCGCTTACGGACACAAGTTTGCGCTGCGCTCTATTACCAAAGGGGAGACAGTGCTGAAATACAATTGTGTTATTGGACGTGCCACCCGTAATATCGATACCGGCCAGCACGCCCATGTCCACAACATGGAGAGTCTGCGCGGCCGGGGCGACTTGGACTGAGCCGGGTTCACAATATTTAGGCAAATAGGGTTTGGTTCTAAAATGGGCCAATAGCGGTTAGACAGAACATTTATAACCACGAAACCCAACAAAGCTTGGAGCAGGCTCAACCCAACCTACAAAATGCAAAGTGGCACCGGATAGATCCAACTCCAATTTTAAAATGTAGTTTCATGAGAGGTGTAACCGTGAATTTTTTAGGCTATCGCAGACAGGACGGCCGGGTCGGCACCCGCAACTACGTGGGTATCATCTCAACGGTGGTTTGCGCCAACGAGGTGGCAAAAGGAATTGCCGACAAAGTGAGTGGGGCGGTGGCATTTACCCACCAACAGGGATGTTGCCAAACATCACCGGATCTAAACCGGGTAACCGAAACCTTGTGCGGGCTGGGTTGCAACCCTAACCTGGCGGCAGTGCTGTTAATCGGCCTGGGCTGCGAGGGTACCGAGATGCCCGCGGTGCAAAAAGCCGTGGCAACTTGTGGCAAACCGGTGCAGACCCTATTTATCCAGGAAATGGGCGGCGCGGCCAAAACCACGGCTGAGGGTGTGCTCATCGCCCAGGAAATGGCCATCCAGGCCTCGCGGCTCAAACCGCAGGAATGCGGCGCCGGCGATATCGTCCTGGGTTTGAAGTGCGGCAGCTCCGATACCACTTCCGGGCTGGCGGCCAATCCCGCCCTGGGGGTGGTAGTAGAGCGCCTGGTGGCGGAAAACGCCGTTGCCATCCTGGGTGAAGTGACCGAGTTTATCGGTGCCGAACATATACTGGCCGCCCAGGCCAAAGACCAAACGACCGGTGATAAAATTCTTGCCCTGGTAGAGCGCATGGAAAACCGGGTTAAGGCCATGGGGGTGGATATGCGCGGCGGCCAGCCGACCCCCGGCAACATTGCGGGCGGGCTCACGACCATAGAGGAGAAATCCTTGGGTGCGATTGCCAAAGTCGGCAATGCGGTGGTGCAGGAGGTTTACGAGTATGGCCAGGCGCCCCGGGTAAAAGGCCTGGTGGTGATGGACTCACCCGGCCGGGAACCGGAAATTCTTACCGGATTGGCCGCCGCCGGATGCAATCTGATTACCTTCACCACCGGACGGGGTGCGCCCCAGGGATTTCCCTTTGTGCCGGTCATCAAAATAACCGGTAATGAAAAAACCTGGCGCCACCTCAGGGATCACATGGATCTTTCGGTCCACCAGGTTATGGATGGCAGAGAGTCCTTAGGCCAGGCCGGTACCCGAATTTATGAGGAGATTGAAACGGTGGCGTCCGGAACCAAGACCAAGGCCGAGATATCCGGTTACGTCCAGGCGATGGATATTTACGTCACCGGTCCGGTGATCTGAGGTCAAAATGAACCTAAAAAAGAGAGTCATGAACCGGTTGTTGGGCAAAGATGTCGATATGACCCCGGTGGGCTCCACCACGACGTATGGTATGGTCGAGTTGATGAAAAAATGCGGTGCCGCCAGGCCCTTGCTGATCGCGATCCGGTGGCCATGGCTAAATTGGCGATCGCGGCTTTTGAACACGCCGGCTTCGAATGGGTCAAGGCCATGGGATGGGATATTACCGCTATCAGCGAAGCGTTCGGCTGCACGTTGGGAAAACCGGCCATCGACTTGCAGTATTATATCAAAACCAGCCCCTTCGGGGACAATATCGAGAGGTTGGATTACCCATCGAATTTTCTGCAAAGAGGTCGGTTCCCCGTCTACAAGGAACAATTCCGGATATTGCAGGCGCAGATCGGCGCTGAAGCGGCCATTTTCGGCTTATGTGAGGGCCCGTTTACCTGTGCGGCCAACCTGGTGGGGGTTGAGCGGCTTATGAAGTGGGCCCTCAAGGCAACGGATAAACTGCAGCGAGCATTGGAAATTACCAAACAAGCTGAAATTGACGTGATCAATTTTGCTTTTGATTGCGGGGCGGACTATTATTGCATCTCAGAGCCGTCCTCGGGGCCATCCCTTTTGAGTCCCAAAATGTGGCAGAAATTTGTTCAACCGGTGCTTACCGATATCGTCAGGCACGCCAAGGGTCCGGTGACGCTGCATATCTGCGGTAATACCGATACGATTATCTCTATGATGTGTGATACGGGCGTCGTCGGCATCAGTATCGAAGAGAAGGCGGATTTGAAGCAGGCGGTTGAAATCGCTCACGCCAAAGGGGTGCGGGTGTTTGGCAACGTCGCCACCGCCACCACCCTTTTTTCCGGCACACCGCGACAATGTTACCAGGAGGCATGGCAGGCGCTTGAAAACGGAACGGATTTTTTGGCCCCGGGCTGTGGTGTCGCCCCCCAGACGCCGCTAGAAAATATCCTGCAATTGCAAACGGCCCGCAATGATTATTTCTTAAGAACCGGATGAAAATTAAAGCCATGTTGTGAGTGATTTTCATTGCCCTGGCGCTGACGGTGGCATTCCCTAGCTTATCTTTGTGGTTGCCCTCATTAATGGCCAAATAAGTTAGGGGGCGATACCCATAGACGCCAAATTGTTTTTACGCCAGCGGACTGTGGAAGGTTGACAAAAAAATGAACATCGAACGCCCAACATCGAATTTTAAATGGTAAAAGAGGAGTACAAAAATGACAGACATTCTTGAAACAATTAGAGAGATGGTGGTTGGCGGGAAGTTTAAGGATATAGAGGAAGAGGTTCAACGGGCTGTGGACAGCGGCACTGACTTGAATCGCATCATCAACGACGCCCTGATCAGCGCGATGGACATTGTCGGCAAACGATTTGCAGATGGTGACATCTATGTGCCGGAAATGCTGGTATCTGCCAAGACTATGAAGCAGGGACTTGATATCATCAAACCGCTGTTAACGGCCGGCGAGGCTGAACATCGCGGCACTATTGTTATGGGTACCGTCAAAGGCGATCTGCATGACATCGGTAAAAATCTGGTGATAATGATGATGGAAGGAGCCGGTTTCAGAATCATTGACCTGGGCGTGGATGTCAAGATTGAAGACCTGATTGATACCGTTAAAAAAGAGGAGGCGGATGTTTTAGGGCTTTCGGCGTTGTTGACGACGACAATGCCGGAGATGCAAAAAGTTATTGAAGCTTTGGAAGAGGCAGGCCTCAGAAACCAGCTGAAGGTAATCGTCGGCGGAGCGCCTATCGATCAAGGATTTGCCGATAAAATCGGAGCAGACGGCTTCGGTGCCGATGCAGTCGAAGCCGTCCAGCTGGCCCGTGAAATGATAGTTGGAAAGTAACTGAACGTCGCTATTTACAATGTTACTTTAGAACGAACAAAGGAGTTTTACCACAATGACACATCGAGAAAGGTTACTTAAGGTCGCCCGAGGTGAGATGGTTGATACCCTCCCCTGGATTCCCCGCATCGATCTTTGGCACAATGCCGCATCATTGGCCGGAACTCTCCCGGAAAAGTACCGGAATTACAGTGTGGAGGAGATCCACCGCGCCGAAGGCTGGCCACTTCACAAAGTCATCCCTGAATATCTTAAACCCGACAAGCCTGAAGATATTGTTCATCGTGCCATCGGGCTGTACCGGTTAAAAGAGTTTCCCTATGATTTTGAGTTTTCTTCCGAAATCGAAATTGAAGTTGACTATGAGTCCTCTGCTGACGAATCCATGACCCATGTAGTGTATCATACCGCGGTTGGAACCATCAGTGTCCGGCATGGGATCACGGCAGAGATGAAAAAATCGGGTGCATCCATCACCTGGGTTAAAGAGCATGCCATCAAATGCAAAGAGGATTACCATACCCTGGCACACTTGTTTGACAATCTAAAATTGAAGCCGGCATACGAGCGCTTTAGACAATGGAAGGCTTTCGTTGGAGAAGACGGTATTGCCGTGGCCCAGGGTCTGGGTCTGGCCTGTTCTTCCCCCATGCATTTTATCCAGAAAACCCTGTTGGATGCCACGGATTTTTATCTTCACTATCATGACTACCCAATGGAAATGGCCGAACTGGTCGAAGCCCTTGAGCCCGTTTACGACCAGCTGATCGGAATTCTGGCCGACTCGCCGGCAGATGCCTTGCTGTGGTCCGCTAATGTCGACGATATGATTACCTATCCAACCTATTTTGAAAAAGATATTTTACCCTGGTGTCGCAAAGCGGCGGAAAGACTGCATGCCGAGGGGATTTTGACAATCGTCCATCCGGACGGCGAAAACCGGGGACTGATGGACCTGATCCCCCGGTGTGATATGGATATTGCCGATGCGGTCACCCCTTATCCCATGACCAAAATAGACATTGCGGAGTATTATGACCGCTGGTGCCGTTCAGGCAAGATTACGATTCAAGGCGGTATCCCCGAACTGTTTCTGCTGGAAGAATCCACCACCCGAGACGATTTGAAGAAGTATATGGACCACCTTTTGAAAACCATTGCCCCGGGAATGCGTTTTATCGCTTCCATCGGTGACACCACCCCGCCCAATGCAGATTTTGATCGGTTGCTTTACATCGGCGAACGGATTGAAAAAGAAGGAAAGCTTCCCCTCGAGGCAGGCAGTTTTGATCCCGTCAGCCAGGAGCGTCTGGAACGGGCAGGCGCTGAATCGAAAATTCAGCACCAGCCGCAGCAAAGCGATGCGCTTGCAACAAAGGATGACTTGTTTTTGACGGTCCAACAGAACGTACTATCCGGTGATATCGATAATTTAGTGGGCAATGTCGGTAAAATGTTGGATCAGGAGATCGACGCCGGTGAAATCCTGAATACCGGGATGCTTTCAGCCATGGAAATCATCGGCGAACGCTTTAAGGACGGCAGCGTATTTATTCCGGAAGTACTGCTTTCCGCCAGAGCGCTTAACGAGGCCCTGAAGGTGCTTGAACCCCATTTTGCCGGTAAGGATACAGGCAAAAACGCTAAAATTTTGGTTGGAACCGTTTTGGGCGATCTTCATGACATCGGCAAAAATATGGTGCTGACCATGCTCAAAGGGGTCGGTTATGATACCGTAGATTTGGGTGTCAATGTGAAGGTTGAAAACTTTGTGCAGCAGGTGCTCGAACACAAGCCTCAAATACTGGGTTTGTCCGCCCTGCTGACGACGACCATGCCCCAGATGAAACTGGTTATCGAGGCCCTGGCAGAGGCGGGCCTCAGAAATAAGCTAAAGGTGATCGTCGGCGGCGCCCCGGTCAACCAGAAGTTCGCCGACGATATCGGCGCCGATGGCTATGCTCAAGATGGCGGCGAGGTGATTACGTTGGTCAAGTCGTTGCTGGCAAATTCAGAACTACTGACGTATCGCAAAATCTGATGCAACAAAAATGTCTGTGGTCGCCTTAACAATACTGGATTTCGGGCGAATAGTTCTGAATTTTTCACGGTTTGCATTGGAATAGCCACCGGCGTCGATATTACCTTTTTTGGGTTATAATTTCGTTTTTTATAGACACGGTTGCATCTTGAATTTACGCTTAATTTTTCTACAATTTTCGTAGGCTCCTTTGATATCAGGGCCTCACGAGAAGTATTTCCGACTGAGGTCAGGAGCTCTGAAATTAGTTTCACTGTGAGGAGGAAAGATCGCTATGTCATTGATTACCATAACACAGAGCAAAGGTGGCGCGGGTGAGAAAATTGCAAAACTTGTGGCCGACAGTTTGAGTCTGGAGTTATACGATGAAAAAATAGCTTCAATCCTCTCTACATCCATGTCACTGTGCCGGACAAGGGGGTCGCTCTCGTCAGAGGCTTATCAGACAGCAATGACGACAGAGACAGGCTCCAGGCGATTGTCAGAGCAGTTGACGGTGTGCGTGAAGTTCGCAGTGAGGTTTCGGTCAGGCCGGCCTCATTGATTTAGAAAAGCTTTTCCTTCTGATGCTTTCCTTCGGCGTCAAGCATCTGTCGTCGTTTGATCCTATAATCTTAGGGTCACAATAGTTACGTCGATTCAGGAGATTCACTTTTTCCATAATTTTCAAATATTTTCAGTTAGATAGCCTGGTTTAGGCTTTTTTCGATACCCTCCTGAAGTACCTCCCTGATTATTAAGTTCAGTGAATTCCTGTTTGGCTCTAATTTTGCATATCTATTTGTTTCCTATACCTATACGAAATCGCAAAGCGGTTTTACAAATGATTGGTTTACCTGGAGGAAACACTTTTCCTCAAGATTAGGATTCTGTTTCTGGTCATAAATAAAGGTTTCGACCCCAGAGGGAAGAATCATGTCAAACAAAAATATCGAACTACTTGATAAGAGAAATAAGATTTATGTTAAAACCGGCCTAGAAATGAGCCTGACCGCTGGAGACAGCAGTTTTTGCGGGAATTGCACCTATGTTGGTCAAATTAGGGATCAATATATTGTTGTAACGCCACCTCCGGATTTTCCTGCAATTGAAAATAAGTTGCTCCAGGCCGACCAAATTATGGTCAGATATTTGTTTGAAAGGGATATATTTGAATTCCCATCCAAATTAATGGAAGTTCAGCATAGCCCTTTGACGTTGTTAATTTTGCAATTTCCTGTTTCGGTTGAAAAAAAGGAGCTTCGTTCCCAGAAAAGGATCAACTGTTTTATTTCCGCTAAACTGGAAATTAACGACGAGACACAGGACGGAATTATAAAAGACATCAGTAAATCCGGCTGCCGATGCGTCTTTGAGAATTCCGGCAAGCTGGAAAAAGCATTACGAATTGATGATCAGATCGCTTTGGCTTTTGGCTTTCCGGGGATTTTTGATCGGCAGGAAGTTATGGGCAAAATAAAAGATATCCGAAAGAAAGAAAGTAGATTAGACGTCGGCATTGAATTCGAGAGAGTTGCCTGGTGGGTTCCGCCGTATGATTGAGACCCACCCGGACAAACTGGAATTGAATATTGAAGATTTGTGGATGTCGCTTCGCTCAGTCATTAGTCAAGAACCAACGCATTAAGTGAAAAAACACAATGGAAAATTACGACAATCGTCCCGAGGAAGCCAGTAAAAGCAGAGTATATATTGATTTCTACAAGTTAAAGGAACCTCCTTTTTCTATTACGCCTGATCCTGAATTCCTTTTCCTCTCCCAAACCCATCAAAGCGTTATGGAGAGGGTTCTATACAGTATTGATAGCAAGATGGGGTTTATCCTTCTATCCGGAGAGGTTGGAACCGGTAAGACAACTATCTGCCGTTCTATTATCGACACGTTGAACCCCATCGCTGAAATCGTCTATATCATTAATCCCTCCCTATCCGGCAGAGCCCTGATTGCAAGTATTTTAGACGATTTGAGTATAGCGTACGCTGCAGATTCTTCTAAAAAAGATCTTATCGATCAACTTAATAGTTTTCTCTTATATCGCGATTGCAATAAACCCGTGGTGATTATCATTGACGATGCGCAGACCATGTCGCTAGACGTGCTGGAAGATCTGCGTCTTCTTTCAAACCTGGAAACCGATAAGGAGAAAATGCTTCAAATGGTAATTGTCGGGCAACCGGAGCTGGAAGATCATCTGTCGCAGCCTGAAATGAGGCAACTCAGACAACGGATTTTTGTCACCTGTCGGCTCGAGCACTTAAAATCCCGTGAAGTTGAAAACTACATTGATAGACGTCTGTTTATCGCCGGCAGCAGCGGCCAGGTTCAATTTAGCCGCGGGGCCAAACGACTCATCGCCAGGAAATCAAGAGGATTCCCTCGCGTCATAAATAAGATTTGTGATTATGCCCTGACAGCCGGCTATGTAGACGATGAATTCGTCATCCGGAGAGAGCATGTCAAAAGAGCTTTAATCGAGCTGGGGGATTGGGGATTCAAGATAAAATTTTTTCGCAAAACCGATCATCAAACGTATCTATGGATGCGAAGACTAGTGCTGGCCACCACGGTAAGTCTTGCTGTTACACTGCCGGTCTTATTGTTGTGGCAATCGGTGCAATTTAAATCCTTCCAGAATTATGTGGCTTCTTTGTTTTTAGCCGGTCAAAATTCTTCTACTGACGATACCAGTCGTCCTCTGTATGCCCAAGAAGCAACGGGCGGCGGAGGTTATAACGAAACCCATCAATCCGGCAAGTCGCTTTCTCATAAAAAGAAACACGCGAACGCCCTCAACCAGAAACAAAAATATGTGAATGGCGTGAATTGGACGCCTAGCTTCCATCCGTTTGTGATCCAGTTGGGATCCGTTAAGACGTTTGAGCAGGTCACCCGGGCGGTCTCCAGTTATGCCCTAAAGGGTCTGGATATTCACTGGGATTGGGTAGACTCAAGGGAAAAAGGAAGGTGGTATCGAATTTTTGCAGGGCATTTCGAGTCAAAAGCTGAGGCCCTTAGAGCCAAAAGAAAGCATCGCCTAAGAAATTCTTTAGTCCGGTTCAACCCTTGGACCGTGCTGGTGGGACAATATACCGATAGCAAAATCTTAACCGCAATTCAATCCTTACTACTTGAGAATAAATTCGACAGTCTCATTGTCGAAAGCGCTGAAGAGATCGACTGGCTTCTGACAGGGGCATATGCCACCCGGCAAGGGGCGGAAAAAATTGTTAAAGAACTCAAAAAGTTAAACTGTTCGGCGCAAGTCGTGCCGCGATGATTTGATATCGTTGAGCCAAAAAGGCACTAAGATGCTTAGATATATCAAAATCAATCACAAAATTGTTGTTAAATTCGTATCATTTCTTTGTGACTTGGTGTCTTGGTGGCAGAGTTGTCAAAATGGTTAGGCTTGGATAAGATTCAATGCGGCACATTGGAGATATTTATGAGCCTGCTGAATGACGCGCTTCGAAAGAATACCAGCGAAGCTAAAATAAAGAAAACCGGCTATTTTGATCGAAGCCACGCTTCACCGCCCAAGAAGAAGGGAGGGCAAATTTATCGCATCTGCGGACTGCTTCTTTTACTTGGGGGTGTGGTTTTCGGCGGCTGGTATTTTTTGGGTTCTTTATCCGCCCAAGTAGATTCACCGGTTGTTGTAAACCGTATCTCAAAGCCTATTGAAATTGAAGCGTCTAATTCCATTTCCACCGAGACGCAGAAGAAAGAAGCTGTGCCAGCAGCCGATATGCTGAAGCCCAAAGGAGAATTAACCTTATTGGCAGAGCCGGACAAGCTTGAACCGATTAAGAAAACCGATTCCCCGGCCAAGCGTGGCCCTGAAAAAGTATCGCCTCGAACGACGCCAAAGGAGGAAGTTGAGCTTAAACCCAATATGTCGACACCCTTAGGAGTAAGTGTCTCATTGGAAGAATCGGTTGAGCTTGACACGAATAAAAAAACCGACCTGTCGGCCAAACGTCGTCCTGCAAGCGTATCGTCATCGCCAACGATGAAGGCTGGAAAAAAACCTCGCCTTGAAAAAAAAGAATCGCCTCGCAAAGCCCCCAAGGCAATGGGCACGTCCTTGCCTTCTCACCAGGAAGCGCTTTTTTTCAAAAAAGCTTATCGCTATCACCGGCAGGGTAAGTTTAACCAGGCCATCCAGATGTATCAGCAAGTGCTCCGGGTTAAGCCTGATCATCGGGATGCCTTGTTTAATCTCGCTTCCGCATATATCCAACTGACGGCCTATTCGGAAGCATTGCCCCTGTTGAGAAAATTGAGAAGTTACGACGATGGGAATCCGGACGTTTTGGTAAACCTGGCGATTGTTGAAATCGGAATGGGAAATTCAACCGAGGCGATCCATTTATTGGATTTGGCAGCAAAACAATACGCGGATCCGAAATTTGAAATCTATTTTCACCGGGCAGCCGCTCTCAGCCGGCTCGGCCGATTGGAAGAAGCGCTGCGTTCCTATAAAAGCGCCGAAGAACTCAACCCCAAGCATCCCACCCTGAATTTTAATTTAGCGCTGCTTTGCGATAAATTGCAGAAGTATCATGACGCCGTCGATTATTATAATGTATTTTTGAGCCAAGGCGGCAATCTGCCGCGACATGAAGAGAAAAGAATTGAATCTCGAATTAGGTCCCTGCGGGCATACTTGGCTGGAAGCCGGAATTGACAGAAACAGATAGAAGAATAGGGTCGAGAAATGAAAAAGCGAATTGGTGATATTTTGATTCAAATGGGTTTTATTGACCAGGGCCAGTTGGAGATGGCGCTGATAGAGTCGAAAAAAACGAGCGCCATGCTGGGAGATGTGTTGCTTCGCCTGGACTGGATCACCGGTGAACAGCTTCAAACTGCGATTGCGGTTCAAAGTGGTGCCGAAATTTTGGACACATCAGCGGTGGCCATCGATCATGCCCTAATAGCAAAGATCCCGGTTGAATTTGTCAGTGAAAACAATGTGTTTCCCTTTGCCCAGGAAGACAAGACCATAAAGATGGCGACGGCCAATCCCTTTGATGTCTTGACCAAAGATGAAGTCGCCCGGATGACAGGATGCCGCGTGAAAACCTACCTGGCACCCAAAGAATGGATTGCCAATGCCGTCGAACTTCATTACAAGCGAGCACGTACGATCGATGAGGATATCGAAAAACTAACCATCAGTGATGTCGGCGAAGATACCTCCGCCGAAGACCAATTCGTGAAGCTGGCCGATTTATTGATCGAAAAAGGAAATGTGCTCGGCGCCAGTGATATCCACGTCGAGCCGGATACCAATTTGGTCCGTATCTATTATCGGAAAGACGGCGTGTTACAGCAAAAACATATTTTCCCCAAAAGTTATCACCAGAGCCTGACGACACGCTTCAAAATCATGGGAGATATGGACATCTCCAACGTCAACATCCCCCACGACGGTCGTTTCAAATTCGAGGGGAGCGCAGAGGAAATTAATCTAAGGGTGTCGACCTTTCCGACCCATTTAGGGGAAACGGTGGTTTTAAGGATCTTAAAATATACCGATGTCGTGGGAGATATTTCACGTCTTGGTTTTGAACCGGAAGACCTCGAGAAGTTTATCAAAAACCTGAAGCGCCCCTACGGCTTGATTTTATCCACAGGTCCCACCGGTTCGGGCAAAACCACAACCCTTTATTCCGCTTTATTGAAAATCAACAATCCAAGTATAAATGTAATGACGATTGAGGATCCGATCGAGCATGTCATCCCCATGATCCGACAGACCGCCATTAATCAAAAAGCCGGCCTGACCTTCGGCAATGCCCTGCGATCGGCCATGCGGCAGGACCCCGATGTCATTCTGGTAGGTGAAATCCGGGATCAGGAAACGGCGGAATTGGCCTTAAGAGCCTCCATCACCGGTCATCTCGTCCTGTCCACTTTGCATACCAATGATACCGCATCGGCCATTAATCGACTGCTCGATCTGGGAATCAACACGAGCATCCTGGCATCATCACTGAACATGGTGGTGGGCCAACGACTGGCACGTAAAATCTGTCCCCACTGTGCTACCTCCGAACCGATCGGGCCGGAGGAAACAGAACTTTTTATTCGTAACGACCTTGAGCCACCGGCCGATATTCCAAAGGCTGTGGGGTGCGAGAGCTGTGATAATACCGGGTATAACGGCAGAAGCGGAATTATTGAGGTTCTTGAAGTCGACCGAGCCATGGAAGAGCTGATATCCGCCGGTGCAATTCATAGCAAAATCGAGGAAACCGCCTCACAATCCGGGACCTGCCTGATGTTTAAACAGGCATTAAAAAAAGTTGCCCGCAAAACTACCTCGATCGAAGAAGTCCAACGGGTAATTGCTTATGCCTAGTTACAGCTATAAAGCCATCGATGATGTCGGCAAAATTCAACGCGGTAAAGTGGTCGCACTCGGCGAACATGACGTCGAAGCACGGATAACACAAGAAGGTTTGACCCTCATCGAAAGTAAAGAGGTGAAAGAAAGTCGACTGAATAAGGTCTTTGCCGGAGCAAAAGTCAAACCCCGACTTCTTATCGAGCTTTACCGCAGGCTGTCCCAAACATTGGAGATGGGTTTGCCGATTGTCACGGCGCTGGAAGAAAATTCTAAAATGCTGCCCTCCCTCAGACTGAAGCGGACCCTCAGTGAAGTTCAAATCGGCATTGAAGGCGGTCAAACCCTGCATGAGGCAGTGTCCCGATTCCCATTGATTTTTGGTAAACTCGATTTAAGTATTATCCAAATAGGCGAGCAGGCAGGTATCATGCCTCAATGCCTGCAGGATCTATCCGATTTTCATGAATGGAAGGAAGACATCCGGTCCACCATCAAAAAAGCCGCCATTTATCCCTGTTTTGTGCTGGTAGCGCTTTCGGCCGTGATTGGCGTCTGGGTGGGGTATGTCCTTCCACAAATGGCCGGTCTCCTGACAGAGATGGGTGCCGTCATTCCGGATGTGACAAAAGTCGTATTGGCCACCAGCCATTTTATCAGGAACAACTGGATATGGTTGATCATCGGCATCGCGGCAATGGTGGCGTGTATATTTATGATGCAGCGCAATCCCAAGGGTGCTGTCTTCTTGCACAAGCATATTTTGAAAACACCGCTGGTAGGCAAGGTGGTCGAGAACATTGCGCTGGCACGCCTGGGTCATTATTTTGCCACCATGTACAATGCCGGTATGTCCATTAACGTTATTTTCGAAATTCTGACGGATGGGGTGCTAGGTAACCGGTATCTTGAATCTCGTATGATCGCGGCTTATCAGGATATTCAACAGGGCCATACGATTGCGTCCAGTTTTAAGAAGGCTGGCGGCTTTCCGCTGCTGTTGTTAGGCGGCATTAAAAATGGGGAGACCACCGGCACACTTGATGAGGCGTTCAAACGCCTGGGTGATTACTTCGACGGGGAAGTGAAGCGCACTGTCCAGATAATGCTCAGCAACATTGAGCCCATAACCATCTTTGTTTTAGGGGGTGTGTTCGGTCTGATCATTCTCTCCATTTTACTGCCGTTATATGATGTTATGGGTGAGCTTGGGAAATCGTATTGAGAATGGATTATTGTGGATTCAATCCTAATTGAGCGATACTCGATTAGGTGGTAATGGGTATTGGGCACTGCCCACCATATTCAACTAATTGAGGCAGTTAATGGTGGGCAGGCAATGCCTACCCTACGAGGATACTGCTGGAATCCACAAATAGGGAATTCCAGATACAAGAATAATTTTACTTTAAATCTTGTATTTTAATCGCCAAAATGAAAATATTCAGCGCAAATTATCAACAGCAAGGTAAATTTTATTTATCACCATATTGTTAAATATAAAAATCGGAAAAGATTCCCCTATGCCAATACCTGATACCTAATACCAAATACCTTCCAAACTGACTTTAACTCAATTGGGGTCCAGTATTCAATTTTAAGGTGATGGCACGTATATGGTGAAGCCATGACCGGCAAGGGCTATTGGTGAGGGGGGCTCGGACGTGACATTACTCCCCGAAGTGTCTTGTATTTCGATCCGTGTTCCCGAAAGAATAGTGTACGTAGCGGTACCACCGTCGTTAAGAGCTGGACTCAAATCGGTACTTGTTGTCAGATTATGCACATTAATGGTCACGCCGGAGTCATTTCTGACAGCTAGTTTAAGGTATTCACATATTTCACCATACAGTTCATTTTCACCCAAATAGACGACCAGATCATCGTAAGTATCGACAGATGGATGTCTGATGTAATTGGGATTGCCGTCCGTGTTGTCTCCCAGGTGAGTGCCGGTGGTGACGTCATCAAAAACATTGCCGTCACTGTCGGCATCCATTGTCCCGGCACTGATCAGAATTGCCGCAATTGGAAAAGAAGCCGCTGCACCGTCCGCATCGACAACATCCGGTCCGCCCGACAGGCCTGATCTCAATGCGTTGCAACTGGCTGTCAGGTTTGTTCCCAGATTGGCATTTAATTCATATCCGAGGGTCCGTTTATAAGGATCGGTCGGGCTTAATTTAAGGGTTTGATACGGAAGACTGCCGGTGGCGGCACCGGAGTTTTCGGCGCCGTCTCCACTCGTATCGGCCCACGGAAGCCTTCCGTTTATATCTGCAAAGCTGATTAAGGCCGCCTGGGCATGCTTCAAATAATCGATGGTCTCAGTTCTGGCTTTGCGCTTGGTGAGTATACCTATCAGCGAAACGCCGCCACCGGCAAGCACGCCGATAATCACCATCACGATGGCCATCTCGATCAGGGAAAACCCTCGGTTGTTTCGTATTAAAAACAAACGGTTTTTCCTTAAAAGAGCATGTAAAGCTGCCCAACAGTAGTTCCTGCCGTATAGGCGGCATTGCCAACGATCGATCCGCTGTTCCAGGTGCTGTTATCATACTTGGTATCGAGTTCCAGGCAAACATCGGCGGGAAGGTTGTCGAATCTGAGATAATGTTGCGCAGTTCCGGCACCCGGAGGATTCACCCAAGACAGCACAACGACGTCGCCAAAGGCATGTCGGGGTAGATCGCTGGTGCCGTTATAAACCCCGCTGATTAAACCGGATAGTTGAAGATCCTGAAATACTTCGAATGTTTCGGCGCCCGTGATTTGACCGCTGCCGTTGCCTTCGTTATCCGTCCCCGGCGGAATTGCGGCAATATTTTCGTCTCCGGGATACATACCGTATTTGTCGTAAAACGCCATCACGGCGGCCCGCATTTCGTCCGCCTGTTTGGCCACCCGCTTGACCTTGGCATTTTGGACCATGGCCTGGCCTTTGAGCACGCCACCAATCAAAAGTCCGATAATGACCATAACGATGGCAATTTCCACCAGTGTGAAACCGTCCTTTGACATCCGAATCTTGTTCAATTTCATCATTTTTTTACTCCCTATTTAGTGATTTAAAAGCTGCTGTTACATTGAAAAGCAATATTTATACCATTTTGGATTGTTTTCAGAATACAGATTCAATTTCGTCTAACTCAATTCATAAGCACCCCGTCCTGGCGGGATGAGAATTTAAAATATTATACCGTTACCGCGAGGGCATGCTTCATGGTGTAAACCTGGTCGATGCCGGCGGCTTATGAATTGAGATCTAAAAGAAATGTCGTCTTAAAAACCAAAAGCAGTGAACTAAAGTCAAAAATATGACGAAAAACACAAAAACTTGTCAAAGATTTTAATTTTAATTGAGAAAATGAGCTAAAATTAGTGAACGGTTTTTAGGTAGGGTGTCAGGAAGATGACTAGCTCACTGTTCTCATAGGTTTCCTCGAATCGGCCGAAAAAATATTTTAAGAAGGGCACCTTGCTTAATAACGGTAGACCCTCATGATCCAATTTCTTTATTTGATTGATCAGCCCGGCCAGAACGACGGATTGTCTTTCTCTGACCCTGACGGTTGTCGCCAGCTCCTGAAGATCGATAACGGGGTTGGAAATGGTCTGGCTTCCGCCCCTGGAAGTTGGAAGTTCCACATCCACTTCATCTTTGATTCGGGTGATGGTGGGTACAATCAGAAGCGAAATGATGCCGTCTTTGGAGATTTGGGGTGTCAGACCCAGCTGTAACCCGAGAATAGCCCGTTTTATGGTGCTTCGAAACGTAACCGTATTGGTTTCAAAGTTTTCATCGACCCCTTCTATGTCCCCAAAGGGGAATTGAAAACCAACGGTGAATACGGCGGATTGGCCGTTCAGAACAGCCAAATGGGGATTGGACAATACGGACACCTCACCCTGAGTCCGTAAAAAATCCACAACTGCACTGAAACTGGACGTATTCGCAAGAGCAACAGTGCTGCCGCTATTAACTAGTAAATTAAAAGCATCCGGAAAAATGCCGGCGTCGGACGTAAACAAAACATCCATTGCAGTCCAATCGATGCCGTATTTGTGGGTATCATCGAGCTTTACTTCCATGATCCTGGCTTCGATAAAAACTTGCCGGTGCAATGATTCCGCCAATGCGTCCAGAAAATTGACCATTGTCGCAATGCGCAGCGGCGTGTCGGCCATGTATATAATGCCGGCATTGCGGTTGAGCCGCAGAACACCCCCGGGCGATTTAAGTGCCTCCAGGGCTTTTCTGACGTTGGTCCATACATCGTTTATTTCAGCGCTACGTTGGGACTTAACCTGAAATTTGCCGACGACACCGGCATCTTCCACGCTGGAGGCCAGCATGTCACCACCGATATCGATTTCGGTACCGGTGCTCATATCCAGGTAGTCCAGATTATATATTTTTTCCTCGAATCTTTGGATGTACAAAAAACCGTCTTCAATTTTCCAGGCGTAATCCGATCCTTTGGCAACGACCATCTCGAGGGCTTCGTGAAGGGTTGCATTGGTTATACGCACCGTTACCGGTTTTGTCAGATCAATACCCGACTCGACGGAAAGGTTATAATCGGTATCTGTAAGAATCGCATTTATAATCTCCCCCAAAGGCGCGTTTTCAAAAATCAGGGAATACAGCCGAGGGTTTTCTGATAGACCTTTGGTGACCGGTTCCATTTTTTCGGAAAACGAGGGCGGTTCAGGCGCTTTAAAAGATGTTTCTCTTCGTAAGATGTCTTGCGGATGTATCTCTTCCAGTTTATCCTGCGGCACGGGTTTCAGTTTCTCGACAGTACAACTGATTATGAAAAAGCAAAGGATGATAGTACTACTTATGGAGAAAAGTTTTTTTATCAAGTATCCCATATTTTCCTCACAACAACTACCACAACGCCATATGTATGCCGGTAGCCGGAAGTCGCCGGCACACATAAAGGTGCTTTAATAGAAGCCGTGGCTATTGTGAATCCTTATTTTCGGCACCGGATACGTGAACCCTTGTATATGCAACATCCGGGGCGCTGAGAAACCACCGCTGACCACTATTTGTAACAACGACACCATCTTCTAAAATTTTCTTGATTTTAAATCCCTGTATCCTGTCGTTTTCCTTCAACCGTTGGCCATCAATGACCGCAGTGGCGTATGTGCGGCCATAAATATCGGTATTGCGCAGGATACCGGATAAGATCGGGAGATGAATTTCTGTTTGTTGGACCTTTTTATTTTCTTCAAGCGTAACACCCGGTGGCTCCGGTGAACTATTATTAGAACTATCGAATACCCCCAGTAAAGCCGTATCTAGATTGATGACTTTTGTGGTCGACGCGATACTTTGAGAAATTTTATTTTGTAATTGACGCCATTTTTGACTTGCCAGCTTAACTTCCATGGAACGCCCTGCAATAGGCGGACTTAAAAGTGTCATTAATTTAGAACTATGGTATCCGATCAATAATATGGCCGCCATTATCCAGCAACCTAAAACCAGTCTTTGCCAACTGCCTGATATCCTAGTTCGGGTGATCTTCACTTTCTTTTACCATTTTAAAAATCAGCGACCACCAGCAGAGCCGGGGGTATGAGGATGGCCCCTGGAAAGGGCCGGGGCCACCTCTGCTGGTGGCCGCTGATTTTTAAGAATTTTTGATCTCTGTTTTATCGGATCTGTCGGTTTTGATGACTACTTAACCGATTCATCATTGGCAATATCTTGTTCGCTTCAGTCAAATTTGGTGCTGTTTGTTCGGCTGGCGTATACCAATTAACCTTAATAAATAAGCAAAAATTCTTTTTTAACTCAATTCATAAGTCGCCGGCATCAATCAGATTTTCACCATGAAGCATGCACTCGCGGTAACGGTAGAACCTTTTAAATTCTCATCCCGCCAGGACGGGGTCGCTTATGAATTGAGTTAAATTGAGCCTTCCTTTACAGATTGACGATACCGGTAGTATAACGAGACGGCGAATTTATTTTCTTTGGTCGATTCATCCGATTCGATCTTGACGTCTCTAACCTGCGCGTGAGGTAGCTCTATTCCAAGACGATCAAACCAATTCGCGGCATGCCGCACACTACTCTTAAAAGATATTTTGACCGGTATTATTCCGTCCTGTTCAACTTGCGACTGGGTGGTCAGTTTGATATTATCCAAACCAGACTTCAATGCCAGGTTTCTAAGGTTGCTTTCAAACTCAAAAAGGCCTATCTTTGAAGATTCGACTTCCTGAATGAGTGATGCACTTTTCTTCAATATATGCGAAATATTTGCCGCATTATAGTTCCAGAATTGTTCATCCATCAGGTAGATTTCTTTCTTTTCTATTGCTTTTGCGCTGGAATCAATTTTATTTAAATTCCAGAGTGTCAAAATGAAAACCGCCATCCAGCAACAACCGACTATAATCCAGCGTGATTTCAAATCAGCGGCCATTACAACTCCACCTTAAATTTGATAAGGTAACTCTGTTTATTCTTGTCAAGCTCGATATCGATATCCGGTATGGCCAATGGCTTACGGGGGTGAAGATTTTTATTTAGATTGGCGATCAGAACCGACAAGGACCCTTTTAGAAGCTCAGATCCCAGGACCTTGGCGGCCCCTTTAAATTC
>Ga0316189_10002242_pt1 | contig 19012 bp, 13 predicted proteins | sample LowCovwburrow_MG_FD_204930 | JGI IMG/M metagenome (GOLD analysis project Ga0316189, IMG submission 204930) | Coastal sediment microbial communities from Maine, United States - Lowes Cove worm burrow | ecosystem: Environmental > Aquatic > Marine > Coastal > Sediment | place: USA: Maine...
CAGCTTTATGGATTTGATTATTGTTGAGCATGTTCGGTTAAGGTGGGTGTCTTTTGCTTAACGCGTTTCGCCAATGCGCCAGCAAGGTGGCTTGCGACATCAATACCTGTGGCTTGAGATAAACCCTTCCAGGCGGGCACACTATTGACTTCCAATACGGTGTGCCGACCATCTTGCATACGTATAATATCGACGCCAGCATAGGCAGCATCAACGGCTTTACAGGCATTGATGGCGAGCTGAGCCATTTCAGCATTGATGGTGGCGGCAAAACATTCCGCCCCTTGTGCAAAATTGGTGATCCAATGTTGTGAACGGCGTGACATGGCGGCACAGATTTTGCCATCAATAACCATAAGTCGCCAATCTTGCCATTGCTCAGGTTCGTAAGGCGCAATGTATTGCTGAAGATAGAATGCCTGACCAATGGGTTTGGCGCGGTTAAATTGAGCAAGAGAGGTAATTCTTTCAAGCCCCTTGCCTTGGCAACCGAACAAGGGTTTGATGACCAGAGACTGGCCTTGAGCGAGCTGCTGCGTGACAATTTTACGTGCGATGCCCTCATTTTCGCAGGCCCATGTTTTGGGCGTGGCTAAACCTGCAAGATGGAGTCTGAGCGATGTTCTGGCTTTGTCGACGGTATGTTCAATGGCTTTGGCAGTATTGAAGACCGACACACCGAGCTCAGCTAAGGTGTGTAAAACATCCATTCGTAGCGTAATTTGCTCTAGGCTGCCAGGCGCAATACCTCTGACTATGACGGCATCCGGTAAGCTATTTTTTAAATCAGGAATATGGAGTCCCGTTGGCTGGTCCAGATCGATGCGACATTGGGCTAGATCGGCGAGGGTCACGGTGATGTTATAAGACGATAAGGCATCGACAAGTTGTCGACTATGCCAGCCATGGGTGTCATTAAAGATAACTACGTTGGGTGAGGCCATCGTGATGTTATTTTTCCTTGCGAAGCAGTCAATACTGCTTGTTGCGTAGCTTAATTATAAACCAAACGAGGTGTTTAACATGGCTTGATTGCGTTCACCTGCACTATAACTATTCCCTGTTTTGGTATTGGTGATAATGACTTTAGCTGGGCTAAATAGCATCGGATCTATTTTGAAAAAATCATATTCATACGCTTTGAAAATCTCACCAAAGGGGCGACCATAATCAGAAGAGGTGTTACTAGGCATTTTGTTCGCCAAGTCTTCTGCTTCCTCATCGCTACAATCAACGAACAGTTGGACCATGCCACCATAAAGAATGGCATCGTTAGTTCGGCCCATACCCGTCATAAAGTCACCCCCTGGTGGGGCGACAGGCGTGACGCCATAGCCATCAATGATTTTTTCCATGGGAAAGTGGAGGGTGTGAGCCTTGTGCATAGCGACTTCGAGTACACGAATGGCGATTTGCATGACGCCCGCTAGACTCGATGTTGGCGTTAAAATAAAAGTGAGTTTATCGGCGTCAATACCACAGTCTGCAGCGACTTTCTCGGCGACTTCAACCGGTGGGAAGCTATCAACTTCTAACACGATACATGTTGATTCTGCACTGTCTTTATAAGCGAATTCTTTTAAGACTTCTTCTTTAGCTGCTAACGCACGGCCTGGCCCAGAACCGAGTGCGTAGAATTTACCTTGTTCGCTTTTATGCGATAGGCTCCAGCCGGCATATTGGCTACCAAGACAGCTCAAAACGGGGGTTTTGGCATGAACATTGACTGACCAAGGCCAGTTATCGAAGCCACTATTAGTCCCCAAAGTAACGGTACCTAAACCGCCCATGCAGATTTCGCCAATCAGGCGGCCTGCTTCTAAGCCACCGACACAGTTGATACCGGCATCAATAATGCGTGTGCCATTACTTAAGCTACTGACTTCTAATTGCAAGGCCTGAGCATCGGCAACGAGTTGATCAACAAGCGGTTGGCAAGCCGCATTGACACTGGTCCAATTGGCAGAAATAACATTCGTCATGGCTGTGGGTCCTGTTTCTTTTTGGTTAACAATAAGGCGTGTGTGGCAGTTTACTGTAATTGGGCTGCGTTTTGTTTAGTTTTTAAGGCCTTGTTTCACTTCGCCCATCAGCTGGGCAATTGCGATAGTCCGTTGTTGCGTTAATTGTTCTGAAATAGCCTTGCCCTGAAATCCAGCAGCAATGATAGGTTTGACATCAATAGCATTGCTGACCTGATAACAGCGTTTGAATAGTTCAACATTAGGCATGTCAGCCTCTTCATAGCCAGGGCGGCCTCGGAAATCAGCTTCACTCGCTAACAGATATTGCTCAAATTGTTCGGGATTTCTATAGGCATCTAATGCATTGATAACGTTGAGAATGGTTTTGGGTTTCAATTCCATCAATAAGTGCATATGGGTGTGATATTCAGCCACTTTGAGTGCAAGATTATGAATATCCTTAGGTACACGCAAGCGTTGGCAGAGCTGCTGTGTTAATTCGATACTGCGGGCTTCGTGGCCGATATGTTGTGGCAGTACATCGAGAGGTGTTGTGCCTTTACCAAGATCGTGACAGAGCGCGGCAAAGATAACGGCGATATCTTGACTTAATTTAGCGGCTTGATCGATCACCATCATGACATGAATGCCAGTATCGATTTCAGGATGCCATTTTGGCACTTGGGGGACACCAAATAAGCGATCGACTTCAGGGAAGAGGCTTTTGAGTGCACCGGCACTACGCAATGCGGTAAAAAATAATGAAGGTTGTTCTGTTGCTAATGCTTTGGCCAGCTCTTGCCAGACCCGTTCGGCTACGAGGTGATCGAGCTCTTTGCTATCGACCATCTGTTGAATCAACGCTTTGGTTTCATTTGCGATGGTAAAACCAAAGCGAGCAGCAAAGCGGGCGATACGAAGTACACGAACAGGATCTTCACTAAAAGCTGGGGAGACATGGCGTAATATTTTATCTTTGAGATCTTGTTGACCATTGTAAGGATCGATAAGCTTGCCATCAGATGCTTGCGCAATGGCATTGATGGTGAGATCACGCCTTGCGAGATCTTGTTCCAAAGTGACGTCTGGTGCGGCATGAATAGCAAAGCCTTTATAACCAGGTGCGGTTTTTCGCTCTGTTCGTGCTAGGGCGTATTCTTCCTTGGTTATGGGATGTAGAAAAACAGGGAAATCTTTACCAACAGAGCGGTAGCCTAGGCCGAGCATGTGCTCAGGGCTGGCACCGACGACAACCCAGTCTTTATCTTTGGTCGTTAAACCTAGAAGTTGATCGCGAACGCTGCCGCCGACAAGGTAGGTTTCCATAGTGCTAGTTTAAGGCGTTTTGGGTTTGATTGCAGGCATGCGTTTAGATAGAGGGGTAATCGTCTGCTGACGTTGGTAGTCAAAAATAGCAGCATAACTGATGACATTGCCGGTGTATTTTCTAGTTTCATTGAAAGGAATATTCTCAATCCAAATATCAGCGGGTAATGTCTTCTTTGGCAGCCAGCGGGCAATACGATGCGGACCGGCATTATAAGAAGCCGTGGCAAGAACCGGGTTTTGCTGGTTGGTATCAAAAACGTGGCGTAAATAAGCGCTGCCAAGTTGAATATTGCGAGCTGGATTGACGAGTTCAGCTAGGCTTTTAAGGGGGTGTTCTATCTGTTTAGCGATAGACTTGCCGGTTGCTGGCATCAGTTGCATAAGCCCTCGCGCGCCTACAGGAGAACGTGCTTTGGGATTGAAGGCACTTTCTTGTCGTGCGACACCCAACAACCAGGAAGGGTCAAGTTCAGTATTGCGGCCTGCTTGGATCATCTTTTGTTCGTAGACGACAGGAAAGCGGAGATTAAGATCATCCCATGATTGCGCCTTGCCAAGTAAGGCAATAGTTTGATTATGCCAGCCCCAGCGATGGGTCAGTGTCGCTAGCATTTCTAATTCGGGCTTGGGCAATGTTTGCTTTAAATAATAGGCTTGCTGGCGGGATTCTAAATCCAAATTGAGCACATAGAATTCGTGTAACAGTGCAATGTCACGCCGTTTAGAAAATTGATCTACATCGACTTTATTAAAGATTAAAGCGTGATGATTCATATGGTAGTTTTTACCTAATTTATCGGCGGCCAGAAAGCCATAATAATCACGTTCTAACATTAATTTGTGGTAGACCTTATCGGCTTCAACTTGTTTGTTTTCGGCAGCAAGGCTTCTCGCTAACCAGTATTGCCAACGGTTTGTTTTCTGCTCTTCTAAGCTTAAGCTGTTGATAGCTTGTTTGGCTGCGGGCCAGTTTTGTTGCCAGAGTGCAGCTCGGGCTCGCCAGTGCTCATTCGGCAGTTTGCCAAAAAAGCGCAGCGTATTATCTTGCCGATTCAATGCAGCGCGGTTAGCAATATTAGCTTGTATGTCGTGATGTTGTTGCCCACTGAAATTGTAGATAGGGGCTAAACGTTGCCATTGTTGGAAGGCTTGTTCGGTCGATTTCCGAGATAGTCGGGCAAGACCATACTGCACCAGAGATTTTTCTATCTCATGAGGATCGACAAATTTTGATTTTTTGTAGGCGTTTGTCTTAAGTGGCAATAGATTGAGTTGGGCGCGTGGTGTGTGCTGCATTTTTTGCCAACGTGAGATAAGCTGGTTGGCGGCGGCTTTTTCTTTGACTGATTTGGCGAGGTAGCTAGCAAGAGAAAACTGTTGATTTTGGAGTGCTAGATTGAGTCGTTGCCAACGTAGCTTTTCAGTCAACCCGCTGTTGTTATGCCAATATTGAAATGCAAAGTCACAGCTTTTGTGTTGGGATTTTCCGATAAGCCAAAGTGCTGGAATGTCAGCCATTGCTTGGTTATGCTGGCCTGTTTTAATTAAGGCTTTGATACGAGTACATTGCCGAGCCGATGATTGTGGAGTTTGATAATGTTTGAGATAGCGTTGCCATTGTTGATTTTTGGCTAAGTGATCTAACCAAAAATTCTGCAATCTTGGGGCGTAAAAGGCATCGTTATTTTGCTGGATAAACTGGCCGATGGCATCAGGATGAACTTGATTCAATCTTGAACGTAAATAGCGGTATTCGAGATAGTTTCGAAGCGGGTAGTCACCAAGTTGTTTTTTAAGCTGATTAAATTGGGTGATGTCTTTTTTTTCAAGGGCTGCTTTGGCCTGTTGAAAAGTGGTGCGCTGCTTTTCTAATACGCTATTGCTACTTGCATAGCTAAGCACGGGCGCAATCATGAATAAACTGATCAGGAGTCGTTTTTTAAAATAGGTCATACCGATATCATAAACTAAAATGTTCGATGATAAAGGCAATTTGTTATTTTAAAGATGTTGCAGAATTGTCTCTTCTAATTTGTCGAGGTTAGGGATATAAGCCACTTTATTACCAATGTGGGTTCGGCAATGTAAGAATTCAGACTCAGCTTGGCCATCGTCAACTAATCTCAGCGCGGTCTCATTAAGGTGTATTAATTGTGGCGCGCCATGGCAGGGGAGTGCATAGGTTTGCAGTTTGTTATTGGTGTTGACGCTAAAGACGATGCAGAGCTTATTGGCGTCGTCATTTTGATCCGAACTTTGCTCTACTAAGTTTTCTAGATCGATAATAGCTAAATGTTGTGAATGCCAACGATATTGACCTAGCCAATATTGGGGTTTATCTTGAATCGGCGTGATAGCTGGCATCGGTATTACTTCTGCAATGGTGGTATTGGGCAACAGTAGATAATGCTGCCGAAGGGGGATCAGCATACAGGGGATAAAGTCGTTGGATAATTCGGTCATATTGATTGTCCTGTTTAACCCTTAGTCTGGGTTAGGGTATTGACTGCCCATAAGGCCTTGCAAGGTATCGACGAGCTCACCTTCTTGATAAGGCTTACCTAAATAGGCATTTACACCAATGTCTCTGGCTCGGTTACGATGTTTTTCACCTGTACGGGATGTGATCATGATGATCGGCAAGTGGCTAAATTGATCATCATTCTTAACCAAGGTAGCAAATTCAAATCCATCCATTCTAGGCATCTCAACATCGAGTAAGATGATATCCGGCATTTGTTCATGTAACAATGCAACCGCATCGATACCATCACGAGCAGTGATAACTTCAAAGCCATGGCGTTTTAATAGATTGCCAGAGGCTTTACGCATCGTAATTGAGTCATCGACAACCATGGCAATAGGCAATCTATTTCGGCTTGATTCCAATGTTGAAATAGCACTGTTGCGCAAATTGTCGATTGTACTTTTCTTGTCGACAGTATTAACGAGGCTTGGGATATCTAGGACAAAAACAACTTGACCGTCACCGAGAATAGTCGCGCCATTGATAGCTTCAATATGCCCGAGTTGTTCGCCGACCGACTTAAGCACAATTTCACGGTTACTATTGATTGAATCCACTAAAAGGGCTACTTGAACTTCGCCTGAATTAAACAGTAATAAGGGCAGTTGTGGTGCGTGGTCATCTTGTAGGTTAAAAGGTTGATTTAACAGTGTGGCTAAGGCCATAAAATGATAATCAATACCATTGAATTCATAGCGGGCATCTTCACCCTGTGCGAGCAGCTCTTTGATATCTTTGATCGCAATACGGTCTCCAGCATGTACCGAGGCCAATGGGATGGCATATTGTTCATCGGCACAGCCTACGAGTAGTGACTGCATAACAGATAAGGTTAATGGCAGACGAATATTAAAGCTGGTGCCTTGACCTTGGACAGACTGAATGGATAGGCGTCCCTTTAAGGCTCTTATCTCACTATTAACGACGTCCATACCGACGCCTCGCCCAGCTAACTGTGACACATCATCTGCTGTACTGAAACCAGAGTGTAGAATTAATTGAATTAACTCATCATCACTTGGCATTTTGTCAGGATTAATTAAGTTGCTTGCAATGGCTTTTTGGCGAATTTTTTCAACGTCAATGCCTCGGCCATCATCAGATAAGGTGATTAAAATTTCTGAGCCATCACGGGTAATGGTTAATGTCAGTTGAGCAACTTCATTTTTGCCAGATTGTTGGCGTTGTTCTTGGCTTTCAATACCGTGGCTAATCGCATTACGAAGAATGTGTTCTATCGGGGCGACAATGTGGTCAAGAATGGCTCTATCAAGTTCACGGTCAGCACCATAAACGATAAGCTCTGACTGTTTATCTAATTCTGTGTTGGTTTGACGGACAATACGCTCAAATCTTGGCACTAAACCACTGAAAGGGAGTAGGCGGGTATTCATTAAACCCTGTTGCAAATCAGTACTGAGCCGTGATTGTTGGAGCAAGATAGTGTCCGACTCACGTACTAAGTTCTCAATAGAATACGTAATGTCATGTAAATCGGTGACACTTTCAGTCAAACCCCGCGAGAGTTGTTGCATTTGCGAGAAGCGATCTAGCTCTAATGGGTCGAACTCTGACAGACCTTGGCTAGCGCGATCTTCGTAACGGAAAAGAATTTGTGCTTCGGTTTCCATTTCTAGTTTACGAAGTTGTCCTTGCAAACGTTCAACGGTGGATTCCATTTCACTAAGCTGTTGACGCATAGCCGTGTTTTGCTGGCTGACGCGGTCACGAGAAATATTGACTTCGCCAGCAAAATTGGTCAAAAAATCGAGTAGCTCTGCCTTAACACGGACTTGCTCGCCACTCGATGATTTGGCTTGTGGCGCAGTTTCACTGTCATTAACGGGGCTAATGGTCGGTATTAATTGGGTAATATCAAGATCTGTAGAATCAGGGTCATGCTGCTTCATAAACTGGTGTATTTCAGTAATGAGATCATCGGCTAGCATGATGTTAGTCTGATGGCTTAACTGGTCTTGCATATCGGCTAAACGATCTTGGCAACGCTGTAATAAATTGAAGAATGTTGCATCCGTTTCACATTTATGGTCACTGGCCATTAAAGCGAGTGATTCGGTGTGATGGGTTAAATCGGCAATAGGGGTCATTGCTGTTAACCGAGCACCGCCTTTTAAGGTATGTAAATCTCGCTGAAGTTGTTGCGCAGCGTCATTATTACTAGGATCTGCTTGCCATTTTTTGATCGCAAAACCGCTAGATTCAAGTAATTCCGCACATTCTTCGGTAAAGGCCTCAAGTAATTCCATATCGATTTCTGGGAGGGAGAAAACGGTATTATCAAGCAGCATCTCAGGCTCATGGCCATCATTAGCAGGTTCTGCGCTGTGGTTGTTTAGTTGTTCGAAATAGGTGGCAACACGCGTTTTAAAATCGCTGATATCAGGCAGGTTTTGATTTTGAATAAGGCTGTCGGTGATATGAGTGAATTGTTCGGAGCCCATATCAAGGAGCGAGGCAAGGGCAGGTTCAGAAATATCAGCTTGATCTGTTAATTGCATCAATGATTGATAGAACTCTATTAATAACGGTAGCTGAGCATGCTCTGCACTTTCATTGAGTTTTAATAGGGTATGTCTTATGGCCGTTTTGTAATCAGGGTCATCTGGGAGTTGGGCCAGTTGTTGGCGTAATAACTCGTATTGTTCAAACAGTTCGCCGGTTTCCTCAAGGAAAACAGTTAATGTTTCAGGGTCAATACGTTGTATGCCATCAGCAAGCTGTTTATCTGGCGACATGTCGCTTAACTGCTTGAGTAAGTCAACGACGCGTTGGTCATCTTGGTGCGCGTTAGCGGCATCACTAATGAGGGGTGCCAGTTCATCTACTGTTTTATTAAGTAGTGTTAGTTGGTCTTCATTGAGCGTGATGTCATTATCGTAAAAAGTACGTAAGCATGCGTCGAGTGCGGTTGCGACACTGGCAACAGTTTTGACATCGGCGACATTGGCGCAGCCTTTAAGCGAGTGCGATATGTGTAATATGGCTTTGTCTAGACGGTATGGCGATGTTGCGTCTAAGAGTGCAGTTTTGAAAGCAGTAATATATTGCATTGCTTCGTCACTGAAGATCTGCAATAACTCTGTATCTATGGACTCGAGATTATCTGCATCTGCAGCGTTTATTATTTGCTTGGCGAGAGTGATAAGTTCGGCCACGCCGTCTGTTGAGGCTGTATCACCCTGCATAAAGCGGGTGAGTAGATCTGGGATTAAGCGCTGGCTATCGCTAATAAGCTGTTCAACAGACGCTGAATTCGCAATATTGCCTTCAATGACGCGGTTAAGTGTGTCTTCAACCGACCATGATAAGTCACCAATGACATCGGCACCAGCCATACGTCCGCTACCTTTTAAGGTATGGAAATGACGGCGGAGGGTAGCGAGCGTTTCGCTATCTTGATTAGCTTGCCAATGCGGAATAAGCGTTTTCAACTCTGCCATGACTTCATCAGCTTCTTCAATGAAGACTTCTGCAATATCTGGATCAATACCTTCAGCAAATGCCATCACTATTTGGTCGGGTTGCTCAGCTAGGGGCAGATCAATGTCAGCCAATTCGAGTCCAATATTTGGTTTTTGTTCAGTTTGGACAGGTACTGCTATTTCTAATCGTTGAATATAGCGGTCAACACTGGTTTCAGAGGGATCTGGGGCTACTGTTTCCAGTTGTTGAGTATCGTAGTCAACAGTGGTTTCAGGTTGGGCGGGCTCTGCTGTTTCTAATTGTTGAATATAGCGGTCAACACTGGTTTCAGACTGATCTGGGGCTACTGTTTCCAGTTGTTGGATATCGTGATCAACAGTGGTTTCAGGTTGGGCTGGCTCAGCTGTTTCTAGTTGTTGAATATAGCGGTCAACACTGGTTTCAGACTGATCTGGGGCTACTGTTTCCAGTTGTTGAATATCGTGATCAACAGTGGTTTCAGGTTGGGCTGGCTCTGCTGTTTCTAGTAGTTGAATATAGCGGTCAACACTGGTTTCAGACTGATCTGGGGCCACTGTTTCCAGTTGTTGAGTATCGTAGTCAACAGTGGTTTCAGGTTGGGCGGGCTCTGCTGTTTCTAGTAGTTGAATATAGCGGTCAACACTGGTTTCAGACTGAGCTGGGGCTACTGTTTCCAGTTGTTGAGTATCGTAGTCAACAGTGGTTTCAGGTTGGGCGGGCTCAGCTGTTTCTAGTTGTTGAATATAGCGGTCAACACTGGTTTCAGACTGAGCTAGGGCGACTGTTTCCAGTTGTTGAGTATCGTGATCAACAGTGGTTTCAATCGATATCGCGTTAATGAAGTCTATGATCTGAGCGTCATCGTCATTTTCAGTGATAGGCTGATCAATAATAGTTTCGCTGCTCACCAATTGGTCGAAATGTTGTAGCTGATGATGCGCATGGTCGAGTAGTTGCGTTTGTTGTTGACCGTGTTGGCCTAAACCTTCTAGATAAAGCTCAGTTGCCGAGATAAGTTCAGCGAATAGGGCAAGTTCTTTATCAGTTATCGTATCGTTATGTTGATAACAGCTGGTTATTTTTTCGGCAGTATTTTCCAATAAATCGGCTGTGCTGTTGAGATTTAGCATGGTAGCACTGCCGGCAACGCGGATTAACTGTGTGGTAATTTGATTGATGGCGTCCGTGCTGTCAGATTGTTTGTTCTCAATTAAGATGAGTGTTTCTTTTATATTGGCCAGCTCATTTAAGCACTCATCAATAACGGTACGCTGTAATGGATCATCTTGATGATGTTGTTGAGTACTGACGCTATTTGAATGTAGCAGTTGATTTTCTACGTGTAATAAATTATCAGCCAGTGACATCACTTGGGCATTGTCAGGCAGCTCATTACGGGCAAGAATTGCGGAGAGTATTTCACTTTGTTGTGCGAGCTGCTTGCTAGCCGTTTCTTCTGCGATGAGATCAAGTGAGCTAGCAAGATTAGTGAGTTGTGTGACGAGTTCTTCAAGTATGTTGCTGGCCGTGTCATCATTTCTATCAAATTGATTCAGCTGTTCTTTGACGTCGATTATTTGTTCTAAAATACTTGTCCGAACTTCGATAAAGGCATTGTCAGTAAAGCTATATATTCTCCGGTGTAGCTGTTGATCAAAGAAATCTAAAGTGAAGGTTTTTTTGAGCAAACTGACATGGGGCCCATGGCTAGTCGCTTGGGCCACGTGTAATAATAATTGTTGAACCAGCTCCGTTGGAAATAATGATAAAAAGTACTGTTCATCATGTTTAGTCAGCAATTTGATAGGCTCATTGAGCTTGCCTAAGCTAAGTTTAGTTTTGGTATCGACGGCAAGTCCACCATCTTGTAGTGCTTCGATAACGCCCTCTGCGACCCACCATAGAATAATGCTGCGTTCTTGTGAGCAGCTTAGACGTAAGTAATGGACAACTTGCGCTAGTTTTTCCAGACTGGCTTGGTCGTTAGTTTTTAGCCAGTTAACTAAGGCTATTTGGAAAGCATGGCTAATTTTATCGGCGGTGATATTACTTTTTAACGAGGCCTCATGCGGTTTTGGCATCATTTCGTTGGGTAACGGTACAGAGAGGCTAGGATTAAATAAACTTTCAGCAGTAATGCTGTGTTCATCACGACCCAAGCGCAGCTCATTAATGGTGTCCAACACGCGCAAGGGATGGTCGCTGATATCAGGACCAATTTGCTTTAGGTAGTTTGGCAGTAATAGCAGTCCTTTGAGTAGACTGTCTTGTAGAGCTGCATTATTGGTGTGCTGATTGCCGCGGATGGCGGTAGCCGACGATAACATTTCTTGACTTAATTGTAGAGCGCCTTGCAAATCGAGCATCTCCATGATGCCGGTGACTTGATGTAATTGTGTGATGCAAGGTTCAATAACGGCAATATCTTGAGGATCGTCAATGAAGCGTGTCAACCTTTGTAAGGCATCGGCCAACGACTGCTGAACTTCGGTTTGTACCCAAGCGATGGCATTATAATTTCCACCATTTATCTGTGCCATTGTTTACCCCAGATAGTCGCTAATGGACGCGTCTGCATTCTATAAGACATGTTGATAGCCCCAAGTCCTTATGATGGCAATTTAAAGCCAGAAACAGAGGTACGAAGCTCATTTGTCAGCTCAAGTAAACGACCGATAGAAGCGGCACTTTCATTCGTACCTGTCGATGTTTGCATGGTGATCTCCTGAATAACGTTCATATTATCAGAGGTCGTTACGGCAGCGCTGGCTTGTTGTTTTGCTGCGGCAGAGATGTTGTTGATAAGGTCAGCAAGACGATGAGAAACCGCTTCAATTTGTTCTAGGGATGCACCCGCATCCTGTGATAACTTAGCACCAGAAACAACCTCTGTTGTACTGCGTTCCATTGAGCTAATCGCTTCATTGGTATCACTTTGAATCGTTTTAACAAGTGCATCGATTTGTTTCGTTGCGTTACCTGAACGTTCAGCTAATCGCTGAACCTCATCCGCAACCACCGCAAACCCACGTCCTGCTTCACCAGCCATTGTAGCTTGGATGGCTGCATTCAAAGAAAGGATGTTAGTTTGTTCCGCAATATCATTGATCAGTTCGACGATGTCACCAATTTGCTGTGAGCTTTCTCCCAGTCGTTTGATACGTTTCGATGTCTCTTGAATTTGTTCTCGGATGGTATCCATACCATTGATAGATTTTTTCACCGCTTCATTACCTTGTGCGGCTAAGCTCACTGATTGTGTTGCTACATCAGATGACTGACTGGCATTTTGTGATACTTGTTCAATTGATCCCGCCATGTCTGTAATGGCGGTACTCACTTCTGTAATCTGTTGTGCTTGATGGTCACTGGCATCGGTCAGATGTAATGCCGTTGCTTGTGTTTCTTGGGCAGCGGAGGCAACTTGTAGCGTGGTGGTATTAATTTGAGTAACTAAGCTGCGAAGTTCATCGATAGTATAGTTAACGGAATCAGCAATCGCGCCCGTTATATCCTCAGTAACCGTAGCGGAGGCGGTTAAATCGCCATCAGCTAGATCCCCCATTTCGTCTAATAGCCTTAAGATAGCATCTTGGTTATGGCGACTTTTTAGCTCCATATCACTTAAGGACGCTTGTAGCTTATCTAAAGGTGCGAAACTCAGGCGAGTGGTCAGCAGGATGGTCAGTATGAAGGCCGCGACGACACCTCCCGTAAACTGCATCGTATTATCCCAAATTTTGGGGTATTGTCCTGTAGCCAATAACCAGATACCTATTATAGTAACGCCCGCAAAAAGCAGGGTCAAAATTAGATTAAAAAGGTTACGTGAGGTGAATAGTGATGAAAAAAACAGTTTACTTGAGGAGTTCATAATCGTTGTCCTAGAACTTGAATATTACTTAGCAGCATTTAGAAATCGTTGATCGCTGGCTAGTTTCTGAAAACTAAATACATCCCAATTAACATCCTTTTGGGCGATATTTCCATTGAGATAGGCGGCAATCGCACTATCACTTTGTTGCATAGTTTGTTTGGGTTGTGATTGAAAATGTTTAAGACCGAACACTTCATCGACCAGCAGGCCGGAGTAGATATCTGGATGATTGATGACGATGATTCGACTACGATTGTTGATTTTAGAGGGTTGTCCTAATAAGAAGCATTTGAGGTCTAATATGGGTAGCAACTCACCCCGAAGGTTGGCGATGCCATAGACCCAAGTTTTTGATTTTGGTACTTTAGTCAATTGTTGAGGAACAGGAAAAATTTCTCGCGTGTCTGTCAAAGGGATTAAATAATTAAGTTTCGCTAATTTAAAATCAATCGCCGTCCAACCGTCTTGACGCGCACTTTGTTGTGATAGTCGGGTACCACCTTGTTGATTACGTCGCTCAATCTCTTTAAGTAGCTGAATGACATCTTGCGTTGTATTTAAGCGTGTCATGAAGAAGTGCCCAGCAATTCGTTGACTTTTGACATTAACTCTTCTTCACTAATAGGTTTGCCCAAATAGCCTTTAGCACCCTGCCGTAGCCCCCATAATCTATCTGTTTCTTGGTCTTTTGATGAGACGAAAACAATAGGGATATCACTGGTGCTGGGATCTTTTGATAAATGCCGTGTTGTTTGGAAGCCATTTAGATTAGGCATCACAACATCCATGACAATTAAAGCCGGCTGTTCACTATTTGTTAGCTCGATAGCTTGATTGCCATCTGTAGCCACGATGGTTTGGTGATTATGCTTTTCTAAGATCTTTTTAAGGATATAGACCTCAGTCGGGGAATCATCAGCAATTAATATAAGCGCCATTTTATTCAACGTCCATTTTTAGAGATGAGGAGTCAGAGTTTTTATCAAAAATATGGGTTCGGATAGAGCCTAATAAGTCTTCGCGTGTAAAAGGTTTAGTGAGGTAGTCTTCAGCACCAACGACACGGCCTTTAGCACGATCAAAGAGGCCATCTTTGCTCGAGAGCATCACGATGGGAATATCGCTAAACTTAGGGTTACTTTTGACGAGGGAACAAGTTTGATAGCCATCAAGGCGAGGCATCATGATATCAATGAAGATGATATCAGGGTGTTGGGCGCTGATAACCGGCAGTGCTTCAAAGCCATTCTCCGCAGTCAGTACTTCGCACCCTGCTTTTTTGAGCAAGGTTTCAGCAGAGCGGCGAATGGTCTTACTATCATCGATGACCATGACTTTTAAGCCAGAAAATTCAGTTTGATTATCACTCACAACTTAAAATTATACCTTACATATAGATTAAATTTAGCCGACCAGGCCAAGCGACGAAGATAACCTATTTTTTATCACCAAGCTAGTCGCAAACCGTAAAACTTGTTCTTGCCATATGGGTTCATTACATACGAGAATAGAGTATGCACGACAGTATCTGCTAAAACTGTGTGTTGATTCACATGTTGCTACTGAGAAGGTGGCTTACTGCTGACTATTAAGGCTTGAACAAATATGACTTCTGCTGTGCCAAACCTCACGACTGCGTTACAGGGATCTTTATTACAACTCGAACAACATTTATTACAGCATCAGACACAAGTGGAAACGTGGTTACGTCAACAATGGCTAGCGACACCCGCACCTTTTTATGCGTCTGTTGACATACGAAATGCGGGATTCAAGCTAGCACCTGTTGATACGAACCTTTTTCCAGCAGGGTTTAATAATCTTAATCCTGCTTTCATCCCTTTATGTATACAAGCTGTGCAAGCGGCAGTGGAACGTGTTTGCCCACAGGCAACGAAAGTATTGATTGTGGCGGAGAATCACACCCGAAACTTGTTTTATTTAGAAAGTCTTGAAATGTTAAGAGGCATTTTTGAACAAGCCGGCATCGAAGCGCGAATTGGTAGCATTAGGGATGATTTAACCGAAGCGATGACCGTTGATTTACCGTCGGGTAAGCAGTGTTTATTAGAACCGCTGACACGGACGGGGGACCGCGTCGCTTTAGGAGGTTTCTCGCCCTGTCTAGTGTTATTAAATAATGACCTTTCAGCTGGACGCCCTGCTATCTTAGAAGGTTTAGAACAACAGGTGACGCCACCGTTAGCTGCAGGTTGGTCGACGCGAAAAAAGTCTGATCATTTTGATCACTATCAATCGGTGGCTGAAGAGTTTGCTCAGCAGATTGATATTGATCCTTGGCTGGTGTCGCCGATGTCACGCCAATGCGGCAAGGTTAACTTTAAAGAGCGCGAAGGCTCGGAATGTTTGTCTAAAAATGTATCGAAGTTATTAGCGGCGATACAAGAGAAATATGATGAATACGGTATCGATAAAGAGCCTTTTGTCGTTGTGAAGTCTGATTCTGGTACTTATGGTATGGGAGTCATGATGGTTAAAAGCGCTGAGGAAATTGAGAGTTTAAACCGTAAGCAACGCAATAAAATGGCATCGAGTAAAGAAGGCTTAGTGGTTGAGAATGTGTTGGTTCAAGAAGGGGTGTATACCTTTGAGACTATTGGCGACGATGACGCGGTAGCTGAGCCGGTGGTGTATATGATGGATCGCTTTGTGGTCGGTGGTTTTTATCGTGTGCATACGGATAGGGGTGAGAACGAAAATTTAAATGCGCCGGGTATGCACTTTGAGCCTTTGGCTTTTGCACAATCGTGTAATACACCTGATAAGCAAGGTGAGCCTGATGCAGAGCCGAACCGGTTTTATGCCTATGGGGTGATTGCTAGGTTGGCTTTGTTGGCGGCGGCGCGGGAAATTGCTGAGTTATAGGGTTGGATTTGTATACTTTGAGTTCGTCTATTTCTTTAATTTGATATCGCTGCCGCTGGGCGTTCATTTTCTTTGTTTGCCCAAAGAAAACGAACCAAAAGAAAAGGCATCCCATGCTTGCCCTACGGGTTCCTTCACTTTTCAAGCTATTTGAGATACGACGAAAACTGATTCGAGACATCCATGTCTCTCACCCTTCGGGTGCCTCCGGCGTCCAAATTTGTTCCAAACAAATTTGTCGCTACGCTCAGACACTCGTCGTATTGATCTCAAATAGCTTTTCAAAGCTCGGCTTCGCATAAGGGCGGAGGAGAATTGTTCCAAAACCTAGGAAGATTTCCCGGATCCCCATTTTGTACTGACGAATTATCTTCTTATCTCAGGTAATAAGGCGACCAGTGTTTGACCGTAGGGAGTTTTGGTCGACTGCCTGTGATAAGAAGATGATGAGTGACGTCGTAGACCAGTACAAGGGGTGGCCTAGGGTTGTTAGGGAAATGGCCACGCATTTCCTTAACTCGGCCTTAGCCGAAATAACGCAATAAGAAGCGATGATGTAAATAAGTAAGTTTGATTATGTTACCCGGCCCAGTTTGACTGTAATAACTTCAGTAAGTCCTGATGACATTCCATATTTTGAGAGAATGGGAGTTTGTTGTAGTCATCGATAGCGTTACCAATTAAATAGTCGGCCTCTTCTTTTAAATTAGCTTCTAAGATTAAATCATCAGCGGCGTTAATATTTTTTCTTTTGTTACCAGCGTGCTTTAACGAGTTGTACGTCAGTTTATGAAAGCTAATTGAGCGACGAAGCTCGTTTTGTTGTTCTTGTTTAGTAAGAGATGCTATATCAATGCCTCTGATTCGCGCTGATATTTTGGCTAATTGGGTGTGTGATGGGTCTATACCATTTTCTATTAACCAAGGGTGCACAATACCAATAACTGCCCCAGACATCAGAATACTTTTTGCGTAGTCAATATCAGTTTTTGCAGAACGGTAGGCCTCTGCTGCGCCGACCAGTAACTCCCCGGCTAATATGATTTTGTTGTATTCTTTCATATGGTTGCTGATTTTAAAGTCAGGATAAACTTCACTTTTGATATTTGAGATTGAAATTTTTATTTAGCCAATTTAGCCTTTAGTAATTCATTAACTTGAGCTGGATTAGCTTTACCCTTCGAAGCTTTCATAATTTGCCCTACAAAGAAGCCCAACAGCTGTTCTTTACCTGCACGATATTGTTCTACTTGGCCGGGATTGTTGGCGATAACTTCGTCGATAAGGGCTTCGATAGCGCCACTGTCGGTGACTTGTTTTAGGCCTTTGTCTTCGATGATGCTGTCGGCATCTTTGCCTTCTTTATTCCATAGAGCTTCGAATATTTGCTTGGCGATTTTACCTGAGATGGTGTTGTCGCTGATACGAACGAGTAGCCCGCCGAGTTGTTCGGCGCTGATCGGTGATTGATCAATTTCAAGGTTGGCTTTGTTGAGTGCGCCTAATAAAGTGGTAATGATCCAGTTGGCGCATAGCTTAGGATCTTTACACTCTGTTTTAGCAACGACTTGTTCGAAATAGTTTGCGAGTTCACGGCTACTGGTCAGTACTGAGGCATCATAAAGTGACAAACTCATATCTGCGATAAAACGATCACGTTTGGCATTAGGTAGCTCGGGCAAGGTGGCTCTAATTTCTTCGATCATTTCTGGATCAAGCACGAGCGGTAATAAGTCAGGATCAGGGAAATAACGGTAATCGTTGGCTTCTTCTTTACTGCGCATGGAGCGTGTTTCGTTTTTATCTGCGTCATAAAGCCGTGTTTCTTGGACGACGGTGCCGCCATCTTCGATGAGTTCGATTTGGCGTTCTACTTCGATGTTAATGCCGCGTTCAACATTGCGGAAAGAGTTGATGTTTTTCAGTTCAGCGCGGGTCCCCAACTCTTGCTGGCCGAGAGGGCGGACAGAGACGTTGGCATCACAGCGGAATGAACCTTCTTGCATATTGCCGTCACAGATCTCGATGTAACGCACTAATGAATGAATTTTTTTCATATAGGCGACCGCTTCTTTGGCAGAGCGCATATCGGGTTCGGAGACGATTTCTATCAACGGGGTACCGGCACGGTTTAAATCAATACCGGTTTGACCGTGGAAGTCTTCGTGCATGGATTTACCCGCGTCTTCTTCAAGATGGGCACGGGTGACGCCAATGATTTTTTCGGTGCCATCCTCTAATTCGATAGCTAATTGGCCTAAGCCAACAATAGGCAGTTCAAATTGGCTAATTTGATAGCCTTTTGGCGAATCTGGATAGAAGTAGTTTTTTCGGGCAAAAACAGATCTATGAGTTAATTCAGCATCAATGGCAAGACCAAATTTAATCGCCATTTTAACGGCTTCTTGATTAAGAACAGGCAATACACCGGGCAAACCTAAATCAACCGCGCAGGCTTGGGTGTTCGGTTCTGCGCCATAAGACGTAGCGGCACCCGAGAAAATTTTACTTTTGGTGGCGAGTTGGGCGTGGATCTCTAACCCGATAACGACTTCCCATTCCATATTGCTGGCCTGATCTGAATAGTAACTAGAGCAGGAATTGTATCAATTATTACAGGCTGGCTCTATTAATTAATCTTGCTCAGCCGTTGTATTATGGCGTGTGTGTTCATTTTGATGCAGACTCGGTATGATTTTAAGGTGGTTTACTACATTAAGGATAAAAAATGAATATGAAATTTTGGGGCAGAATAAGTGCTTTTTTCATCATCATTGCATCATTGTCAGGCTGCGGTGTGAATAATATCCCAAGTTATGATGAGCAAGTGTCAGCGAGTTGGTCACAAGTGATGAATCAATATCAACGTCGAGCGGAACTGATACCAAATTTGGTCAATGTGGTTAAAGGTTATGCAGAACATGAACGTGAGGTGTTGAATGAGGTCGTCGCGGCGCGTTCGGC
>Ga0316189_10002244_pt1 | contig 19008 bp, 16 predicted proteins | sample LowCovwburrow_MG_FD_204930 | JGI IMG/M metagenome (GOLD analysis project Ga0316189, IMG submission 204930) | Coastal sediment microbial communities from Maine, United States - Lowes Cove worm burrow | ecosystem: Environmental > Aquatic > Marine > Coastal > Sediment | place: USA: Maine...
CTGATACTCGCGCCATTCGGTCAAGAGCAGGAGCGCGTCAGCGTCCTTCACAGCGTCATAGGCATCGTCGACCAGCGTGATCCCATCGCCAAAGGTTTCCTTGATGTTGCTCATGGCTTCAGGGTCATGCCCGACGACTTCGCAGCCTTCGTTGAGCAGAAACTCGATGGTGGTGATCGAAGGCGACTCACGGACGTCGTCGGTACCTGGTTTGAACGCCAGCCCCCAAATCGCGATCCGCTTGCCAGCGAGATCGCTTCCGAAATGGCGCTTGAGCTTGCGTACCAAGAAGCTGCGGTGCCGCACGTTCACGCGGTTCGTCGCGTCTGCGAGCTCGAGCTCGATTCCGTGCCGCCGCGCCGTAGCGACCAGTGCCTTGACGTCTTTGGGGAAGCAGGAGCCGCCATATCCCGGGCCTGCGTGCAAGAACTGCGAGCCGATGCGCGGGTCACTCCCCACGCCCATCCGAACGCTCTGCACGTCGGCGCCGACCTCTTCACAGAGAACCGCCAGCTCGTTCATGAACGAAATGCGCATGGCCAGCATCGTATTCGCAGCGTACTTGGTGAGCTCGGCGCTTTCCGGATTCATCCAGACGATCTTGGATAGCGAGAGGTTGAGCGGATGGTAGACCCGGTCCATCAGGCGGCGCGCGCGCGCATCACCCGGTCGTACGCCGACCACGATCCGATCGGGGTACATGAAGTCGTTGATGGCGCCGCCCTCTTTCAGGAACTCGGGGTTCGATACCACCTGAATGTCGTACTTGCCGTCCGCGACGAGCTTCTGAACCTGTGCGTTCGTGCCCACCGGAACCGTGCTCTTGTTGACGAGCACCAGATCGCGGGTCGCGTTCTTGGCGAGCTCTTGGGCGACCGCAAACACGGCACTCAAGTCCGCCTCGCCGTCGTGGGTCGGAGGCGTGCCGACCGCGATGAAGGCCAAGTCGACGTCCTTGACCGCCGAAGCCAAGTCGGTCGTGAAGGTGAGACGGCCGGCGCTCGCGTTCTCCTTCACCAGCTCTTCGAGGCCCGGCTCGTAGATTGGAATCTCGTAGCGCTGAAGGCGCTCGATCTTCGAGGCGTCTTTGTCGACACAGACCACACGCTGGCCGGTCGCAGCGAAGCATGTGCCTGTCACGAGGCCAACGTAGCCAGTACCGATGACGCAGAGTTTCACCGCGCAGCCATAGCACGTTTCCGGCTCCCCGAAAGATGCCAGGTTCGAGCTGAGGGAGTACTCTCGGCCTTCGGAGGGGCTCCATTGATTCTCACCAACATCGACAGCGTGCCGGGTCGGCAGATCACTCAGCACTTCGGACTCGTGCAAGGGAGCACCATCCGGGCAAAGCACTTCGGCAGAGATTTCGCCGCGGGCCTCAAGAACATCGTCGGAGGAGAGCTCAAGGGCTACACGGAGCTGCTCCAAGAGAGCCGCGCCGAGGCTACGAGCCGCATGGTCGCACAGGCTCTGGAGCTGGGCGCGAACGCGGTGGTCAACGTGCGCTTCACGACCTCCTCCGTCGCACAGGGCGCCTCTGAAATCCTCGCGTACGGCACAGCCGTTCTCATCGAGTAGCCAGATGAACTCGATCGAGCTCTGGATATCCATCGGAATCCCCGTCCTTCTCATCGTCATAGGCCGGCTGGTCGGTGCGACCCTCGAACGCCGTCACTACCAGGACATCATCGAACGCGAAGCCCGCTTCCGCACTCAGCCCACGTTTTCGAACAAGCTCCTTCGCGCGCCCGGTCCCATTCGATCAGCGCGTCTCGCCGTCGGCTCAGTGGTAATTTCCGTCGACCACTTCAAACGCTTTCTGAGCGGGTTTCGCATGTTCTTCGGGGGAGAGGTCCGTTCGTACTCGTCGCTAATCGAACGCGCGCGTCGCGAAGCGCTCCTTCGGATGAAGGAATCGCAGCCTGACGCAGATGCGTACATCAACACCCGACTCGAAACATCGACGATTGCGAGCTCGACGGGCAACGAGGGCATGGGCACCGTCGAAGTGCTGGCTTACGCGACGGCGGTCCAGTACGATCGGGGACCATGACCGACCAACGACCCCGTGTACTGACCGAGCGCGACGGACGCATCTTTCACATCGTCCTCGATCGCGCCGACAAGATGAACGCCTTCGACGTGCAGATGCTCCGAGAGCTTGCCGAGGCGATGACCGAATACGAATCGGACGAATCGCTTTGGTGCGCCGTGCTCTACGCGAATGGAGAGCACTTCACCGCCGGCCTCGATCTCGCCGAGGTAGGCCCCGCCGTCCGAAGCGGAGAGGCTCTTTTCCCCGAGGGCTCGGTCGATCCGCTCAACCTTCACGCAAAGAAACGCGAGAAGCCGCTGGTGATGGCCGTGCAGGGCTGGTGCCTCACCATCGGGATCGAGCTGCTGCTCGCCGCCGACATTCGCCTGGCAGCCGAAGGCACCCGTTTCGGCCAAATCGAGATCAACCGCGGCATCTTCCCATTCGGCGGCGCCACCATTCGGCTCCCAGAAATCGCCGGCTGGGGAAACGCGATGCGTTGGCTTCTCACCGGCGACCGCTTCGACGCCCGCGAGGCACTGCGCCTTGGTTTGGTCCAGGAGATCGTACCAGCGGCCGAGCTTCGCGAGAAGGCCGTGGAAATCGCCCGAACCGTTGCAAAGCAGGCCCCCCTGGGCGTCCGGGCAACGCTTCGCTCTTCGCGGACCGCTCAAGTCGAGGGGACCGAGGCAGCAGTCGCCGAGCTCCTGGTCCTTGCGCGCGAGCTCATGGACAGCGAAGACGCGGCCGAGGGCATTCGATCGTTCATCGAGCGGCGCGAAGGCAACTTCAAAGGGCGCTAGTGCGCATCGCCAACAAAGACGACGTTGCTCGAGATCGGATCACGCGGTTGACGGGTCTGATTGGCTGGGACCGTCGCGTCTTCGTAGCCGAACGAGAGCCCGCAAAGAATCTGCTCGTCATCGGGTATGCCGAGCTGCGCGGCGACGAGGTCCGGATATGCTCGCAAAGCGGCCTGGGCGCAGCTTCCAATGCCACGCGACTGCATGGCAAGCATCAAGGTCTGCACGTAGATGCCGACATCGAGCGCCACCCCGATGCCAAAGCTCTTGTCCATGCAGATGTACGCCACGTGTGGCGCATCGAAGAACTCGAAGTTGCGGAGCATGGCTTTGAGGCGCCCCGCCTTGTCGCCACGCTCGATACCCATCTTGCCGTAGAGCTCGACCGCACAGGCGACTTGTTTGTCGCGATAGCCTCCACGGAAGTCGTCGACTGACGCCATCGCCCCCGATGAGGAGCCGCCCAGCACGGCTTCGACCAGGGCCGCGCGGAGCTTCTCGCGCATTTCCCCCGAGGCGATGTAGACCCTCCAAGGCTGAACATTGCAATTGCTCGGGGCGTGCTGCGCAAGAGCAAGCAGCTCTTCGATGACTTCCCGGGGCACCGGCTTCGGAAGAAAACCTCGCACCGACCGCCTCTGGCGGATTGTCTCGTCCAAATCGTACATCGCTCCTGCTCCTGCGCGCTCAGCTGCGCCGCTTGGCCTTGGGAATCGCCTTCTCGATCTGAATCGCGCAGTCGGGACCGAGGAGTTTTCTCAGGGCGGGCTCGATGACACCGCTGCGCACGTACTCTGAGCCGACGCCGAAGGCCGCCCTTCCCGTCACTCGAACGACCACCTGCTCCTCGCTGACGTCCAGCAGCTCGATACTGCTGGCGTCGTTTTGGAGGAGCGGGTTGAGAACATCATCGATGAGTCGCTGCACCGCCTCTTGCACCTGACGATCATGCGAAATTGCTACGCCAAACGCAAACGTCCGCGATGTCCGGCCTCCGGCTGAACCTGAGCTATACTCCGGCGCGCATGATGCAAGTCGCACGCACTCGCCTGCAAGTTGACGTCCGCCGGCAGCAACTGCTGGAGCTCGGACTCGAGCTATTCGGGAATCAGACCTACGACGAGCTCTCCATCGACGAGATCGCGAAACGGGCTGACATCTCAAAGGGGCTTCTCTATCACTACTTTCCGAGCAAACGGGCGTTCTACGTCGCCTCCGTCCGGGAAGCTGCTCGGCAGCTCTTGGACGAGACCGCCATCGAGCAAGAGGAGCGCGGTCCTGCCTTGAATGCGGAAGACCTGCGCGCCGGGCTTCGCCCCTTCCTTCGCTACGTCGCACGCCGACGTCTCGTCTTTTGCTTCCTGCTCCGCGGTGGCATCGGAACCGACCCAGAGGTCGCCGAGGTGATCGAAAGCACGCGCCAGGCCGTGGTCGATCGAATGCTTACACGGCTGTCACGATTTGGTGCGCAGCCCGACGACCCAGCGACGCGGATGCGCCTGCGGGGCTGGCTCGGCTTCCTCGAAGCCACCAGCCTCGACTGGGCAGAGAAGCAGGAGCTCGACGCGGAAGCCTTTTTGGATCTACTCGTTCAGATGGCGGGCGTTGTCTTTGCCGCCGTTCTCCATCCAGCCAAACCGTGATGCGGGGGTGCCACCTCTTTGCTGCTGCGCTCTTCTCGGTGGCGCTCACGTCTTGCAGCCCGGCGCAGAAACCCGTCGCGACCGGAGCGACCGAACCCGAGCGCGCTGCGCCGGCACCCTTGGAGGCCGAGCACGCGCCGCAGGCGACGGTCACGAACTGGAGCTCGTTCGACTCCACGTCACTGAGAAACCCGAATGACGGTTCGTTGCGAGGAGGTGTCCCCCTTCCCCTCAGCGCGCCCGGCTTGCGCTTCAACCCCAGCCGTGATCCAAAAGCTCGCTACGGGACCGTGGAAGTCGTCCGCGGCCTGCTCCGCGCAGGCGCCAGGGTCGATCGAGAGCTCGGCGGACTGCCCGTGACGATCAACGACCTCAGCTATGAGGAAGGCGGGCCGATCCCCCACCACCGATCGCACCAGAGCGGCCGCGACGTCGACGTGCTGTTCTACCAGCTCGGACCCGACGCGGAGCCCATCGAAAGCGTCGGGGCGTTCTTCGACCCCAGTGGCGCAGGGGTGGATTTCCGAGACCTGGCGGACCCGAACGACGACCTTGTACTCCAACTCGACATCCCCCGGACTTGGCTCTTCCTTCAGGCGCTGATCGAAGACGAAGAGGCCCAGCTTCAGCAGATCTTCGTCGCAGAGCACCTGAGGACGCTTCTTCTCGAGTACGCTGGTGCCGCCCAGGCGCCGTCCACGGCGCTGAAGCGCTTCGCCGCGATGAGCTGCCAGCCAAGCTATCCGCACGACGATCACTTTCATTTCCGATTCTTCTGCGCGCCGGACGACATTGCCGAGGGTTGCCGCGACTCAGCGCCGCTCTATCCCTGGCACCGAAAGAGGCTCGAAAAAGCATCTGTCCAATCGCGTCCGCTTGCCCCCAAGCGCCCGCAGGCGAATGCCAAGGTCGTCTCTCACGAGGAGGCTCGCGAGGCTGCTGGTCAGATGGACCCGGAGGTCGAACGTTGGCTCGACCTCCGCAAGCAATGGACCGAGCAGCCGCACCCGGGACGGCGCTACTGCCCCTGACCGGGCGGTGAGGCCGCGATGCGCTAAGGTAGGCCCGTGCCCGACTTCGACTGGATCACCCAGCAAGGAGAATTCGAGGAGCTCGTCGACGAGCTCTGTCAGACCAAGGCCTACGCGCTCGACACTGAGTTCCACCGCGAACGAACCTACCTGCCCCATCTCGCCCTCGTACAGCTCGCCACGCCCGACCGAATCGCTCTAGTGGACGCTATCGAAGTGGACGTACGCGCACTGAGCCGGGTTCTGGAAACCGAGGCGGTCTGCGTCATGCATGCAGGCTCTCAGGATCTGGAGATCCTCGAGCTGGAGTGCGGCCTGGTGCCGCAACGAATGTTCGACACACAGATCGCCGCTCTTTTTTGCGGCTACCGAACCAGCTCACTCGGCAAGCTGATCGAGGGCTTCCTCGGCATTCAGCTCGACAAGAGCAGCCAGCTCAGCGACTGGACTCGGCGTCCCCTGCCGGCCGATGACCTTCGCTACGCCGCCTCCGACGTGGCCCATCTACTAGAACTGCGCGACGCGCTCCTGAGCCGTCTTGCTGAGCAAAATAGAGTCGACTGGGCCGAAGAAGAGATCGAACGCTTGCGCAGCAAGGACCGCAGCGCGCCGGAACCAGAAACGCTCTGGTGGAAGCTCCGTGGCAAGACCAAGCTCAACGGAAGAGCCCGCGGCGTCGCGCAGGAGCTTGCCGCCTGGCGCGAAGGTCTCGCCCGGGAGAAGAACCGGCCGATACGAACGGTGTTGTCCGACATGGCTCTGCTGTCCCTCGCTCAACGCCCTGCGCGCAACGTACAGCAGCTGAGCGGCATCCGAAACTTCGACATCCGACGCTTCAAGTACAGCGACGAGCTCTTGGCGGCCATCGAACGAGGCATCCAGCTCCCCAAGGACGAAGTTCGAATGCCGCCCAAGAAGCCGGAGAACCTACCCAGCGTCGATGGCGTGATCGCGCTCTGCCTGGCCTGGCTTGCTCAGCGCGCCGGACGGGAGGGCTTGGACGTCACTGTGCTCGGCACGCGCGACGACGTGACCAACCTGGTGCTCCAGCAGCCTTCCCGCCTATCCAAAGGTTGGCGAGATACTCTCGTCGGTCAGCAGCTGCGCGCGATCATCGACGGAACTGTGGCGCTTCGCGTCAATGGCACGGAGCTCGAGTTGCTCGATCGCATGCCCCCCTGATCCGCGCTACATTGATTCAGTGGCTGTAAGCAAAGGCGGAAGGATCGTTCTGATCGTCGCTTCGATCGTGGTGATCGGAGCCGGCATCAAGCTCGCTGCGCCCTTGCTGGTTCCGGTGCTCGTCGCCGCCTTCATCGCAATCGTGACGGGGCCGCTGGTGATGTGGCTCTGTGACAAGGGCGTCCCTCGCCTCCTGGCGGTATTGTCCGGCCTTCTGCTGGACGTGACCGCTGGCGCCGCACTCGGCTTTCCGCTTGCCGGGGCCGTCGCAACGTTCACCGAGCGGGTGCCGGGCTACGCCTCGAAGCTCTCGGGGCAACTCGACGACCTCGAACACTGGCTGGCGGGTCAAGGCCTTCACCTCGAATCGGTCTTCGACTTCTCGGAGCCGGCCTGGATGCTGAATCTCGCGACGACCATGGCCCAGTACGCGGCCAGCTTCGTTTCGCAGATGGTTCTGGTCTTGCTGATCGTCGCCTTCATGCTCTTCGAGTCCACCGGGCTTCGAGAGAAGCTCGCCAGAATCGCAACGCCCGGCCAGATCCAGGAGCTGTCCGACGCCGCTCGAGAGGTGAACACCTACCTAGTCGCAAAGACGGTCATGAGCCTGCTGACCGGCGTCCTGGTGTTCCTCTGGTGCCTTTGGCGAGGGGTGGACGTCCCGGTGCTCTGGGGCCTGCTCGCGTACCTCCTCAACTACATCCCGACGGTCGGCCAGATCATTGCAGCCGTTCCTGCCATCTCACTCGCGCTGATTCAGTTCGGCCCTGGGCAGGCTCTGGTGGTTGCTGCAGGTTTCGGGGGCATCAACCTGGCCATCGGCGCCGTCGAGCCCCGGGTCATGGGTCAGGCGCTCGGACTCTCGCCCCTGGTGGTGCTCGTTTCGATGGTGGTTTGGGGCTGGCTGCTCGGGCCGGTCGGTGCGCTCGTTTCGGCGCCACTCACGATGGTCATCAAGCATTCGCTTGCGCACAGCGACGAGCTTCGCTGGCTTGCCGAGCTTCTCGGACCGTCACCGCGGCCTGCTGGCAAGTCGAAGCAACAGAACCCGGACGCAGCCGACGAGCTCAGCCGGGCCTGAGTGCCTCGTCCGCCCGCTCTGCAAAGCGGCGAAGAACCTGCAGAGCGGCAGCGCTTGGCGTCGCGCGCCCCTGACCGACTGCATCTTCGAGCCTCGCGATCAACGCGGACAAGTCTGGGTCGCTGCGGAGTGCGCGACGAAGCCCGTCTTCGACCATGTCCCACATCCACTTGACCTGTTGAGCTCGGCGGGTCTGCTGAAGCTCCCCCGAGGCTTCGCGCTCGCGCACGCTCTCGACGACCAGCCCCCAGAGCTCGTCTAGGCCGGTCTTCTCGAGCGCGCTGCAAGTCACCACGGGCGGCACGCTCCCGCCGCGCATCAGGCGCAATGCGCTCTGGTACGAGGCCTGGGCACGAATCGCGCGAGGCCGGTTGTCGCCGTCGGCCTTGTTGATGGCAAGCATGTCCGCTACTTCGAGAATCCCGCGCTTGATCCCCTGAAGCTCGTCGCCCGCCCCTGCGATCATCAGAACGAGAAAGAAGTCCACCATGCCCGCGACGATGGTCTCGGACTGACCGACCCCTACCGTCTCAACCAGGACAACGTCGAAACCCGCGGCTTCGCAGAGGAGAATCGTCTCGCGGGTCTTGCGAGCGACTCCGCCGAGGGTTCCGCTGGTCGGCGAGGGACGGATGAAGGCATTGGGGTCCGCGGCGAGTGTAACCATGCGGGTCTTGTCGCCCAGAATGCTCCCGCCGCTGACAGAGCTCGTGGGATCGACCGCCAGGACTGCCACGCGATGACCTCTGGCGGTGACTTGCGTCCCTAGGGCGTCGATGAAGGTGCTCTTCCCCGCCCCGGGCACGCCGCTAATCCCGACGCGATGCGCTCCACCCGTCTCGGGCAATAGCGCTTCGAGGACTTGCTGAGCGAGCTCGGCGTGCGCCGGCTGCTCGCTCTCGATTAAGGTGATGGCTCTGGCAAGAATGGCGCGGTCACCACCGCGCACGCCGTCGACATACGCTTGCGCATCGAGACGTTTCACGACCCCCCGAGTTGCGCGTCGAGCTGCTCGAGGAGCTCGATTGCAGCATCACCAATCACCGTGCCAGGGCCGAAGATAGCGACCGCGCCCGCTTCGCGAAGCGCGTCGTAGTCTTCTGGAGGAATCACCCCTCCGACGACCACGAGGATGTCCTCACGACCCTGGTCTCGCAGCGCTTGCTTGAGCTGCGGAACCAAGGTCAGGTGACCTGCGGCGAGCGAGCTCGCACCGACGATGTGAACGTCGTTCTCGACGGCCTGCTTCGCGCTCTCCTCGGGCGTCTGGAAGAGCGGCCCGATGTCCACGTCGAAGCCGAGGTCCGCGAACGCCGTGGCGATGACCTTCTGACCGCGGTCGTGTCCGTCCTGGCCCATCTTCGCGACCAAGATCCGTGGCCTGCGGCCGTGCTTGCCCAGGAACTCATCACTTCGCGCCCGCACACGGTCCACCGCATCCGAATCCTTGCCAACTTCGCTTCGATACACGCCTTCGATACTCCGAATCGTTGCTTGGTAGCGTCCCCAGACGCGTTCGAGCGCGTCGCTGATCTCTCCCACGGTGGCTCGGTGCCTCGCGGCGTCAATCGCCAACTCGAGCAGGTTGCCTTCGCCAGTTTCGGCGGACTTGGTCAAAGCCTCAAGTTTCGGTGTGAGGGCGGCTTCGTCGCGCTCCGCTCGCAGCTCCGCAAGCCGCGCGACCTGGGCCTCCCGAACCGCACTGTTGTCGACCTTGAGAACGTCGAGATGGTCTTCCTTTTCGAGCCGGTACTTGTTGATTCCGACGATGGTTTGCTGGCCCGAATCGATACGCGCCTGCGTCCGCGCCGCCGCCTCTTCGATGCGAAGCTTCGGCAGCCCCGCCTCGATGGCTTTGGTCATTCCGCCGAGCTCCTCGACCTCTTTGATGTGCTCCCAGGCCTTGAGTGCAAGCTCGTGGGTGAGGCGCTCGATGTAGTAGCTCCCGCCCCAGGGGTCTATCACCTTGGTGGTACCGCTCTCGAGCTGAAGGTAGAGCTGAGTGTTGCGTGCGATGCGCGCGCTGAAATCGGTCGGCAGCGCGATCGCTTCGTCCAGCGAATTGGTGTGCAGGCTCTGCGTGTGCCCCTGCGTGGCGGCCATCGCCTCGATGCAGGTGCGAACGACGTTGTTGTACACGTCCTGCGCGGTGAGGCTCCAGCCCGAGGTCTGGCAGTGCGTGCGAAGCGCAAGGCTCTTGGGGTTCTTCGGGCTGAACTGCTCGATGAGCTTCGACCAAAGAAGTCGCCCCGCCCGAAGCTTTGCGATTTCCATGAAGTAGTTGGTGCCAATGGCCCAGAAGAAGCTGATGCGCGGCGCAAACTCGTCGACGCCGAGCCCCGCGGCCATCCCAGTGCGCACGTACTCGAGGCCGTCAGCCAAGGTGTAACCGAGCTCGAGGTCCTGCGTCGCGCCCGCCTCCTGCATGTGATAGCCGCTGACACTGATGCTGTTGAAGCGCGGCATATTCGCCGCCGTGTACTTGAAGATATCCGCAATGATCCGCATCGAAGGCGACGGCGGATAGATGTACGTGTTGCGAACCATGAACTCTTTGAGGATGTCGTTCTGGATGGTTCCCGTGAGCTGCGCCGGTTCGACGCCCTGCTCTTCGGCCGCCACGACGTAGAGCGCGAGCACGGGGAGCACGGCGCCGTTCATCGTCATCGACACGCTCATCTTGTCGAGCGGGATGCCATCAAAGAGGATGCGCATGTCCTTGATCGAGTCGATTGCGACGCCGGCCATCCCGACGTCACCTGCGACGCGGGGATGATCGGAATCGTATCCGCGGTGCGTTGCCAAATCGAAAGCGATCGACAGCCCCTTCTGCCCGGCCGCGAGATTGCGGCGGTAAAAGGCATTGCTCTGCTCGGCGGTCGAGAAACCGGAGTACTGCCGGACGGTCCAGGGCCGGCGAACATACATCGTGGAGTATGGGCCTCGAAGATAAGGCGGTATGCCGGGCATCGTCTGCAGATGCGTCACTGGCTCCAGATCCGCGGCCGTATAGACGGGGTTCACCGCGATGCCTTCGGGGGTGTTCCAAGGCTGCGCGGCCCTATCCCCAACGAGCGCGTTCCAATCGGCGAGCGGCGAGCTGCTGCCCTCTAAGGGGCTATCGAAGTCGATTTGGCTGAAGTCGGGCAAGCGGCTCATCGTTGCACCCCATCGGAGTCTAGGACTCGGGTCATCACGCTGAGAACGTCCGCCCCGACGAAGATGAAATCGCTCGCTCCGAGCTCCCGAAGCGCGTCCTCGCGCTCGCCGGGACGGCCCGCCACAAGCACGAGGTCGCAGCCGGCCTTCTTCAGAGCCGCAAGGGCTGGTTCGAGCATGGATTCGTAGTCTGCGTCGCTTCCGCAGATGACGGAAAGGCGGGTCGAGGAGCTTTTCCAGGCAGCAGCCAGTGCGTCCAGGTCATTGAATCCGTCGTTGCTCGCCGCGTCGATGCCGACCGCGGCAAGAAGGTTCTGCGCCCAGGTCGCCCTGGTCTTGTGCGACGGAATCGAGCCCAGGTTGGCAAGGAATGCTGTCGGCCGGTTCTCTTGACGATCACTGCGGTCTCGCTGCTGCTCCCAGATCTCGGATTCTCGCCACTGCAGAATCGGCTCCACGTGAAAGTCCGGTTGGCCGTGCTGCAGCACCGTCGCCACGCTGTACATGTCGGCGCCACGGCTAGTGGCATCGAGGCAGGCCGCGGTTAGCTCCCCCAGGCCGCGTCCCGTGTCCTTCACTGTGCGCGCCAGAGCGAGAAGGCTGTCTCGATGCGCATTCAAGTCGAGCGACTCGAGAGAAGCCTTGAGCAAGCCCTGAACCTCTTGCGCCGAGACCGTCTCGCGCTCGACCGCGTCTTCACGAAGATTGGGGAACTCACTCACTCCGACGAGCGCGGTCTTGCGTTTCGAAAGAGCCTTCTCCCTTCCGTCGGCGACCTCACGGATCGCATCGACCAGCTTGCCGGAGCCGAGAGCGGAAACGACACCGCCCCCTGCCTCGATCGAACGAAGCTCCTCCCAGGCGGCGCGCGCCAAATCGCTGGTGAGCCGCTCGACGAACCAGCTGCCGCCGGCTGGGTCCGCCACCTTGCTGAGGTGGGATTCCTCCCGAAGCACGACCTGCGTATTGCGGGCAACCCGCCGGGCGAGCTCGTCGGGGGAACCGATCGCGCAGTCGAATGGCAGGGTCGCGATGCTCTGAGCGCCGCCCAGCACCGCGGCGGTGCACTCGGCTGTGACACGCAACATGTTCACCCAGGGGTCACGCTGCGACTTGGTGAAGCGCGACGTTCGACAATGCATCTGCATGGCGGCTGCGCGAGGCTCAGCGCCGGCGCTGAGCACCACCTTGGCCCAGAGCCAACGAGCCGCGCGAAGCTTGGCAATTTGCGTGAAGAAGTCGCTCGAGACCGCATAGCTGAAACCGATCTGGCGAGCCGCAGCATCGGCGCTCATTCCCGCATCGGTGAGCTGGCGAAGGTACTCGATGCCAGTCGCGATCGTGTATGCGAGCTCTTGCACGATGCTGGCGCCCCCGCCGTCGTACGGGTCGCTCGAGACGTTTGCGGCGCGGAGGCCGGGCGCGTTGACGGAGCACCAGGCACTGAGGTCCGCAAGCTCGGAAAACCTCGCGCGGAGCCCGCCCTGGATGCACCCCTCCGCGGCAAGTAGTCCGACCGGGTCGGCGCCGAGGCAGCCTTGCAGCTCGCCGTACGCAACCTCGCGGCGCTTGGCGACCGCAAGGAAACCCGCGGCCACGGCCAACGCGTCTGAACCACCATCGACCGCAACCGGTGTCTTTGCGAGGTCGACCGCAGCAAGCAGATCATCGAGCTCGTCGATCGTCAGCACCCGGCATCCGCGGCGCGGCCCCAGACGCAACCCAATGCCCTCGACGCCACGTTCGACGTCCTGCCGGATCATCTCCTTGCAGACGCTGGGCCGGGGATCGTCGTACTCCTGCTGAATCACCCAACCGCCGAGAGGCGATGCGCCGCGCACATACGGAAAAACACCGGGCAGGCCCGGAGCGCCCAGACCCTCGACGTCCTCTGCCGCGTAGAGCGGTTCCAAGGGCGGTCCACCCGGCGCGGCCGAGCGGAGCCCCGCAAATGAGGCGCCTTTGAGGTCAGCCTCCACCTTCGCTATCCACTCGGACTTGGTCACGGGCGGAAACACGTTCATTCGCTCGTCGGAGTTAGACACGGCGAAAGTTAGATAGACTAGAGAGAATGGGGCCGCAATGCGTCTCTAGGGCCTTCTCGAATCCTTGCCCTCGGCCTCGCCAGAGCTCTCCCAGAACTCTTCGACGGGGCCGACGCGGTCCTGCAGATCGACATAGGCATCGCCGACGTTGACGAGCACGTAGCCAACACCCTTCTCGCGCCCCAGACGGGTCTGTATCCGAGCTAAGTCGATCACGCTCATCCCCGATGACACGACCACCATCACGCGATGGGCGAGACGGGCAGCGCGGCGCAAAACCGGACCGCTTAGAGGACCATTCCAGGCCAGCGCCACGCCGGTCACCCCTCCGGGTTCGGGCGCCGCCGTCATGGGTCCCGGCGCCGCCGAGCGCCGGATTTTGGCGCTCTCATCATCATCGTCTCCGAGCAGCCTGACTGCCGCGCGCATCACCGCGTTGGACGCACCGGCATGCGCCGATTCGGAGCCAAGGTGAACCGCGCGACCAGCCCGATGCGCGGTTTGATCGCCATCGACGGGCACCGGCCGCGTCAGCAGGAAGGCGTCTTCTTCGCCTGCTGCATCGTTTGCGGGGGATGGGGTCATAGCGCGGTCGGTGCCGCTGACTGGCACCATCATGCGAACGGTGGCCCGGGCACCTCGCTTGCGCCGAAACGGCTCGAGGCTCGCCGAAGGCCCGGGCCGATCGGTCGATGTGATCGGAGAAACCGACGCCTCGATGGGGGGCGCGCTCGAAGGAGGCGCCGTTACCATCGATGGCGGGCTGGACGAACGGATCGCGGGCAAGCCGAGCATCGTCTTCTTTCGGGGCGGCCTCGAGGAGTACGCGGTCTTGACCTCGGACTTCGTCTCGGCCTCCGGTGGAGGCGTCACGACTGGTGGCGGAGAAGCCGAACCAACCCCCGGCGGAATGAAACCTTGAATCGTCGGGCGTGACTGTGACCTACCCCCCGAGGTGCTCGGGGCGCGCCCCGGCGCAACCGAAGAAGACGCTTGCGACGAAAGCTGCCGCGGCGCGGCAACCGAAGGAGGCGTGAGCCGCGGCATGCGCGGGTTCGGCGTCGGCGTCACCAGGGGCGGCGCGCCTGACCCTGCGCCGGCCCTTTCGCCCACATCCAAAATCGCTGCGGCCAGCCAGGGGGCATCAGCGAGGCGCATCGCAAACGAACAGGCGATGTCGCGCTCCGCTTCGGTGGCGGGCACAACCAGCGTCCGCCCCGAACCGTAGACCCCGTAGTCCTCGAGCTCGTTGACGAAGGTCTCGAGCGCGCCCGGATCGCGGGGCCATACGCTCGTGCCGAGCACGGGACCGTTCCCCCACCAGGCGACCTCGCGAGGCGCTTCGACCTTGAGGGTTCTCAGCCGTCGAACGATGATCAGCAGCGCGAAGATCAACGTGAGCAGCACGGGAAGCAGAACCAGCAGGAGCACGTGCGCCTTTGAGCGACTCGACTCCTCGGGCAACATCGGGGCGGACATGACGCGAAACCCGGTTAGGGGCCTCAGCGCAGCATCTCGAAGCTTGGCGGCGCGCTCCGTCAGCTCATTCAGCCGCTCGTCCGCAACCTGGAGCGCTCCGAGAACCTGGCGCGCTTCACCTTCGCCCGGAGCGAGCGCCTCCGCTTCGTCCTGGGTCGCCTTCAAGAGGACACGCAGTGCAGATTCCCGCTCCCTGGCGCCCGCCAATGCGGCCCGGGCCGTGGCGAGTTGCTGATCCACCGACGCCCGAGCGGGATTGCTGGCCATGGTTTGCCCGCTGAGCTCGGACTTCTCGCCCTTCCTCTGCGCTTGCAGGCTGGCGACTCTTTGTTTGAGCGCTTGCACCCTCGGATGCTGCTCACTCAAGGAAGAACGCGCAGCGGCGAGCTCCGAGCGCGCCTGCGAAAGCGGGGCGTCGACAGGCGAGCCCTTCGTTGCGCTAGCGACGATTTGGCGGGGAAGCTCTGCCTGCGCCTTCTCGAGCTCTTCGATGCGCGCCTGCTGAGACGCCACCTCGACCGAGGCTTCGTCGGCTTTGGCCCGAAGCCCCGAGGCGCGTTGGAAGAGCTGCTGTTGCTCCTGAATTAGATCCGGCTTCCCGCTCTTCTCCCGAAAAGCCTCGTAGACCGCGGTGGCCTCGTCGCGCCTCTTCTTGGCGTTCTCCAGCGCCGCATCGTTCTCGGCAGCGAGACGATCGAGCTTCCCTCTGTTGAAGCTGACCTGGCTCGCGAGAAACACGTCGAGCACCGCTTGCGCGAGTGCGTGCGCACGTTCTGCGCTCGAGGCCCGCCCAGTGATGCGCATCGCCGCCTTCCCCTCGAGCGTCGCGTCGATTTGCGTCTTGAGCTGCTCGAGTGAAACGTCCAAGCTCAAGCGATCACGAACTTCGCGAAGACGGCTCGCGGCCAGAGCAGCATCGATGAACGCGCCGGGCGTAGGCGCCGCGCCCTCGCGTTCGAGCTCTGGCGTCCCCTCGAACAGAAGCAGCGCTGACGACTCGTAAGTCTTCGGCAGGAAGAAGGACGCAAGCAGCGCGAGCAGCGATACGATCAGAAACGCTTTGAGTAAGCGCTTTCGACTGTCGGCCACGATCCACAACAAGCGCCGCGGCTCGACGGGCAGACCCGGACGACTTGGCTTGGTAGCCGACCCGTCTCCATCATCCAAGTCGTGCATCGCGTCGTCCAAATTGCGTCCTCTGCTTCAATGAGCATGGCTGTCCAAGCGCCCTTTGGGCAAGTCGACAAGCGATGTGAGGCTGCTAACGTCGCCGCCGATCATGCGTCCATGGGGGGAAAAACTGCTAGCCACCTGGGGCATCGCCTGGGTCTCCCTCTTGCTTGGGAGGGCGATTTGGCGACTCGCCCCGCTCGCGCTCGAACCCTGGACTCAGGACCTGATGACGAACGGCCAGAAGGGGATCTACATCGGCTGGCTCGTCGCGAACGCCTACTTGGAGGGGTATCGCGGTTTTCAACTAAAGTTCTCTCCTCGTGTGGTGTCCCGGGCGATCTATCTCGGCCAGAATCCCCGACCGCTCTGGGTCATCCTGGCGCTCCCGTTTTGCATGAGCCTCTTCCACTCGACCCGGCGCCAGTTGACGGTGAGCTGGGTTTTCGTCGTGGCCATCGTTCTGTTGATTTGGTGGGTCCGTTCGCTGCCGCAACCTTGGCGCGGGATCGTCGACGGGGGAGTCGTGCTCGGCCTCATGTGGGGCCTGGGCGTGATCTGGTGGCTTTTCTTGCGCTATCTCATGGGCGCAAAAATGCCCCCTCCGGGTGATATTCCTCCCGAAAAAGCAGCCCAAGAGCAGCCCGCCCTCGCTTGATTCGTCATTTTTTTCGGCAAAGCGCAAAGCAAGGATAGAAAATCCCTGAAAAACGCAGGCTGAACGGGCTCTCAGCCTTGGCATTAGGGTATCCGAACCTGCACACTGGCACTTGAGGGGATTCGGGCCACACTTGGCCTCGCGAAAATGGGGAACGAGCAATCACACAGGCAAACTCAATCCAGGCTCGTGCCTTGGATTTGTGCGGTGACCGCGACGTCTCTGGTGTGGCTGTCCGGATCGTTCGGCACCTCTGCATCCGCTGAGCTTCCGATGACCGGCAACCCCGTGCTTCGCGAAGCACAACACGCGGAGTCGCACGCCGAGCCTTCCGACGCAGACCTCGAAAAGATCGCGCGGATGCCGCGCGCCGTTTCGCCTTCGGACATCGAGCCGAACCCGAGCGTTTCGGTCGGCTATCCGAACCGCGGCCTGCTTCGATTCGGGATGCGGATCAACGACGACAAGGACTTCGAGATCAAGGTCGGTTCTCAGGACTCGCGTCATGGCACCGGCGAGCTCGTTCGATTGATCGAACGCGCGGCGCACGAGGTCGCTTTCCGCTACCCACGCTCTGAGCTGACGGTCGGTGACCTCTCGCGAATTGGAGGCGGCCGATTCCGCCCGCATGTCTCGCATCAAAGCGGTCGCGATGTCGACATCGGTTTCTACATGCTCGATCGGCGCGCGACGCCGGTGAACGTGCACATGTTCGTCCGCTTCAACAATCAGGCTATGGGCAAGCAGTGGGGCAACCTCTACAAGTTCGATGCCGCACGGAACTGGGCGTTGATGGAATCGCTGCTCAGCCACCCGACGACCGACGTACAGCACATCTTCGTTTCAAACGCGATCAAGCGTCGCCTCCTCGATCAGGCGGTGAAAGAACGTGCGAACCCGGAGCTGCTCATGCGCGCCAAGCGCGTGATCACGCAGCCCCGCCACGGTGCGCCTCACCGAAGCCACTTCCACGTCCGAGTCTACTGCGCCGACGACGATCGTCCGATGTGCAAGGACCGCCCGCCTTTCTACTCATGGCATCAAGGGGCGAATAAGGCACCGGCCGTCAGCGCGCTCAAACCCAATGATTCATGAGCTTGAAGGGTCACTTCTGGACCCTCGGCCCGTTTCTTCGTCATAACCTGCTGCCGCCCAAGGTTCCCGACTGGCAACGCTGGGAGACGAGCCTACGCGATGGCGTGGTCGGCACGCTCGAGCTGAGCGGTCGGCTGAGCGACAACGCCGCATCCGATACCATCGTCGTGATCGTGCACGGCCTCGGCGGAAGTGCGACGAGCTACTATGCTCGCCAAGCGGCGCTCGCCGCGGCGCGCGCTGGGATTGACAGCCTCCGCCTGAACCTTCGCGGCGCGGATCGCAGCGGGGCTGATTACTATCATGCCGGCCTCACTGACGACCTCGACGCTGCGCTGCGAAGCCCCGCACTGGCAGGCTACGCCAACATTCTGCTGCTCGGCTACTCGCTGGGCGGCAACATGATGCTCCGCTACCTCGCCGATCACCCGGAATCGCGCGTGCGAGCCGCGGCTACCGTTTGCTCGCCGATCGATTTGAAGCCGGGCGCGCGCGCGATCGATCAGCCGCGAGGACTTTTCTATCGCCGACACATCTTGAACGCGCTCAAGGATATCTACCGCAACGTTGCCGAACGTCGTGAGGTGCCTCTATCGCTTCGAGAAGCCCTACGCATCGACACGATCGAGCAGTGGGACGAACGGGTCATCGCGCCGCGTCACGGTTTCGCGGGCGCCGAGGACTACTGGGCGAAGACGAGCGCTTGCCACGTCCTCGAAGACATCGAGACGCCGACCCTCTTCATCGCGACCGAGGGGGATCCGATGGTGCCGATCGACACAGTGCGGCCTTGGCTCCACAATGCGACCGGGCTGCGGCGGATCGTCACCCAGCGGGGGGGCCACGTTGGCTTTCCGCAGAAACTGGACCTTGGACTGGGCTCCGGGGGTACCGTCGAAGACCAAATCCTCCAATGGATGCTGGCACCCAAATAGCTCTGCGCCCGGCCTGTGCCGCCCTTCTCTGCCTTTTCTCGTTGCTCTGTTGCAAGGATGAGCCGGCCCAGGCTCCCGAAGGGCCTCCACGGCCCGCCTCCTGCCCCGAAACTCGCGAAGTGGCGCCTCCCCTCGCCAACGTGTCGGCAGCGCACGAGACGGTCGACTACTGGATCCGCAGGAACGAGACCTACGGCTCGCTCGACGAGCCGATGCTGGACGCGGAGGCGGTGCGGCGTCACGAGCTGGCGCTTCGCGAGCCTCGCGACGGGGAGCCGATCGGCCAGGCGGACCTGCTGGCGCCCGTCGACCGCGATGCCTTGCGGGTTCAACTCGAGGAGCGCCTGGCCTACATGAGGCAGCGGCTTCAGGCCCAGGAGCTCGTCGACTCCAGGGGCAGGGCCATCGAGGCAGAGGTGCTGGCTGTCTTCGAAGTGTCCGCTTCGATCGACGAGCTGGAGGAGTGGAGAGTCGTCGAGAAGCTCGAGGCGCTTCGCTGCGGGCCCTACGACGGCGGCTTCTACACGGCGCCCGTCGACCGGGACTTCGACCGCAACCGTTGCAGCACCGTGCGCGACGGCGAGCTCGTTCAGATCCTCGGGCGCTGGCCGAACGGGATGCTCCTCGGGCGCACGCCGTACGCACTCGGCTGGGTCCGTGGCAAAGCCCTCTCCTCGCCGATAGAACGGGAC
>Ga0316189_10002245_pt1 | contig 19007 bp, 16 predicted proteins | sample LowCovwburrow_MG_FD_204930 | JGI IMG/M metagenome (GOLD analysis project Ga0316189, IMG submission 204930) | Coastal sediment microbial communities from Maine, United States - Lowes Cove worm burrow | ecosystem: Environmental > Aquatic > Marine > Coastal > Sediment | place: USA: Maine...
GCCAGCCGTATAGCGCCGATTCCTGAAGTACGTAGCGCCTTGTTGAGCATGCAACGTCGCTGCCGAATAGCTCCCGGATTAGTCGCCGATGGTCGTGACATGGGCACAATCGTCTTCCCAGATGCATCATTCAAGGTGTTTTTGACTGCCAGTGCTGAAATAAGGGCGAAAAGACGCTTTGATCAGTTGAATGCAAAGGGTATCGATGTTAACCTCGCGCGCCTGTTAGAGTCGATTCAAGCACGTGATGTCCGAGATTCGAGTCGAGACGCTTCTCCGCTTAAGCCCGCTGAAGATGCCTTGGTTCTAGATACTTCTGAACTCACTATAGATGAAGTCGTTACGCGCATTTTGGCTCTTATAAAATAACGCGGACCTTCAGTCGGGCTGAAGCAACGTTTAGATAAAACACTCTTTATAACTGAGGCCGCAGGCGCTGTATCACAGTACCTTACTCCAGTTAGAGGGAAGTGTTGAGAAGGTAGAGTTATGAGCGAATCATTCGCCCAAATGTTCGAAGAGAGCCTATTAGACACCGTGATGACCATCGGTGAGGTAATCAAAGCTGAAGTTGTATCGGTCGAAAACGACTACGTTATGGTAACAGCAGGCTTAAAATCAGAAGCCGAAATCCCACTATCTCAGTTTGCTAAAGTCGATGGCGAGTACAATGTACTGGTTGGCGATTTGGTAGAAGTTGCGATCGAAAGCGTTGAAGACGGCTACGGTCGTACTAAACTGTCTCACGATAAAGCACGACGTGTACGCGTTTGGGCTGAGCTAGAAAAAGCACACGAAAACGAAGATATCGTTGTTGGTCAAATCACTGGCAAAGTAAAAGGCGGTTTCACCGTGTCTCTACAAAATGTCCGTGCTTTCCTACCAGGTTCTTTGGTTGATGTGCGTCCTGTAAAAGATTCTGCGTATCTTGAAAACCGTGACTTAGAGTTGAAAGTTATCAAGATCGACAAAGCACGTAACAACGTTGTTGTTTCTCGCCGCGCGGTGGTTGAACACGAGTTGGGTGCTGAGCGCGAAGAGCTGCTTAGAACTATTGAGGAAGGTCAAATCGTTAAAGGTATCGTTAAGAACCTTACTGATTATGGTGCTTTCATCAACTTGGGCGGTATCGACGGCTTGCTACACATTACGGACATGGCTTGGAAACGCGTTAAGCATCCTTCTGAGATCTTGGAAGTTGGTCAAGACATCGAAGCTCGCGTATTAAAGTTCGACAAAGAAAAAGCACGTGTATCCCTAGGTATTAAGCAAATGGGCGATGACCCATGGAAAGACCTAGCACGCCGCTTCATGGTTGACACTCGCCACTACGGTAAAGTGACAAACATCACCGATTATGGTGCTTTCGTTGAGTTGGAAGACGGTGTTGAAGGTCTAGTTCACGTTTCAGAAATGGATTGGACTAACAAGAACATTCATCCAAGTAAAGTATGCCAAGTAAACGACGAAGTAGAAGTTGTTGTACTTGAAATCGATCCAGAACGTCGTCGTATCTCTTTAGGTATGAAGCAATGTCGTTCAAACCCTTGGGATAGCTTCGCAGCGACTCACAAGAAAGGCGATAAAGTTACTGGCAAGATCAAATCGATCACTGATTTTGGCGTATTCATTGGCTTAGACGGCAATATTGACGGTTTAATTCACTTAAGTGATCTTTCTTGGAACGAAGAAGGCGAAGATGTAATTCGCAACTTCGCCAAGGGCGATGAGCTTGAAGCGGTTGTACTAGCCGTTGATTCTGATCGAGAACGTATTTCACTTGGTGTTAAGCAAGTTTCAGGTGATCCGTTCAGCGATTTCGTTGCCAATAACTCTAAAGGTGCCGTTGTTAACGGTACGGTTAAAGAAGCTGACGCACGCGGTGTTACTATTGAAATCGAGCAAGGTGTCGAAGGTTATCTTCGTGCAGCTGAGATTTCGCGTGACCACGTTGAAGATGCATCTGCAATCTACCCGGTAGGGACTGAAGTTGAGACTAAGGTTACGGCGATTGACCGCAAGACCCGTCGCATCTCACTCTCGATCAAAGCTTTGGAAGCGCAGCACGAAAGTGAAGCGATTCAAGAGTACGGTAGTGGCTCGAGTGAGTCAGGCAGCAGCAGCTTATTAGCTGAAAAACTAAAGCAGTCACTGAATAAGTAAGCTGATTTAGTGTTCTGAAAACCTGCGCCTCGATGCAGGGAGTTTTGCAAAAGAAACCTTGGTTGACTAACGTCGGCCAAGGTTTTTTACATTTGCATGTTGATTCTAATCGTTTTTAATTTTAAAGAAACAATATCAGTAACTTAGATCAATTTATTGTCTCTAGAGTTATTGCGCCTTTGCGTTGCAAAATTTATACTTGGTCGCCTAAAAAATAGTCAAGGGTAGAGGTTAATGATGAAAACACCAACAATCACAAGATCGGAATTGATTGAGTCATTGGTAGACAAACAGCCGCATTTGGCTCATCGGGATGTCGAATTAGCTGTAAAAACCGTGTTGGAGCGCATGGGCAGTGCATTTGAAGAGGGTGACCGTATTGAAATACGTGGTTTCGGTAGTTTCTCTTTACATTATCGACCTGCACGAGTTGGGCGTAACCCGAAAACGGGTGAATCGGTTGCTGTTGAAGATAAATTTTCTCCGCATTTTAAGCCCGGAAAAGAATTGAAAGAGCGAGTCGACGCGCTCAATTCTTGAATTCATCATTGCATTTATCAGATAAATAGGAACGAGGCGATCGGTCTATGAAAAAAGTATTGTCAATTATTTTGTTTCTTGTCTTTGCGCTGTTTGCGTTAACACTAAACTTGAAGAACCCAGATGTCGTTACGCTTCGCTATTATTTTGATATCGAACGCGAGGTCGATTTATTCGTTTTGTTGCTGGTTCCTTTTATAGTGGGTATGTTTCTTGGTGTTCTGCTGATGAGTTTTTCAGTGGTTCGCACCAAAATGCAGGTCGGTAAGACTAAGCGCGAGCTTGCTAAGGTTGAGAAAGAGGTTCAAAACCTTAGAGCTGCACCGATAACTGAACCGATGAAGGACGAGCTTTAGTCAACGTCTATGGCTAGAGTTGAGGCTTGTTCACAGTGAGTTTATTATCGCAATGGAATTGGACTTGGCCGGCGATAGCGCTGGCCTTTTTATTGGGTGTTATTGGAAGCCGGTGGCTGTTTGTTAAACTCGGTTTTGGGCAAAAGCAGGCAGTTAATAAGGAGTATTTTAAAGGACTCAATTTTTTATTAAACGAGGAGCCAGATAAAGCCATCGAAGTATTTATTAAAGCGTTGGAGGTCGACAGTGAGACTGTTGAACTTCATTTAGCGCTTGGTGGTTTATTTCGCCGAAAAGGCCAGGTCGACAGAGCGACTCGAATACACCAGAATTTAATCGCTCGGCCGAGCTTGACGGACGACCAGCGAATGCAGGCGATTCACGAGCTCGCAAACGATTACTACAAGGCTGGCTGGCTAGATCGAGCTGAGAACCTCTTCAGTGAACTTAAAGACTCTACCGCTTACCGAGTCCTTGCAATTGAGGGTCTAGTACGTATTTATCAGCAGGAAAAAGAATGGCAAAAAGCGATTGACGTGTTGCGACTGCTAAAGCGTGGCGAGCGCCACCACGTTAGTAAGCAAGTGGCCCACTATTATTGTGAGTTGGCTGAGCTTTCTATCAGCATAGGTGATTATCAAATCGCCCGCCAGCATTTACGCAATGCTCGCAGCGAGCATCCATCTATCGCTCGTAGTTTGTTGCTACGGGGAGACTTGCGTTCGGCGGAGGGCGATCACGCAGGCGCTAGAAATTTATGGTTAACCTTAGCTGAGTTGCATCCGAATTTCGCCGAGCTTATTGTTGAAAAAATGATAGCGAGCTTCAAGATTACCGGAAACTCAAGTGAGTTGGAAAATTATTTGCTAGATGTAGAGATTGTGCCAAAGGGTGCAGATTCCTTTAAGGTGTGGCAAACGTCACTCGAGAGAATTTTAGGTGAATCGGCCGCGATAGACCACATGCTCAAAAAAACTAATAACCGGGGTATGAGTTCACCGCTTGCCGAGTACTTAACTGCGGCCTTAGCGGAAAATAAGCTTAGTGGCGACCGTGGCGCTGCGTTATTAAAAAAAATGTTGAATCGCGCAAAATCTGAAAAGATTGAGTATACTTGTGTTGGGTGTGGTTTTGATACTAAAGCCATGTATTGGTTTTGTCCAAATTGCGGGCAATGGGAAAGTTTTCGTTAGCGGCCGATTATCAGCCGACTTGGTGGCGTCGTTTATCCGTCAGTTGTTAGAATCTAGTAACTATGGTTTAGTAACGACATTCAAGTAACGATGGTTTAGTAACTGTGGTTTAGTAACGAGTGTTTAGTAACTATGAGTAAGTTGCCGATGCTGCCGATGGTCAGTTCTGAAGAGAGTTGCGATAAATTAATTAGACATAAATTTTAGATAAAGAGTATTCCTGTGACCACCGAAATCAAACATCTAGTTTTCAAAGGGATTGAAAAGAAGGAGCAAATCTTATTCAAGTCATTCTTGAATTTGGCTAAAAATGAGCTCGAATATCAGGTTGTTATTTTAAAAGAGAATGTTGACTCACTGGAGAACGCCGATATTGTAATTGTTGACTCAAGTTATCAGCTTTCGCCTGAAGAAGAGTCGCTCAGCGGTTTGCCTACAATTAGAGTCGGCAATGATGCAAACGGTTCGCCCGGCCAGATTGTGCGTCCAGTACAATGGAGCGACTTCAGAACCCAGTTAACGCGGCTTGATCTTGAGGGCGGTGCGGAACCATTAATCCCATCTGATAAGATTTTGCCTCAAGAAATGCAGTTCGCTATTGCAGATATGGATGAAAAGTCTGAATCTGATTCGAAACAGTCGGATGATTTTCCAGATGCCGAGGAGTTTGATTATGAGCTGGATAATTTAAGCATTGATTATCATAGTTTCACCAATAGTGAGTACATGAAAGTAGTCGATGATGTGAAAGGCTTCAAAGACGGCGAAGAAGAACCGGATATCCCTCAAGCTGTGGTACTTGTTACTGATGATGAAAGCGCATCTAATAACAGTGTTCTTGTGATCGAAACTAATAGTTTAGATGCGTGGGAGATGAGTGAGTCAGAAATCGAAGATGATACAGGCATCAACGCCGACTCAATTGAGAGTGACTCGAGTTATGTCGACGAAGAGGCAGAAGCAAAGTTATCAGCAAGGCTTTCGGCTGGCTCAGTGGTGCAGCCTGGAGCTGATTTTTGGAGTGAAGACGCCGTAATCTTTTCAGGTCGTGAGCAATTGTTATTTGTTAAACCCGAGCGTGATGCCGTTTACTCCTCGCTGGAGCCAGGCAAGTGGACCGCCGCTATCCGCAAAAAAACTATTACCAAGTGCGCGTTAGGCTTGTCATGGCGACCAACCGATGAGCTTAGGGCGTTTCCGATTAGTCGTCTGGTTTGGGCTAATACAATAGCGACTAAGAGTGAGAGTCTGGCGTCGGGGTTAGATTCGCAGACCGAATATATTCTTGAGTGCTGGCCCCACTTTGATTTGCTAGAGTTGGATAATATGTTGCTAAAGCTATGTACTATGCTTTTTGTTCGACCCGAAAGCCCACATAGTCTGATGCAAAAATCTGGTTATAGTCGTTCAGTAGTTTATGGATTGGTTAATGCCTGTCATGAGTTAGATATTCTTCGAGTGTCGGACGAGTTCGACTTGGGCAAGTTTTCTGACTTAGATGCCGATGAAGGCGTATTTGGAAAAATAAAAGATGTATTTAGGAGTTAATATCGAGCGGTCTCGGGCCTTTTTAGCGACCGATAATATATTCTCCCTAGACTTTCTAATTATTTATCAATGTATAACGAGTGAATTAAGTGCTTAATATTGCAATTGCGGGCGTTGCTGGCCGAATGGGAAGAACCTTAATTCAAGCCGTAGTTAATGCCTCTCAAGGCGATATTCGCTTGACTGGCGCAGTACAACGTCCGGGCAGTAGCTTGTTGGGTGTTGATGCGGGTGAACTTGCAGGGGTAGGGCGGATTAATGTGCCGGTGGTCGCTAGTCTCGATCAAGCTGACTTTGATCTGTTGATCGATTTCACTACAATTGATTCGACCTTGGCCAATCTAGAGTATTGCCTTGCGCATCGCAAGGCAATGGTCGTCGGCACTACTGGATTCAGTGACAGCGAGAAGCAACTTCTTACTCGGGCAGGAGACTCGATTTCGATTGTTTTGGCCGCTAACATGAGTGTTGGCATGAATCTTTGCTTTCATTTGCTCAAACAAATGTCCGAGGTGTTGGCTGTTGATTCAGATATCGAAATCATTGAAACTCATCATCGATATAAGGTTGATTCCCCTTCTGGTACGGCGTTGCGTCTAGGTGAAGTGATTGCCGAGTCGCTCGGTCGAGATTTAAATGAGGTTGCTGTTTATGGCCGCGAGGGTATTGGTGAGCCTCGGGATCGCGAAACTATCGGCTTTGCGACCATTAGAGGTGGTGACGTGGTTGGTGATCATACGGTTTTATTTGCCAGTGAGGGTGAGCGGGTTGAGCTAACGCACAAAGCATCATCTAGAATGACTTTCGCTAAGGGGGCGGTGAGAGCCGCCATTTGGCTAAGTGATAAGCCTCCAAGCTGTTACGACATGCAAGATGTGTTAGGGCTTTCTAGTTAAGTCGAGAAAAGAGTCGACTTAAGGGGCTTAAGGCTGATGCTTTAAGTTTAAACAAAGGGTGGGGCTTAAACAGGCTGGCAATGGTATAGGCACAGTTGGTTTCGATGTCCCAAGCTAGTGCTATCTATCAACGGGGCAGGTATTAAGTTTGGTGCAACTGCTAGCCTCGGGACTACGATGATTTTATTGTGGTTTTAAGACGCTTTATTATTGCATAGATAAGTGCCTATCGGCTAGAATACGCACCGATGAAAAGACCACTCATATCACCTTCTAAACCCTATTGGGTTACCAGTGAATCCAGTGGTGTTTGTAGATAAAATTCAGAAAAGGGAGAAGCCTTTAATAAGTCTTCTCCCTTTTTTTAAGCAAATTTTATCGCCTTCTAAATTAACCTTAATAAATTTTGCGCGCTCATCAACGCTCAAAGTCATAATAAAAAGGCTCGAATCGTGAAATATACGGCACTATTAGCACTCGCAGATGGCACTCTGTTCTGGGGTCAGTCAATTGGCGCAGAAGGCAAATCAGTAGGCGAGGTTGTATTTAATACCTCAATGACGGGCTACCAAGAAATCTTGACAGATCCATCATATTCACAGCAAATTGTTACCCTAACCTACCCTCATATTGGCAATACCGGTACCAACGAGGAAGATACTGAATCGAACTTTGTCTATGCCAACGGCCTGATCATTCGTGATTTACCACGCTTGGCCAACAATTGGCGAAAGACTCAGAACCTCGATGATTACCTGAAAGATAATGACACTGTCGCAATTGCCGATATCGATACTCGTCAGTTAACACGAATTCTTCGAGAAACAGGTGCTCAAAACGGTTGCATTGTCGCTGGTGACGAACTTGACTCTGACGCCGCAATCTCAGCAGCCAAAGCCTTTGCTGGCCTAAAGAACATGGACCTAGCTAAGCAGGTCACAACTAAAGAAGCCTATACATGGTCTCAAGCTGAGTGGACTTTAGACGGAGGTTACGAGCACAAGAGCGACGGCAAATTTAACGTTGTAGCATACGACTTTGGCGTCAAGCATAATATTTTGCGAATCTTAGTGCAGCTAGGTTGCAATGTGACGGTAGTACCTGCGCAAACCTCGGCATCTGAGGTGTTGGCACATAAGCCTGATGGTGTCTTTTTGTCAAATGGCCCGGGTGATCCAGAACCCTGCGATTATGCAATCAAGGCTACGCAAGACATTATCGCTGCTGGCATACCTATTTTCGGTATCTGCTTGGGTCATCAAATTTTGGCTTTAGCATCAGGAGCTAAAACAGAAAAAATGTAATTTGGTCATCATGGAGCAAACCACCCGGTGCAAGACCTACTCTCTAAGAAGGTCATGATCACCAGCCAAAATCATGGTTTTGCAGTTCAAGAAGCTGGCTTACCAAGCAACTTAGAAGTAACCCATCGTTCGCTTTTCGATAACACTATTCAGGGCATTTCACGTACTGACGCGGCCGCGTTCTCGTTTCAAGGTCACCCTGAGGCAAGCCCTGGTCCGAGAGATGTAGCACCGCTGTTCGAGCGCTTTATCGAGATGATGACCCAACATGGCACCAACGCCAATGCGCAAGCTTAAGAGGATTTAGAGATGCCAAAACGTACTGACATTGAAACCGTCTTAATTATCGGCGCAGGCCCAATTATTATTGGCCAAGCGTGTGAATTCGATTACTCTGGAGTTCAAGCCTGTAAGGCTTTGAAGGAAGAGGGCTATCGCGTAGTGTTGGTTAATTCCAACCCTGCCACAATCATGACCGACCCTGGCTTTGCTGACGCAACGTACATCGAACCAATAAGTTGGCAGGCGGTCGAAAAGATCATCGAGGTCGAACGTCCAGACGCACTGCTACCGACTATGGGCGGCCAAACAGCGTTGAACTGCGCACTTGATTTAGAGCGTGAAGGCGTTTTGAGCAAGTACAATGTTGAAATGATCGGTGCCAAGAAAGAGGCTATCGATAAAGCTGAGGATCGACAGCAGTTTAAAAATGCGATGACCAAAATTGGCCTTGAGATCGCTCGCGGTGATATAGCCCATGATATGCAAGAGTCGTTCGCGATTCTAGAAGATCTAGGCTTACCGGTTATCATTCGTCCATCCTTTACTATGGGCGGCACTGGCGGCGGCATTGCTTATAATAAAGAAGAGTTTGTTGAGATTTGCGAGCGTGGTTTAGAGGCATCTCCAACCAACGAATTGCTGATCGAAGAATGTATTTTTGGCTGGAAAGAATACGAGATGGAAGTGGTTCGCGACCATCAAGATAACTGCATTATTATTTGCGCGATCGAGAACTTCGACGCAATGGGTGTGCATACGGGTGACTCAATTACCGTAGCACCGGCACAAACATTAACTGATAAGGAATATCAGCTTATGCGCGACGCGTCACTTGCCGTGTTGCGAGAGATCGGTGTTGATACCGGTGGCTCAAACGTGCAGTTTGCGATTGACCCGAAGACTGGTCGTATGATCATTATCGAAATGAATCCACGGGTGTCACGCTCGTCTGCATTGGCTTCAAAAGCGACCGGTTTTCCGATTGCTAAGGTCGCCGCTAAGTTAGCCGTCGGTTATACCTTAGACGAGTTACGCAACGACATTACTGGCGGTTTAACGCCAGCGTCTTTCGAGCCAAGCATTGATTATGTGGTTACTAAAATTCCACGATTCGACTTTGTTAAGTTTCCGCAAGCTGACGATACACTGACCACCCAGATGAAGTCGGTTGGCGAAGCCATGGCTATCGGCCGTACCTTTCAAGAGTCATTGCAAAAAGCGATGCGTAGCTTGGAGATTGGAAGTCATGGGTTTGAGCCTCAACTTGGTACTTTAATTGGCAACGAGCGACGCGACCGACTAAGCGCAGCGCTTAGAGTGCCCAAAGCAGATCGGCTATGGTATATCGGCGATGCGTTTCGCGAAGGCTTGTCAATTGAAGATGTGCACCAAGCTACCGGTATCGAGCCTTGGTTCTTAGCTGAGATTGAAGACCTGATTGCGACTGAGCAGCAACTCTTTGGTAAGCAACTCGAGTCGCTAGACGCTGATCAAATGTTTGCTTTAAAGCGTAAAGGCTTCTCAGATGTTCGCTTATCGGAAATCTTTAAGGTTAGCGAAGAGCAGTTGCGTGCTAAACGTCATGCGCTGAAGATTCGACCGGTCTATAAGCGAGTTGACTCTTGCGCTGCTGAATTCGCAACCGCAACCGCGTATATGTATTCATCTTATGAGCACGAGTGTGAGTCACTCCCCGAGCAAGCCGAAAAAATCATGGTACTTGGTGGTGGGCCGAATCGTATCGGCCAAGGTATCGAATTTGACTATTGTTGTGTTCACGCGTCAATGGCATTGCGCGAAGCGGGTTACCAAACCATTATGGTTAACTGTAATCCCGAAACTGTATCGACCGATTACGATACCTCTGACCGACTATACTTTGAGCCACTAACGCTGGAAGATGTGCTCGAGATTGTGCATAAAGAAAACCCTTCGGGCGTAATAGTACAATACGGTGGCCAAACGCCATTAAAACTCGCTCGTCCATTGAAAGCGCAGGGTACAAAAATTATTGGCACCTCTCCAGAGGCTATTCACGCGGCCGAGGATCGCGAACAATTTCAGGCCTTGCTTAACGATTTAAAATTGAAGCAGCCGCCTAACCGTATTGCCTCAAGCGAAGATACAGCGCTAGCATTAGCTGAAGAAGTTGGCTATCCGTTAGTCGTTCGGCCGTCTTACGTACTCGGTGGTCGGGCAATGGAAATTGTGCATGACGCGCATGCGCTATCTAACTATATGCATTCGGCGATTCAAGTTTCCAATGAGTCGCCAGTGCTATTGGATCGGTTTTTGAACGATGCAATCGAAGTTGATGTCGATGCAATTTGTGATGGCACCGAGGTAGTTATTGGTGGAATCATGGAGCATATCGAAGAAGCAGGGGTTCATTCAGGTGATTCAGCCTGCTCTCTGCCTCCGTTTAGCTTATCTGAGACAATTAAAGCTGAGCTACGCGACCAAACCAGCCAAATGGCTTTGGCATTAAATGTGATTGGCTTGATGAATGTTCAGTTCGCTATCAAGGGGGACGACATTTATGTACTTGAAGTTAATCCGCGCGCCTCTCGTACTGTTCCTTTTGTTTCAAAGGCTACATCTCGACCATTGGCAAAAATTGCAGCCCTGTGTATGGCGGGCAAAACACTCGCCGAGCAAGGTATTATTAACGAAATTATTCCCGATTATTTCTCAGTTAAGGAAGCGGTATTTCCGTTTGTTAAATTTCCCGGCGTTGATACATTGTTGAGTCCTGAGATGAAGTCAACGGGTGAAGTAATGGGCGTTGGTGCCACCTTCGGTGCCGCGTACAATAAGGCGCAACAAGGTACTGGTTCAGATATCCCTCATGAAGGCACCGTATTATTTAGTGTGCGCGACTCGGACAAGGCCGTTGCTATTGATCTTGCTGCTTATTTATCTGAATCCGGTTTCACCATAGTTGCCACTCGCGGCACGGCTGAGGGCTTCAAGAAAGCTGGGATTGCGTGTCACACCGTGAATAAAGTAAGCGAAGGGCGGCCACACATCGTTGACATGATTATCGATGGCAAAGCTAACCTTGTAATCAATACAACCAGCAATAACAATACGGTTAAAGATTCGTACACAATTCGGCGTGAAGCATTGATGCACAAAGTGACTTACTTCACCAATATTGCGTCCGCCCGTGCTATGGTTGAGGCACACAAGGCACATGATGAAATGCGTGTTAGCAAGCTACAAGATCTGCATAGGACTATTACCCTATAGCACATAGTACATAGCACACCTGCATAGATACAAAGTTGTTGGCGTTTAGGGAGTTAAGGCTTCTTAAGCGCTTTTTCTGGTCATTTGCTTGACTCATTTGTGTCAAAATTATTGAACTTAAAATTATTAAAACGTATAAGAACTGAATTAAAATGGAACGAGTACTACTAACAAAGAAAGGCGCTGAAAAACTTCAGTTCGAATTGAAGAAACTGAAAAGCGAAGATCGCCCAAAGGTTATTCAAGAAATAGCAGATGCTCGAGCGCATGGTGACCTATCAGAAAACGCTGAGTACCACGCGGCGCGTGAGCAGCAAAGTTTTATTGAAGGTCGCATTAAAGAGCTCGAAAGCAACCTTGGCGTTGCTGAGGTTATCGATACGTCGAAACTAAATGTGAAAGGCAAGGTTGTATTCGGTGCCAAGGTAAAGCTGTATGACGAAGGTGCTGATGCAGAAGCGAGCTATCAAATTGTTGGCGATCTAGAAGCAGACATCGCGCTAGGGAAAATCTCGCTCAGCTCACCGATCGGCCGTGCATTGATTGGCAAATTTGAAGGGGATGAATTTACTTTTGAAGCTCCAGCAGGCGAAAAGGCGTACGAGATACTAGAGGTTAGCTACGATAGCTGAGGTGGGCTAAGTGCACTGATTTTGAAATGAACAAGCTTGTTTTTATTGTGTTCGCTTTGTCATTTGCTGTGACGACGAACGCGTTTGCTGATGTAAAGATTAAGCTACTCGCTAAGAAAAAGTGGACGCTAGTCGAAAGTGAAAATTTCAAGATCATCACTGATATACCGGCAAGAAAAGCCCGTGTGGTGGCCGAGCAAATAGAAAAATATCGAGCTTTTTGCGCATTCTTTTTAAATACTAAGCCGCGCCAAAGTGTGAACGCGAAAATGACCCTATTTATCACCGACACACGCCGTACATGGAAGGCTATGGGATTAGCTGGTGATCTTGTTAGTGTCCAGCTAAACCGCACCGGAATGCAGACCAGAATGTTTGTGGATATTAAAGGCTTTTTCGGCAATAGTTTTCGAGATGCTAATTCTGGGCGTTCAGTGGTACTCAATGCGATTGCTCAGGATTCACTTACTAGTGCGGGTATAGGTAAGGACTATCCTCTCTGGTTTCGTGTCGGCTTTGCGTATTACTTGGCCACGTATACCGAGTCCTCGAATAGGATTGTGCTCGGCAGTGTAGCGGCGTATAGCAGCCGTATTAGAGCAATATTAAATAGTGGTGGTGGCGTAACAAGTTTTGATAGCCAAGCATTATTCGCGCGCACAACGATGAACCAAAGGTCAGGCACAGGCTCTGATCGAAAATGGGTGCGTAAGGTGAATCAAATTTACATGCATTCGTTTTTTACCGTGCACTATTTGTATGCTGAGAGTGCGCGTAGGCAGCAATTAGTTGATTATTTGAGGGGGGTGACATCAGGGCAGACCCAAGACCAAGCATTCGCTGCTGCATTCTCTATGGATTATGCCGAGTTTGATAAGAACCTTCGTCAATATGTATCCGGTTCTAGTCTATCTGCACAGGCAATGGATCGTCATAAGGTCGAAGAATTAATGGCTCTGCCCGCTGACGAATCTTATAGGGTATCTAGGATTGATGATTCAGAATTCTTTAAGCAGTTCGCGCAGAGTGTTATTGAGCTAAGTGAGTCAGCAATTTCGAACCAAGATAAGCAGTCGTTTTTGGACGTATATAAAGAGCGTTATAAGCCAAGTACAGTGGAGGTCGATCAACTCTAAAGCGATCTAATGTTTGTTTATATCTAACTAGTGATAATATTTGATCGACAGCAATCGCCTGCTACTTTTATCTGCCAGCAAAGAGATAGCGTTTCTCGGTTGCCTTAAATACCGAGGGCTAGATGCTTGGAATAGTGATCTTCGCTTCTTCATTGGCGCGGTAAATTACCCCTACACGACCGATGAGTTGCACTGGTTCACTATTAGATTTGCTAGTGATTTGCGCTAACAATGCGACTTTCTCAGCTTTCTCATTACCGGGTAATTTAATCTTGATTAACTCATGTTGATTTAACGCGAGATCGATTTCGTTCATCACAGCATCGGTTAGTCCTTTGTTGCCAATCATAACAACAGGGTTAAGATTGTGAGCAATTCCACGTAAGTAGTTCTTTTGTTTTCCAGTTAGAGTCATTTAATGAGATAATTATTGGCTGCACAATAGCTTAACATCGTGCTATACATTTAAGAGGCGCGATTCTACCTAAATTCAGGAAAAAAACATCCAAAATGGCACGAAAAGGCAATAAAACTGGCGAATGGGCACGTCGTCATATCAACGATTCCTATGTAAAGAAGGCAACGAGCCAGGGCTACCGCTCGCGTGCTGTCTACAAATTTAAGGAAATCGATGAGCAAGACAGCTTAGTAACCGCTGGCATGGTGGTGGTCGATTTAGGCTCTGCACCTGGCGGTTGGTCGCAATACATCGCACGAAAATTCGGTGACAGAGTCACCATAATCGCTATAGATCTGCTAGATATGGACCCAATTGACAAGGTACACTTCATAAAGGGCGATTTTCAAGACGATGAAATATTAATGCAAGTCGATCAGTTGCTTGATGGTCGAAAAATTGATCTTGTAATCTCCGATATGGCCCCCAATATTACAGGTATTCGAAGTTCCGATGATGCGCTATATGAAAGTTTGCTGGATTCGGTGCTGTATTTCTGTGAAAAGCGCTTAAAAGCCAATAGCCACTTGCTTGTGAAGCTATTTGAAGGCAGCGCATCACATTATTTTCGACGCGAAGTGAAAAGTCGCTATAAAAGTGGTGTTGTACGTAAACCTGCGGCATCGCGGCCTAAAAGCCGTGAGTATTATTTTTTAGCTAGAAATCGGCTGGCTTAAGTATTATTAATGTGTTTCGGGCTCACACGATTACATGCAAGGCTGATACACTTAGTATCAATGTAAAGAAACTAATTTCCCCTCAATCTAGAGTGTTTAAAGGTGTTACGCAGTGAATAGACTCACCAACATAATTATCATTGGTCTGCTTTTTTTAATAGTAGGCTCATTTTTGGCGGACCAAAGCTCTGATGCCGGGATTTCCACTAAAGAGCTCAAATACTCAGAATTTATGGATCAGGTTACCAATGACAATGTCAAGTCATTGCTATTAGATGAAGGCGAATTGCGAATTGTCGGAAGCTATAAATCTGGCGGTGAGTTTTGGACCGTGATGACGCGTTTTGATGAAAAGCTTATCGATACCTTAGTTGATCGCGGAATCCCATTCGAAGTCAAGCAAGCTGAAGGGCGCTCGCTGTTGACCACTATTTTGGTTAATACTCTACCTATCTTATTGTTCATTGGAGTTTGGATTTATCTAATGCGACAAATGCAAGGTGGTGGTGGTCGAGGTGCGATGAGTTTTGGTAAAAGTAAAGCTCGGTTACTTGATCAAGACACGAATAGGGTGACCTTTGAGGATGTCGCCGGCGTAGAAGAATCAAAAGAAGAAGTTCAAGAAATCGTCGAGTTTTTACGTGACCCATCACGTTTTCAAAAGTTGGGTGGCCGCATGCCTAGCGGCGTGTTATTAACCGGTAGCCCAGGTACAGGCAAGACTCTTTTAGCTAAGGCTATTGCCGGCGAGGCAAGAGTACCGTTCTTTTCAATCTCTGGCTCAGACTTCGTTGAGATGTTTGTTGGCGTTGGCGCGTCGCGCGTGCGAGATATGTTTGAGCAGGCCAAGAAAAGTGCTCCCTGTATCATTTTTATCGATGAAATCGATGCGGTTGGCCGTCATCGCGGAGCCGGCATCGGCGGCGGTAATGACGAGCGTGAGCAAACCTTGAATCAGTTATTAGTAGAGATGGATGGCTTTGAAGGTAGCGAAGGTATCATCGTGATCGCCGCTACCAACCGCCCAGATGTATTAGATCCAGCGCTATTAAGGCCTGGCCGCTTCGATCGACAAGTTGTTGTACCTCTGCCTGATATTCGTGGGCGTGAGCAGATTCTCAAAGTGCATATGCGCAAAGTGCCTATAGGTAAGACTGTAGACGCAGCTGTGATTGCTCGAGGCACGCCTGGCTTCTCAGGTGCCGATCTTGCTAACTTGGTCAACGAATCCGCTCTGTTTGCGGCACGTGGAGGAAAAAAGCTGGTGGAAATGGATGACTTCGAATTCGCCAAAGATAAAGTGATGATGGGCGCAGAACGACGCTCGATTGTGATGCCTGAAAAGGAGCGGCTCAACACCGCATATCACGAATCGGGTCATGCGGTGGTCGGCGCGATCTTGAAAGATATTTATGATCCGGTGCACAAAGTCACCATTATCCCTCGTGGTAGAGCGCTAGGCTTGACGTTCTATCTGCCTGAAGAAGATCGTTATGGCTATGACCGCGAATTTTTGTACGCGCGTATTGCTGTTGCCTTGGGTGGAAGAATTGCCGAAGAAATGTTTATGAATCAGATGACCACCGGTGCCTCAAGTGATTTCGAGAGCGCGACTGAGATGGCCCACAACATGGTTTCCCGATGGGGCATGAGCGATGCTTTGGGCACCAGAGTCTATGCTGATACCCAGCAAAGCGGTCTAGGTGGTGATGCCAAGTCGAAAATGAGTAATCAAACTGCCAACCTGATTGATACCGAAGTATCGAAGATTCTTGACGATCAGTATGCGCGAGCGAAAAAGATTCTTGAAGAGAATCGAGATAAAGTCGAAGTGATGACACGTAGTTTGATGGAGTATGAAACTCTTGACGCCGACCAAATCGCTGAGATTATGGAAGGCAATGAGCCAACGCCGCCATCAGACTTGCCGACTCCGAAGAAAAAAGACTCGAGTGATGATTCTGAAGATCGTCCAAGTATTAAACCTCAAATGGATAAGCCAGCCAGCGATGCCTAATTGTTCGGCGCTTCTGATTTAGTAGCTCTGGAATTAGCAACTTTGGGTTTAGTAACTTTGGATTTAAAAGTTTTGGATTTAGTAGCTTGGCTTGCTGACTATGAGTGAAAACTCGTTGCGCTCATTATTAAGGCTAGACTCGTCTTTAATAATGGGCGTTGTCAATATCACCCCTGACTCATTTTCAGATGGGGGGAGATTCTATGACGCATCTCAAGCCGTTGAACATGCTCTATTACTGGTAGAGCAGGGTGCCGATATACTTGATATCGGCGGTGAATCGACGCGCCCAGGCGCCGCAGAAGTGACTGTTGAGCAAGAACTCGAGCGTGTCTTACCGGTGATTGAAGCTTTAAAAGCCCAAATAACCGTGCCCATCTCGATAGATACTTATAAACCTCATGTTATGCGTGCAGCAGTTGATGCTGGTGTTAGTATGATTAATGATATCAATGGTTTGCGAGCGCCTGGAGCGATTGAGGCGGCTGCCGCTGCCAATGTGCCGGTGTGTATCATGCACATGCAGGGCCAACCTGAAACCATGCAAGCAAGCCCTCAATATGAGTGTGTAGTCACCCAAGTCGAGGCCTTTTTCAAGCAGAGAATTTCGACTGCGATTGATGCCGGAATTAAGCTGGACGACATCATCCTTGATCCGGGTATTGGCTTTGGTAAAACTCTAAAACATAATTTAGAGCTGCTAAATGCGGTACCGCAACTGCGACTCAGAACGGGCTGTGAGATGTTGGTTGGTGTATCACGTAAATCTTTAATTGACATGTTGCTAGGGCGAGCAGTCGATCAGCGTTTACCGGCCAGTTTAGGATTAGCAGTGCAGGCGATATTGAATGGAGCAAAAATAGTTCGGGTACACGACGTTCGGGAAACCTACGATGCAATACGGGCGGTAGAAGCCGTGCGTAATAGTTAGGCCAGGAACTTAATTGACTTAAGTAAATGTCATCAAACAAGACAAAAATTATGACTAAACCTTTTTTTGGAACCGACGGGATTCGCGGCGCTGTTGGCGTTGAGCCGATTACGCCTAAGACAATTGTTCACCTAGGGTGGGCATTAGGGACGGTTGTTAAGCGTCATTACGGTAAAGGTAGCGTGCTTGTTGGTAAAGATACGCGTGTATCTGGCTACCTCTTAGAGTCCGCTATGGAGGCTGGTTTATCATCAGCAGGCATGGATGTGACAATGTTGGGGCCACTGCCAACGCCCGCAATTGCGTATCTAACGCAGACCGCTAGAGCCAATGCCGGCGTAGTAATCAGTGCTTCTCACAATCATTATTCAGACAATGGCATCAAGTTCTTTTCACCTGATGGCACGAAGATTTCCGATGAATTTCAGCTTGAAATTGAGGTGTTGATGGGCGAACTCATGGAGGTGGTTGAGGCTCAAGAGTTGGGCAAGGCTCATCGTATGGATGACGCGGTCGGTCGTTACGTAGAGTTTTGTAAAGGCACTATCCCTCGAAGGATGGACTTCAAAGGCCTTAAAGTTGCGATTGATTGCGCTAATGGCGCCGCCTATCAGTCAGCACCTGCTGCGCTTCACGAACTAGGCGCTGATATTCACGTTATCAATAACCAGCCGAACGGATTTAATATTAATAACGGCTGTGGCTCTACTCATATTGAGGGCTTGCAAAAGCTCGTGTTAGAGAAGAATTGTGATGTAGGCATCGCGTTCGATGGTGATGCTGACCGAGTATTAATGGTCGACGCACACGGCGACGTGGTCGACGGAGATCAACTGCTATTCGTTATTGCCGATAGCCTACGCAAGCAACAGCGCCTTAAAGGCGGCGTAGTTGGCACTTTAATGAGTAATTTTGGCATGGAGAAAGCGTTGCAGGAACGCGGCATTCCGTTTGTCAGGGCGAAAGTTGGTGATCGTTATGTCATGCAAGAGCTAAAAGCACGCGACTGGGTTCTTGGTGGTGAGTCGTCAGGACACATTATTTGCTTAGATAAAACCACTACTGGCGATGGTTTAGTATCGGCGCTACAGGTTCTCACGCAGATGAAATTTATGCAGCAACCTCTGCATGAGCTTGCATCAGAGATGCCTATGTATCCGCAAACGATGATAAATGTTCGTTTACCGCAGGGCACCAATGCTGCCTCAGTTGTTGAGCTTAAGGAGGTCAAGCAAGCGGTTAGTCAAGCTGAGACAGCCTTAGCAGATACAGGTAGAGTGCTGTTACGTCCGTCTGGTACCGAGCCAGTTATTCGAGTAATGGTCGAAGGCCAAGATGACACTTTAGTTAAGTCGGCCTGCGAAGATATTTCTATAGCGGTGAAAAATCAACTTTAAGGAGACTCTGATTAAGTCTAAATGACCTCTGGCCTTCAAGCTGATTCACAATCAAGGCATTTGGCATTTTCCTGCGGAGCGCCCCCTGCGGAGCGCCCCCCTGCAATGCTCTAATAAGTTGCACACCCCACAAGAGGATGTCGTAAAAGCCCTTCATAACGAAGCCAAAAATAAACAGGCAAGCAAGAATGGCTCTCTAATCCGGCGCCGTTTAGCGAGTTACATA
>Ga0316189_10002246_pt1 | contig 19006 bp, 13 predicted proteins | sample LowCovwburrow_MG_FD_204930 | JGI IMG/M metagenome (GOLD analysis project Ga0316189, IMG submission 204930) | Coastal sediment microbial communities from Maine, United States - Lowes Cove worm burrow | ecosystem: Environmental > Aquatic > Marine > Coastal > Sediment | place: USA: Maine...
TAAACATCATGGGGCCGAGGTAGCACCTCAAACAGAGTCCGTATATAAGCACGCATCTCACTTTTCATAAGATTTTTATTGCATAACTGGAGGAGTCCATATAAGCAAATGCCAAATGCCTTGATTGCGAATCAGCTTGAAGGCCAGAGATCATTTAGACTTGATCAGAGGCGCCCTAAGAACGTAAAGTTTGAGAAACATATTATTTCGACGGTGCGTATCGTTGGCCAAAGCCTTAACGTGGTTTTTTGCATTCAGTCGCAAGTGACTCCTTTTTAAGTAAAATGAAATGCATTTCATAAATATATTGAAATGCATTTCATTGTTTCATATACTGCGAAAACCGAGGCGGAAGTCCACGGGCGTCAATAATATAAATATTTAAATTAGAGGAGAGTTGAGATGAACAATGTAGATTTCCCACCAAAGCCCAAAGCGATAGCATTGGTGTTATCAGGTTTGATGGCGGCTAGCGTTCCTGTGTATGCGCAACAAAGCGATGAGTCAAACTTACTTGAAGAGGTTGTGGTGATTGGTACCGCTGGCGGTAAAGGTATTAGTCGTGATGACGCAAGCTTTGCAGTCACGACTTTCGATTCGAGTCAATTGGAAAAAATTCAAGCTAAGAGTACCGCTGATTTATTGAAATCTGTTCCTGGCATCTGGTCAGAAAGCTCAGGCGGTGTCGCGGGTGCCAATATCGATGTGCGTGGCTTGCCTGGCGGAGGTGATGCCCCGTTCGCCGCCTTTTCTGTCAATGGATCCCCTTTGTTTGGTTACAATTCTCTATCATTTCTGGAAGGCAGCACTTTGTTTCGAATCGATGAAACGGTGTCATCGGTAGAAGCGCTTCGCGGTGGTCCTAACTCGGTGTTTGCCAAAGGCGAGCCTGGCGCAACGATCAACTTCAAGTTGAAAGAGGGCAGTGAAGACACTCTTGGTCGAGTTAAGTACTCTACGTCAGACTACGATCTACAACGTTTCGATGGGCACCTAAGTGGCGAGATTGCAGAAGATCTTTTCTATTCAATCGGCGGGTATGTGTCAACATCTCCGGGTATTCGTGATGCTCAGTTTCAATCGGAAGAGGGTCAGCAATTCACAGCGCAGATTACTAAGTTGTTCGACAACGGTAAAGTAAATGTCTACAGCCGGATTACCGATGATCACGGGCAGTGGTATTTGCCTATCAGTCTTAACAATCCCAATATTGATATTGGAACATTTTCTCAATTAGGCAATGCCACGCGCTTGCGTGAAATCCAAGTAAGCCCGAGTGGCGAAACTGAAGTTTTTGATTTTAGTGAGGGTCGAGGTTGGGATGGTCAAGTCTCTGGCGCCAATATCGAATTTGATCTTGGCAATGGCTATACCTTTAAAGACAATGTTAATTTCTTAAGTGGTGACGCTAATACTTTCGGTCTGGTTCCATCAGGTTCGGCTACAACAGCGGGTGCACTCTCGAGTGTTATTGGTGGGCCGGTGACAACATTGGGCGGACGTACTCTTGCTGCTAATGAATTCGTACAAACATACGGGCACTGGGTTGTACTGAAAGACCTTCAATCATTCTCGAATGACTTGAGTATAAGTAAAACCTTTGGTGACTCGCATGATGTAACTATTGGTTTGTATCAATCGACCTTTAGTTCTAATGACTGGTGGTCAATTGGTAACCCAATTGCGGTTGAAAATAACACCAATGGCGATTTATTGAATGCCAGCATTACACCCGCCAACATTGCTGATGCGGGTGGTGACGCGGGTTTCAATTTTGGCCTAGCCAGTTCCGGAGATGCTCAGGTTACTGCGATTTACGTGGCTGATTCATGGCAGGTAAACGACAGGCTGCGTGTCGATTTAGGCATTCGATTTGAAGATATCGAGATAGATTATACGCTTGATACTGGGCCTGGATTTCCCGATGGAGCTCGTGATTTAGCCACCAGCGTTGACGGTGACGAGACTGCCTATACTGCGGCGATCGATTATCGAGTAAACGATGGGCTGGGTGTTTTCGTGCGCGTGTCTGACGGCTTCAGCTTTCCGACCTTCGATAATATTCGCGAAGGCAATCAGAATATTCGCTCAGTTGAGCAACTTGAAGTGGGCATAAAATATTCAAACGAATGGCTAAGTGCCTATGCGACGGTTTATTCAAACGAAGTTGATGCGTTTAGTGCGGTTGTTGGTAGTGCGGTTGCCAATGCTGAATTCGTAACCGACGCAACCGGTGTAGAGATTGAAGGCACGGTTGATTTTGGCGGTAATTTTTCAACCACGGTCTCTGCGACTTTCCAAAATGCTGAGATTGATGCATCTAGTACCGTGAGCGACATCGGCAACACCGTGTTACGCCAGCCGGACAGCCAAGTTCGTATTTCACCTCAATATGAATTTGCCATAGGAACTGATTTTTCAGCAGTGTTATACGCCTCGGCTGCGTTTATTGGAGATCGCTTTGGTGACAATGCTAATACGGTAGACTTACCAAGTTTCGAAAAATACGACCTGGGCTTAATACTACGTAAAGAGAGTGGCTTGTTCTTTCAGATACACGGCGACAATTTGAGTGATTCTGAGGGCATCACTGAGGGAGACCCGCGAAATCCAGCGGCACCGAATGGTCGCCCAATTCTTGGCCGGTCTGTTAAGTTCAGCATTGGCTACGATTTTTAAATCGGATAGCTAATCGTATTTTACAGACTTAACAGTTGCAACGCCTTTTACTTGGCCTAGTGCGATGCGGCGTTTATCGAACCCTTTCATGTCTAATGTTACAGGCTTCGGTAAACGTCGGGTCGCGCGAAGCCAAATAAAAGGCCTAGTTAAGTCGGCTAACGTAAACTAAGGTAGATTGAGGTTCATGTCTTTGCAAAATAAATATTGGGCGATTAAATTCTCCATCATTATCAACTATTGTGTGTTTGCTATTTTGTTAAATAGCGTCGGCACGGTTATTTTACAGGTGCAAAATAGTTTCGGCGTCACTGAGTCAGCGGCTAGCGTGCTCGAGGCCTATAAAGATCTGAGCATTGCATTGGTATCGTTTTTAGTTGCTGCGTTTATTGCACGGACAGGATATAAGCGCACAATGTTATTCGGTTTAGGCTTTATCGGCGTAGTCTGCTTAATGATGCCCCAAATACCAACATTCTGGATGAATAAGCTAATGTTTGCAGCTACCGGTGCTAGCTTTGCTTTGATCAAAGTTTCGGTGTTCGCCACCATTGGGTTGATCTCTGCTGATCGTAAGGAACACGTTAGCATGATGAATTTTCTAGAAGCATTTTTTATGCTTGCTGTGCTGTCGGGTTACTTTGTCTTTAGCGGTTTTATTGATGATGCCGAACCAGGTTCACTAGCGTGGTTTGATGTTTACTATGCTTTAGCCGCGTTGTCGTTATTGGCATTTTTTATATTGTTATTTACCGGCTTAGATGAGTCTGAGGTAGAGCACAGCACGAGTGAATCTGCATTACAGGACTTCGTCAGTATGCTGAAGCTGTGCTTCAAACCGCTGGTTCTAACTTTTGTTATAAGTATCTTCCTCTATGTGTTAATCGAACAGGGAATCATGTCTTGGTTGCCAACCTTTAATAACAAAATTCTTGCTCTGCCAGCCTCCTTGAGTATACAGATGACTAGCATGTTGGCCGGCTCTATTGCCTTGGGTAGGTTTATTGCCGGCTTTGCTAGTAAGAAAATTGATTGGTATCCGCTGTTAGTTACCTCTCTATTACTTGCTGCTGCCTTGGTTTTGGTCGCGCTGCCTTTGGCCGAAAGCGTTGATCCTTCGGTTTCGGTAACAGGCTGGCTGAGTGCTCCTATTGCGGCGTTTATATTTCCATTGATTGGTTTGTGTCTCGCGCCTGTCTATCCAATTATCAATTCGGTTATGTTGTCCGCGCTTGAAAAAAATCAGCAAGCCGCAATGACCGGGTTAATCGTTGTATTCTCGGCACTTGGCGGTACCACTGGATCGATAATAACGGGTGCGCTATTCGAACATTTTAATGGTGCGACTGCGTTTTATTGCTCGCTGATACCAATTGCAATTATTTTGTTGATGCTAACGTTGTTTAAACGCCAGACAGATAAATACGAACATGCTTCATAGCAATAGCTCTTAGGTATATATGGACTTTACAATTATGCCAATTAAAACACATGCCCAACTCTATCCGGACTTGTTTGAAGCAATACAGCTAAGCGGTGTATATCAAGATTCGAAATATTTTGTTGATGCAACACCTAAGTACGCACCCGATGTGATCGTCAGAGCGTATCAACTTGAATACTTAGATAAGGGTTTTGAAATTTCTGATTTCGTTGAACGGCACTTCAAAGCTCCTGAGACCGTGGGTGAAAACTATCAGGAGAGTGCGAAACGTCCAGTGCGTGAGCACATCGATAATCTTTGGCAAATTCTAGCGCGCCCAGCGGATATTGAAGATCCCCATTCATCTTTAATAGCCCTACCTAATCCTTATGTGGTTCCAGGAGGGCGTTTTCGAGAAATATATTATTGGGATAGCTACTTCACCATGCTTGGTTTGATGGATTCTGCTCAGGTGGACACGGTTGAGCCGATGATCGACAATTTTGCCTATCTGATTGATCAGCTAGGGTTCATTCCTAATGGCAATCGAAGCTATTTTTGTACACGTTCACAACCACCATTTTTCGCCTTGATGGTTGATCTTCTTGCTCAAAGCAAAGACGTAGAGTCTGTCTACCTGCGTTACCTACCTCAGCTTGAAACGGAATATGCATTCTGGATGCGAGGTGAAGATCAGTTAACCATACAAGGGCAAGCGGTTCATCGAGTTGTAAAGGTTGAAGGCGGGTGTCTGAACCGATATTGGGATGATAGCGATCAACCACGGCCCGAGAGTTATGCTGAAGATATGGAGTTGGCCGCCCACTCGGATCGTAATAGTGCTGAACTCTTTCGCGATATTCGTGCTGCTTGTGAATCTGGTTGGGACTTTACGTCGAGATGGTTTCTTGAGCCCGGCCAATTTAATTCAATTGTGACCACGAGTATTTTACCTATTGATCTTAATTGCTTGATGCATAACTTAGAGTGCGCCTTAGCCAAAGCGTACACCTTTTCAGGCCAGCTAGATAAGAAATTAGAGATGCAGCAGCGATGTAGTTTTCGAAAGAACGCGATACAGGGTTTATTCTATAATAATCATTCGGGGATGTTTGTTGATCTGGATATTAATAGTTTCAAGCCAACAGGGGTGAGTTCTTTAGCAGGTGTTTATCCACTGTTTTTTAAGCTGGCTAGCCATGATCAGGCGATATCGGTAGCGAAAAAGCTTGCTTCAGAATTTCTACAAGCGGGAGGGTGGCTAACCACACTCAATACTACTAGCCAACAATGGGATTCGCCTAATGGTTGGGCTCCATTGCAGTGGATATGCTATCAAGGCTTAATTAACTATGGCTTTGACGATGATGCTCATGAAGGTGCGTCGCGTTGGGTCGGCAATAACTTAAAGGTGTATAAAACGACCGGTAAGCTAGTTGAAAAATATAACGTGATCGATTTAGGTTTGCCTGCCGTGGGTGGTGAGTACGAGGTGCAACATGGGTTTGGTTGGACAAACGGCGTGTTAGTGAAACTAATGAATGAGTTAAATTTATAAATTCAGCTCATTCATTTGTTTCAATTAGAGTGAAGGAGCTCCAAAAGCGCACCATCTAACGGGTCCGGCACAGGCTTATTTAGCTTGAGAAAGGTTTCCAAAGGCATCATCACAACTTGGTCCTTACCGGCTCCATTGATGGTAACCGGGGTATCTTCTTGGCATACCTGTCGCATGGTCTTTGCCAGTTTTGACTGCACTTCTAAATAATCTATTTTTTGCATAAGTAGTCGTCCGTTGCTGAGTGAGCGTCCGTTGCCCTAAAATGATTGGAAGCGTCTAAAGCTACCGATTACCACACCCCAGATTACCAGCTCGGATTCTGATTCTAGATTAATTTCGGGGTATGCTGGATTCTCTGGAAGCAGTTTAAGCAAACCTCCTCTGTGATAAAGGCGCTTAACGGTTAGTTCTCCGTCGATTGCCGCGATCACTATTTTTCGATGGCTAGCCTTTAATGAACGATCTACTACCAAGATGTCGTCAGGCATAATGCCAACATTCTTCATAGACTCACCCTCAACACGGAGCATAAAAGTACTGTCAGGTCGTTGGACCATATACTCGTTTAGATCTAGTGTGTCGTCGATATGGTCTTCGGCTGGCGACGGGTAACCCGCAGCTACGGTTGAACTGAATAGTGGTATTTCTAAACGAGTAATATTATCTAAGCTGGCATTCGTGCTGGCGAAAGAGCCTATTTCAGTGACATCTGGGTAGCTTTCGAGAAATTCTTTAATGTAGCTAATGCTGCCTTCAGGAACGCGAATTGCCTTGGTAGGTTCTTTATACTTGCCACTGCCTTTCGGGCGACCAGCACCGCTTCTAGCGCCGCCATGGCTTTTATCGGATTCGATTCTCGCCTTGTTGGTGCTATTTTTTAGTCTAATAGGAGTGTCCATTTGATTAGTGTACAACTAATCAAATGGCCTTGTCTAGCTATTCGGTGCTTGAAAAAACCGCGTTGCCATTGATCACGGTTTTGAGTACCTGGGTCTTCAATATATCTTGCACTGGCACCGTCATAATATCGTTTGAGAGCACCACGAAGTCGGCAAATTTGCCGACCGTAATTGAGCCAAGTTGTTGTTCTTGAAAGGCCGAATACGCAGCGCCCAGAGTAAACCCATGCAATGCTTGCTCTCTAGTGAGTGTTTCTTTTGGGTACCAGCCACCTTCTGGCCAGCCTTTTTCATCTTGCCGAGAGACAGCCGCATAGAATCCCAATAAGGGTTCTGGTTTCTCTACGGGAAAGTCCGAGCCTAAGGCTAATGGGATACCCAGTTCGGCAAATTTTTGCCATGCATAAGCACCCTTTATTCGTTCTGAGCCAACACGTTGCTCGGCCCAATACATGTCACTGGTTGCATGGGTGGGTTGAACTGAGGCGATAAGATCTAAATCTTTAAAGCGTTGAAAGTCTTGAATTGCGATAACTTGCGAATGCTCAATTCTATGTCGACCAGGGTTGGCGGCGGAGTCTCCACCGCTGGCTGCTTCAAGCACGTTTAGAGTAACTTGATTACCGCGATCACCAATAGCGTGAATATTTACCTGAAGGCCACAGTTAACCGCTCGAGTCGAATGCTGAGTGAGCGTTTCTTGGCTTTCGATTAGTAAGCCAAGATTGCCAGCGTCGTCGCTATACTCGCTCAATAGGGCTGCGCCTCTAGAGCCTAATGCGCCATCGCTATATAACTTGATTGAGCGCGAGCTTAACATCGCCGCAGGGTCGACGACTGCGCCGTTATCACAGAGGTAGTCCAGCATTTGATTGGCACCATTGGCCATAGCATATACCCGCACTCCTAAAGCCTGATCCTGCTTTAGTTGCTCAAGTAAATTCCATACTCTCAAGCTAGTGCCTGCGTCGTGCATGCCGGTGAGGCCGACGCTGGCGGTTTTTTCCATTGCCAGTTTGAGTGCGTGGGTTAGTTCTGCATCAGTTTCATCCGGCACATAGGCTTGGATTAAGTTGACAGCATTGTCAACAAATACGCCGCTTGCTTTACCGCTTGCGTCGCGCACGATTTCGCCACCGTCGGGCTGCCATGATCCATCTAGGTCTTCGCTGGCAACCGCCATTGCTTTGCTATTTCCCCAGTTTGCATGGCCGTCAACACGCTCTAGCCAAACGGGTCGGTCGGCAAACACTTCATCTAGATCGGCGGCGGTGGGTAATTCAATGACATCCCAATCATTCTGGTCCCATCCGCGGCCCAGTAACCATTGGCCTGGCAGCATAGATTCGGCTCTTGATTTAAGCACTTCAACGATCTCGCGTTTGCTTTTAGTGCCTCTTAGGTCGACGTTAACCAAGCTTTGGCCTAGGCCGAGAAGATGGCCATGCGCATCAATAATTCCGGGTATGACGGTTGCTCCCATCATGTCTAAATTTTGTGCGCCAGGGTATTTTTGCTGTAAACCCTCGGTCGAGCCGGTGTCGATAAATTTGTTACCCTGGTAGGCGAATGCTTCTACTTTGGGTGAGCTTATATCAGACGTATAAATAGTGGCATTGTGGACAATCGAAACATCGCTGAACTGCCTAGTTTCAGCGTGTGATGCAGCAGGAGTTGGAGAGTTGCTTGATTGCGTGACGGGTTGCTCTTGGCATGCGCTGAAGGCTAGCGAAAGAGTTAGTATAGTGATTAGCTTTTTCATACAGCTACTATATCGTTTAGCGACTAAATGGGCAATTTTAACTATTAATAGTGTTGCAAATCCTTAATCAGAGGCTCCTTAGCTGACCCAAACAGGTTTATTAATGGTGATGCTTCATCGCACAATCGTTGTCTTCGCAGGTCGCGTCTTGGCATGCTCGGTAATTCAAGTAGTGCGATAGTGCAAGCACTAGACCGCCAATCGAGGTTGCTACTTTTTCACCGACAACGCCAAACCAAGCGTGACCAAAAAACGCCACGGCGATCAATATACTGATTCCGATGATACCCGGAGCGGCAATCATAAATTGCTTATGCTTACGACAACCGAGGAATAGTGCAGTAACGCTAGTAGGCAGAATTACCCAGAGCATTAGCTGATGAAATAAAATATCTTCGAGCAATGACGATGACGACACGATCGGTAGCAAGGTTATTAATACCGGGGTCAATAAGCAATGTACCAAACAGACACCTGATAGCAAGATGGCAAATTTGTCGGCGGTGTTTGAATTGAGCATTGGGTGATACGGGGTATTGTTTATGTTATGTAATAATATAACAATTTTGTGTGGTAAACAAAGCCAGTTGTGAATTGATTTTAAAAATAGTTGCTTTGCCGACGCCGGAGAGAGTTGTTAGAGTGCCGTTTGGCGCGCCATCTAAGCTCAGTTTAATCAGAGGCTCTGGGAGTACGGCTGGATAAAAAAAGCCTCTTGGGCTGCGCTCAGTGCGGTGATCAGAGATTGTGCCGAAACGTTCAAGTACTGCACTCCAAGAACGTCTCAGCTGAGTCCAAAGAAGCGCCTATCGTAAACTCTCATTGATAGATTTCAACGCGGTGCTGCTTGGGCACAAGGCATCTTGCTTTAATTTATTCAACGGGGTCTTGGATAAATTCAACATTTCATAGAAGTTTTTTGATTCTGGTTCGATGTAAATCAAGCCGGTCATTAATTTGTCTTGAGCTTTATGCTCTAACAAGGTGCGAATGGCGTTGTGCCGATCAGTTGGGTCATAGTTGTCGCTTAGCTTACTTAAGCGCACTGAGTCGCCGTTGTGAAGAGCAACGTTTCGGGTTGAACCTTTAATTTGGTCAAGAGTGATTTCTTGCGCCATCGGAACAAAATCGAGCACGGCCCCAGCTTGAACGTGTTCACGAGTGTGGTCATAACTTTTGGTTGAGCCGGCGTGATTATTGAACGTTACGCAGGGTGAAATCACATCAATTAAGGCGAAGCCTTTGTGCGACATAGCTGCTTTCATTAACGGTACCAGTTGATCTTTATCGCCAGAAAAGCTTCTGGCCACAAAAGTGGCACCTAAGTCTAAGGCCAGAGCAACTAGATCTATCGCCTCGTATGGGTTGGCTCGGCCTTTTTTGTTCTTCGAACCTTCATCCGCAGTTGCTGAATCTTGCCCTTTGGTTAAACCGTAGCAGCCATTGTTCTCAACCACGTACATCATATTCAGGTTGCGTCGAATCACGTGTGAGAACTGGCCCATGCCAATTGACGCAGTGTCGCCATCACCCGATACACCTATGTACATTAAGTCTCTATTGGCGACACTTGCGCCAGTGGTTACTGATGGCATACGACCATGCACCGAATTAAAGCCGTGAGCTTTACCCAAGAAGTAATTCGGGGATTTTGAAGAGCAGCCGATGCCAGACATCTTTGCTACACGATGTGGCTCGATGTTCATACCCCATACGGCCTGGATCATTGCGCTACTAATTGAGTCATGTCCACAACCAGCGCACAAGGTTGATACGCCGCCTTCGTAGGCTTTGGTGGTGAGCCCTAGCTCATTACTTGGGGCGTTGGGGTGGCGAAAACTTGGTTTATAGAAACTCATAATATTCTCTGTTAGATCTGGTCTCTTAAGCTACGTTGGCTGACGTGTCTTGGTTTTCTAATATGGCGTTAATAGTCGCAACGATTTTGCGCGCACTGATCGGATCACCGTTGTAATGGAGAACCGACTTCAAGCTTTTCGGTGCAATCTCTAATTCGTTTACGATTAAGGTTTTAAGTTGGGCATCACGATTTTGTTCAACGATGAACACGTGCTGATGTTGTTCGATAAACGCCTCGACCTCTGCATGAAATGGAAATGCTAAAATTCGTAAGTCATTGGCGCTGTGGCCTTGGGCGCTCAGCTCATCAATGGCTTCGTGAGTCGATGCTAAACTTGTGCCGTAATGGATGATGCCAATGGTGTTGGTCGCATCGCGTTTTGTGATGACCGGCTTTGGCAAGTGTTGTGGCGCAGTGGCCCACTTTACTTCTAGGCGCTCCATGTTGTGTTGGTAGTCAGCGCCGTTCTCAGTATAAACGGCATACTCATTACGTGAGGTACCACGATTAAAGTAAGCGCCTTTTTCGGCGTGGGTACCCGGGATGGTTCGGTAGGGAATGCCGTCGCCATCAACGTCAAGGTATCGACCCCATTTCTCTTTCGCGTTGACCAGGTCTTCAGCGGTCATAATTTTACCGAAGTCGTAGCGCCGGCTGTCATCCCACACTAGCTCGTCACAAATATGCTCGTTCATGCCTAGGTCTAAATCGGTAAGCATGATGACCGGTGTTTGCAATCGGTCGGCGATGTCAAAGGCATCGGCGGTCAATTCGAAACACTCTTTAGGGGTTGAGGGGAATAGTAGAACTTGCTTGGTGTCACCGTGCGACGCGTAGGCTGAAATCAGTACGTCAGATTGCTGTGTGCGGGTCGGCATACCCGTTGACGGGCCGGTTCGTTGCACGTCGATGAGTACCGCAGGCACTTCTGCGAAGTAGGCTAAGCCTAAGAATTCTTGCATTAATGAGACGCCGGGACCGCTGGTGGCGGTAAACGAACGCGCGCCATTCCAGTTGGCGCCAATGACCATGCCAATTGCCGAGAGTTCATCTTCGGCTTGAATCACGGCGAAATTATTCTCACCGGTTTCAGGATCAACTCGAAATTGCTTAGCGTACTTTTCGAAGCCCTCAGCAACCGAGGTTGATGGTGTAATCGGGTACCAAGCGCACACTGTCGCGCCAGCGTAAACCGCGCCCAGGCCACAGGCAGCGTTGCCCTCTAGCAAGACTTTACCGACGTTTTTATCACTGCGTTGGAGTTGTAGCGGTAGCGGATTTGCGAAGGCTTTCTTCGCCTCATCAAAACCTAATTGCAAGGCGTCGACGTTCGGTTGAATCAGCTTTGGTTTTTTGGCGAAGGTATCTGTAACAATACTTTCAAGCGCTGAAAACTCGATACCAATCAAATATGCGAGTGAACCCACATAGATAATATTCTTGAAAAGCTGCTGTAAGCGAGGGTCTTCAAAGTTGCTATTAGTTATTTTCGTAAGTGGTAATCCGATGTAATGAATGTCATCTCGAATTAAATTAAAATCCAGCGGGTAAGTATTGTCATAAAAGAAGTAACCACCTGGGCAAACCTCTTCAACATCTTGAGTCATACTCTGTGGGTTTACCGAGATCATTAATTCAACTTGACCTCCTCGGCGGCCAAGATAACCTTTGTCACTGACTCGAACTTCATACCAGGTTGGCGCGCCTTGGATATTCGACGGAAATATATTGCGCGGGCTTACTGGGATTCCCATACGAAAAATCGCTTTGGCAAACATACTATTGGCACTGGCTGAGCCTGAGCCATTGACATTGGCAAATTTAACGACGAAATCATTTATCACGGGCTCTAACATGGGAGCGTTGTTTATCGGACTCATGCTGCTTGCTCCTGCTTTTTACCACCGATCTGTTCGACCAAAATTGGTGCTGGCTCATTACCTGCTTTTGTTACTGTGTATAAAAACTGTTGCATGTCCCACGCAGAAGTTGGGCAGCGTTCGGCGCAAAGGCCACAATGTAAGCACATATCTTCGTCTTTAACCATTACTCGGCCGGTTGGCAGGTCAGTTGAGACATAAAGGTCTTGTTCTTTATTGACGCTGGGTGCATTTAGTTTGTTGCGTAAACTGTCTTCATCATCGTTGTTAATAAAGGTGATGCAGTTGGTTGGGCAAATATCGGTGCAGCCATCACACTCTATGCATTTTTTCTCAAAAAACACGGTCTGCACATCGCAGTTTAAACAGCGTTCGGCTTCGATAAAAGCCGCGTCTAAATCAAAACCAATCTCGGATTCTATTTTGCGACTCGACAACGCCTGCTCAACGGGTATATGTGCAGACGCTTGACGATCATCATCGATCACTGCGCTGTCGTAAGACCATTGATGAATGCCCATCTTAGAACTAACTAAGTTAGTGCCTGGAGCTGGGCGGGCATCTTCTACTGAGCTGCCGTTTAAAAACAGGTCGATGGAAATCGCCGCTTGGTGACCATGTGCTACCGCGGTAATCACATTCTCAGGTCCGAAGGCGGCATCGCCACCAAAAAATATTTTCTCATTAGTTGATTGAAACGATACTTTGTCGACAACCGGCATGTCCCACTCGCCAAACTCGATACCCACGTCGCGTTCAATCCAAGGGAAGGCGTTGTCTTGGCCAATCGCCATAATCGCGTCAGTACATTCGATGGTAACGATTTCGCCAGTTTCTTTGATCGTGCGCTTGCCGTTTTCGTCGTAGCTCGATGCAACTACGTTGAATGTCATTGCTGCCAGCTTTCCATCTTCTAAGATGAATTCGCGCGGGCTGTAGTTGGGTAAAATTGGAATACCTTCGGCTAAGGTGTCGTCTTTCTCCCATGGTGATGCTTTCATCGTTTCGAAAGTAGAGCGAACCGTTACGCTAACTTCTTTACCACCGATGCGTTTCGCGGTGCGACAGCAATCCATTGCGGTATTGCCGCCACCAACAATAACGACCTTTTTGCCGATGCTGTCTAGGTGTTCAAAGGCGACACTTTCTAGCCAATTGATGCCAAGGTGAATATTATCGCTAGCTTCATCGCGCCCTGGAATCATCAAGTCTTTGGCTTTCGGAGCACCGGTGCCGACAAAAATGGCATCATAACCTTTGTCGAGTATGCTTCTCATGCTCTCAACGCGAGTATTGAAGTGTCGTGTTACGCCCATGTCTAGCACGTAATCCACTTCTTGATCGAGTACCTCTTCAGGCAGTCTAAACGACGGTATCTGGCTGCGCATGAAACCGCCGCCTTTAGCATTCTCGTCGTATAAATCGACCTCGTAGCCGAGCGGCATTAAGTCTCGCGCCACGGTTAGTGAGGCTGGGCCAGCACCAATCAGGGCGATCTTTTTACCGTTTTTTTGGCTAGGGATGAGCGGCATTCGAGCAGCAACGTCGGCGTCGTCCTTATTATCAGCAGCGACTCGTTTAAGTCGGCAGATAGCCACGGGTTCTTCATCGACTCGCCCTCGCCTGCAGGCGGGCTCGCAAGGTCGGTCACAGGTGCGACCAAGGATGCCTGGGAAGACATTTGACTCCCAGTTGACCATGTAAGCGTCGGTATAACGTCGCTTACCAATTAATCTAATATATTCAGGAACGGGGGTATGCGCGGGACACGCATATTGGCAATCGACTACTTTATGAAAGTATTCTGGATTGCTGATGTCGGTAGCTTTCATGGAGCTATTTTTCTCAGGTCTCAGAGCTAGATTTTAAGCGTAAATCGCGAGATATACACCCTTCAAATGTGTTTGCTAATTTTGATAAATAGAGGTTAAATCCTTTTAATATAATAGGCTTAACCGGCTGATTATTTTGTGATGTTATCATGGCGATTTGAGGCCGTATACTGAATTTTGACAATTAGCCTTTGGTCAAATATGTTTGTTATTTATTTGGGTGATGAGAATTTTTTAGGCTACAAACGATACTCACTTGTGATGCTAATCTACCACCAGTATTTTCCCCACATTTGTGGATTTGCCCAATTGTCTGAGTTTAGCCAATCTGGTGTTTTTTTATAGTCGTTGATATTGTATTTAAACAGTCCATATTCGACACCATCCTGCATGTATGAGGCCACCTTGCTCAAGGCGAAGCTAAATAAGTCGGTTAATTGCCACTCGCTGGCATTGCCGGTTTTATTCAACGGCAAACAAATACAATATTGAGGGCATAAGACATCGCGTAAGCGAGACAGCACTTGCATACCTTTAGCTTTATCAAGATGCTCAAATAGGTTTGCCACTATCGCCACATCGTAGCGAGTTTCTTCTAGCCATAACTGATCGAGATCGGCGTTAGCTAGGTGCGTTACTTGGCATTGCTGGTTGAGTAACGCTTTTTGCGCGACATAATTATCCAGAAAACTAGGTAGATTATCGCCAAGCACCAATATTTGTTCAGCTTGTGCAACATTCACTAGAGTCTCAATGTCAAAAAAAAGGTTGGCGGGGTAGGTCATATAAAGTGCGGGAGTTGGAGTATTGCCAGGGCTAATAATAGTTATTGTAGTCAATCGTGCGGCTTAGGTCAGAGCTTTTAACGGAGAGATCAATTTTTTTCACCGATTATGGTTTTTAACGTTGCCCAACTTGGTCGCTTTGAGTAGTCTTGTTTTTTGCTTTTCTCAATGCATTTTTGGACCAAAAAAATAACCAATGAACGATCATACCGAGCAGCAAGCCTTAGCTGAATTTGCTGAACAAGCGTACTTGAATTATTCAATGTACGTGATTTTAGATCGAGCCTTGCCATTTGTTGGCGATGGCTTAAAACCAGTGCAACGACGGATTGTTTATGCGATGTCCGAATTGGGCCTGCATAACGCCGCTAAATATAAGAAATCGGCTCGTACAGTGGGTGATGTGTTGGGTAAATTTCACCCGCATGGCGACAGTGCGTGTTATGAAGCGATGGTGTTGATGGCTCAGCCGTTTAGTTACCGTTATCCCTTAGTCGATGGGCAAGGCAACTGGGGCTCAACTGATGATCCTAAATCGTTCGCCGCTATGCGTTATACCGAATCTCGCTTGGCTCCCTATGCTCAGAGCTTGCTGTCTGAGCTCGGCCAGGGCACCAGCGACTGGCAGCCTAATTTTGATGGCACGATGCAGGAGCCAACTAATTTACCCGCGCGTTTGCCGAATATTTTATTAAATGGCGGCTCGGGTATTGCCGTGGGTATGGCAACCAGTATCCCCTCGCATAATATAAGAGAGGTGGTCGATGCCTGTGTGCACTTGTTAGATAACCCGAAAGCGACGGTCGAAGATTTGTGTGACTTTGTTCAAGGGCCTGACTTTGCAACTGAGGCTGAGATCGTTACGCCTAAGTCGCAAATATTGGATATCTATAATACTGGTAATGGCTCGATTCGCCAGCGTGCTGTTTATTCAATGGAAGATGGCAACATTATTGTTCATGCCTTGCCTTTTCAGGCGTCTGGTTCCAAGGTGTTAGAGCAAATAGCGGCGCAGATGCAGGCTAAAAAATTGCCGATGGTCAGTGATCTTCGCGATGAATCAGACCAAGACAACCCCATTCGCTTGGTTATAGTGCCACGCTCCAATCGTGTTGATATTGAAGCGATAATGGGGCACTTGTTTGCTACCACTGATCTTGAAAAAAGCTACGGTGTTAACATGAATATGATCGGCCTCGATGGTCGCCCACATGTTTATAATCTGCGTGAAACGCTTAAAGAGTGGCTTACTTTTCGTATTCAAACGGTGCGTCGCCGTTTGCAATATCGTTACGATAAAGTTGTCGATCGTTTGCATATCTTAGAGGGCCTGTTAGCGGCGTTTCTAAACATCGATGAGGTAATCGCGATAATCCGTGCTGAGGATAAGCCTAAACCTGTATTGATGCAGCGCTTTGATATCTCTGAGCGTCAAGCTGAAGCCATTCTTGAGTTGAAATTACGCCATTTGGCGAAGCTTGAAGAGATGAAGATACGTGGCGAACAAGAAGAGCTCGAGAAGGAGCGCCAGCGTCTCGAGTTATTATTAAGCTCTGACGTTCGCTTGAAAACACTGGTTAAGAAAGAATTACGTGAAGATTCCGAGGCATTTGGTGATCATCGCCGTTCGCCGCTAGTCGAGCGTGATGCGGCAAAGGCGATCAGCCAAAGTGACTTGGTGCCAAGTGAGTCTATTACCGTGGTGCTGTCGACCCAAGGCTGGGTTCGTGCCGCAAAAGGTCATGACATTAATCCTCGAGACTTGAATTACAAGTCAGGCGATAGCTATTTCAGTTCTGCTAGGGGTAAATCTAACCAAATGTTGGTGGCGCTCGACTCAACAGGCCGAACTTATGCCGTGCCGTCGCACAAGTTACCATCGGCTCGTGGCCAAGGCGAACCGCTTACCAGTAGCGTCAGTCCGCCTGTTGGAGCGACCTTTAAAGCGGTGATGATGGGCGCTGATACAGATCAGTTTGTGATGTTAAGTGATGCCGGCTATGGCTTTGTTTGCAATATTGAAAGCATGCTGACCAAGAATAAGAAAGGCAAGGCCACACTGAGTGTTCCCAAAGGCGCAGAAGCCTTGCCGTCGTTGCCGATAAAAAATGTGCAGCAAGACTATTTAGCAGTGGTTACCACAGCGGGGTATCTAACCATCTATCCGGTGACCGAGTTGCCCGAGCTTGGCAAAGGTAAGGGTGTTAAACTTATCAATGTGCCGAGCGCGTTATTAAAAGCCCGATCTGAATATGTATTGGGTGCAACGACCTTTAAAAAAGGCCAGCACGTATTAGTGCATGCCGGCAAACGTTACTTGCGCTTGAAGGGCCAAGACCTAGATCAATACATGGGCGAGCGCGGTAAACGTGGGCGTAAACTGCCAAAAGGCTTTCAAGCGGTTAAAGCAATTACCACTGAGAAAGCCTCGGCCACCCAAGATGATATTTTAATTGATAGTTGAGTCGCTTGTTAGCGCTTTAAGACTATCCAATCTATTTAGAGTGAGATTTTTCCAATGAACAAGCTACAACAACTGCGCGATATGACGGTGGTAGTCGCCGATACAGGTGATCTAACGGCAATTGCTGAGTACACACCACAAGATGCCACGACTAATCCATCGTTGCTATTAAAGGTCGCACAGGATTCTAATTATGCCGACATTATTGACCGAGCAGTAGCCAGTGCTAATGGCAGTTTAAGCGACGCGGTTGATAATTTTGCGGTTGATATTGGTTGTGAGATATTAAATATTATTCCTGGCCGAGTCTCGACTGAAGTAGATGCGCGTTTGTCGTTCGATACTGAGGCAACCGTTAGTAAGGCGAAAAAGCTGATTGGGCTGTATAAAGAGCGGGGCATCGAGAAAGATCGCATTTTGATTAAAATCGCCTCAACTTGGGAAGGTATTAAAGCCGCAGAACAGCTTGAGGCGGAAGGTATTAATTGCAATCTGACATTATTATTTAGTTTTGCTCAAGCGGTTGCCTGCGCCGAAGCGGGTGTGTTTTTAATATCGCCATTTGTTGGTCGCATTATGGACTGGTATAAAACCAATGGCGGCCAAGATAGCTATGAGCCATTGCAAGACCCTGGAGTGATCTCTGTGACTCGTATTTATAACTATTATAAACAACACGGTTACAAAACGATTGTCATGGGGGCGAGCTTCCGCAATACAGGTGAGATCGAAGCGCTTGCCGGTTGTGACTATCTAACCATTGGCCCAAATTATTTAGAACAATTACGCAACGATAACGGTGAGCTGTTTAAGCATTTGTCAGCCGATAATACCGGTGAAGCGCAAGCCAAGTTGTCGTTAGATGAAAAGAGCTTTCGCTGGATGCAAAACGAAGATGCGATGGCGACTGAGAAATTAGGCCAAGGTATCCGAGCTTTCGCGGTAGACCAAGTTAAATTGGAAGAACTAATTGAGCCGAAGCTCTAAGTATTTAGCTGTTAGCTTGACGAAAAATGCTCCCGAGCGGACCCGGGAGCTACCGTTTTAAGTCAAATGCCCCCTCTCTTAATCAACAGAGCTATAGCCTTAGTTGCAAAATATCACTGGCCGATCACAGTGATGGTATTGACCCTAATTACGCTGCTATCGCTAACACCACTTCCTCATTTGCCTGACGCTCCCGGCTCTGATAAAGCCCACCATCTAATTGCATACGCGGTTTTATCGTTCCCAATCGCCGTGAGGGGCGGGCCAAAATGGATGCTTCTATTACCCTTTTTTATTCTCTGGGGCGGTGCCATCGAGCTGCTTCAACCGTATGTAAACCGTTATGGCGAATGGCTCGATTTTGCTGCTAATTCGCTTGGTGTCGTGCTTGGTGTCTGTGTTGGAATGCTGGCACGTCGTCTTCAAAATAGGCTCTAAGAACACCCGCGTAAAGGTGATTATGACGATGCGCTGGAGTTGATGGTCGAACAGGCGTTGCCTCTGGTTCACCGGCGAACAATCCTCGAATACCTAGCGCCGATGAAATTTGGCAGATTTATCAACAACTCTGGGCATGAATTTGCACGGGATACGGGTAGCCAAGTTGAAGTTCTGTCTCGTTTACGTTAAGTTGTACGGGCAATTAATCCATAGCGTTTAGTCAAAAACGGGTCTCATTTACAACATTTTATGATTTCATAATGTTGTTATGCTGACTAGGCTGTGTTGTAACCCTCTGGTCGTTATTTGGTTTCTGGCAATCTATTTTAGCTGAATATTCCTAATATCAGACCAAATTTCATTGAGTTATAGGGAAAGGGGGTTCGATAGAAGGTAAATTTAAAGAGGAGATTGAACTTGAAGAAAACTAAA
>Ga0316189_10002247_pt1 | contig 19005 bp, 11 predicted proteins | sample LowCovwburrow_MG_FD_204930 | JGI IMG/M metagenome (GOLD analysis project Ga0316189, IMG submission 204930) | Coastal sediment microbial communities from Maine, United States - Lowes Cove worm burrow | ecosystem: Environmental > Aquatic > Marine > Coastal > Sediment | place: USA: Maine...
CATCTGTTTTGTTGGAAATATTGCCAGTATAAATCGGCCAGAATACTTTCTAAAATGTTTTTAGTTGGGAAGCTATTTTCTGAAATCTCTTTTTTTAGTTCATTTATAACTTTTAATTGTGCATTTTCTTCTAATGTTAATGCGAATTTTGATTTATAGATCAGTGTTTTAATAAACTGAGGATGATTGTTATATTTTTGCGCTTTTTTATATATTTTTTCTACTTCCGTTAAGGCAGACTTTGGCAGACCTTTTAGTTCGAACTGCTCAACTATTTTCCATTGTTTTTGATACGAATCATAGTTGCCTGATTGTGCTTTTATAGTCGTAGAAAATAATAATATCATTCCTAAAAGTGTGCTAAATTTTTTCATAACGATTCATTTATAATACTCAAATTACTACTAAAAAAGCCTGATAAACAATCTAGAATGAGTGAATGGGTACTATTTAAAAGTAAAGTATTCATATGGATGAGTTTGGTTTTTAAAGATATTAATATTGTGTTGCAATTTTGTACTTTTACGCTTCTAATTTTAACAAATGAACACACATTTTATTGCTATTGGAGGAAGTGCTATGCACAACCTTGCATTAGCATTACAACAAAAAGGATACCAAATAACTGGAAGTGATGATACTATTCATGAACCTTCAAAATCACGACTAGATGCAAAGGGTTTATTGCCTGAAACATTTGGTTGGTTTCCTGAAAAAATTACTACAGATTTAGATGCTGTTATTTTAGGAATGCACGCCAAAGCTGATAACCCTGAATTACTAAAAGCACAAGAATTAGGCTTGAAAATATATTCATACCCTGAGTTTTTATATGAGCAGTCTAAAGATAAAACGAGGGTCGTTATAGGAGGCTCTCATGGAAAAACATCAATCACTTCTATGATCTTGCATGTGTTACACTATCATGAGAAAGAAGTTGACTATATGGTAGGAGCACAGTTGGAAGGTTTTGATACGATGGTACATTTAACGAAAGAAAATGAGTTTATAATTTTAGAAGGTGATGAATATTTGAGTTCACCAATTGATAGACGTCCTAAATTTCATTTATACAAACCAAATATTGCCTTATTAAGCGGAATTGCTTGGGATCATATCAATGTATTTCCAACTTTTGAGAATTATGTGGAGCAGTTCAATATTTTTACAGATTCCCTAACAAATGGTGGAATAATGGTGTATAATGAAGAAGATATTGAAGTGAAAAAAGTTGTGGAAGAAAGTACAAATCCTATTAAAAAGTATCCGTATCAAACACCAGAGTACACTATTGAAAACGGAACGACTTATTTAGACACGTCAGATGGAAAATTACCTCTTGAAATATTTGGTAAACATAATTTGCAAAACCTTGCCGGAGCCAAATGGATTTGTCAACATGTAGGTGTAGATGAAGATGATTTTTATGAAGCCATAGCAACTTTTAAAGGGGCAAGTAAACGCTTGGAGAAAATTGCAGAAAATAGTTCTACGGTTATTTTTAAAGATTTTGCGCATTCTCCTAGTAAAGTAGAAGCAACTACAAATGCGGTAAAAGAGCAATATAACAGCAGAACAGTTTTAGCTTGTTTAGAATTACATACCTATAGTAGTTTGAATGCTGAATTTTTAAAGGAATATAAAGGTGCATTGGATGCAGCAGATAAAGCAGTTGTTTTCTATTCTCCACATGCTGTTGAGATAAAAAAATTAGAAAAAGTGACTGCAAAACAAATTGGCAACGCTTTTGAACGTGATGATCTAATCATTTATACTGATCCGGCAGCATTTAAAGAATTTCTTTTTTCAGAGAATTTAGAAAATACAGCTGTATTACTAATGAGTTCAGGTAATTATGGAGGATTGGATTTTAATGAAGTTAAAGGTCTAATTTAATCTTTTTATTCTGTCGAATCTTGTTTATGGAAAAATAAACATATAAACACGAAAACCTTTTCGAATGAAAAAAATAGGGACATAATTTTTAATTATGTTAGATTCGCAATAACTAAATAGAATTTTTATTAAAGAATTAAACTATATAACGTCAAAATACAAGTTTCAATTTTAACAGTTCTTAATAAAATTAGTTTGATTAAAACAAATTCGTTTTTAAAAAAGTATGAGAGATATAGATATTTTATGTGTTGGCGAAGTCCTCATTGATTTTATTGGGCATCAATCTGGGGTTCAAATTAACAACACGAGAGATTATCACAGGTATTTAGGAGGTTCACCAACAAATGTGGCTATGAATTCTGTTAGATTAGGTTTAAAATCTGCTTTGGTAGCGACAGTAGGTAATGACGGTTTTGGGGAATATATATTTGAAAGATTAGGGGAAGTTGGTCTAATCACTGATTTTGTTAAGCAAGTTGATCACGAACCTACAAGCGTAATATTTGTTTCAAGAACTGAAGGTACTCCAGATTTTATACCGTTTCGAAAAGCTGATTATTGTATTTCTGAAGACCAAATATCAAAAGAGATACTTTCAAAAACGAATGTATATCACACAACTTGTTTTGCATTAAGTAAAAAACCTGCACAAACCACTATTTTAAAAAAAGCTGAAGAAGCTTTTAATTTAGGTTGCAAATTAAGCATTGATGTAAATTATGCTAAAAAATTGTGGGAAAGTCAGGAAGAAGCGATTAAGGTAATTAAATCATATTGTAAGTTTAATCCTTTAGTTAAGATAAGTGAAGACGATATGCTTAGACTTTTTGAACAAAAGTTACCACACGAAGACATATTTAATTTTTTCCATTCAGAAGGTGTTGATACTGTCTGTTTGACCTTAGGAAGTAATGGTGTAAAGCTATCGCAAAAAGGAAAAGAAATAATTCAATTACCCGCAGTGAAAGTTGATAAAATAATGGACGCTACTGGAGCTGGTGATGCATTTTGGTCAGGATTCCTGTTCGCATATATAAAAGAAATGCCTATAGATAAATGTATGGGAATAGCACTAAAGTTAGCTGCATTAAAATTGCAAAACGTTGGTCGGTTACCAGACAATATTAATATTTTATCTGAACTTTTATAGATTTTATTCTCAATTAACATCATGAAGCAAAATAATAGCGATATAATTACTAATGGTGTTATGCTAAACGCATATCCTGATAGCATTGGAGAAAGGTTAAGCGATACCATCAACATTCTTAAAATACCAGAATTTAAAGATGTGTTTTCTTTATTTTACGTATTACCAACTTTTTTCAATAGCGATTTAGATCGCGGTTTTTCAATTGTAGATTATAATCTAAATAAAGACCTAGTTTCTAAAGAAGATTTAACAGCATTAGAAAAACTTAACATACAGTTGAAATTTGATATTGTTTTAAATCATCTGTCGGTGGCATCTCCACAATTTAAAGATTTACTTAAGCACGGGAATCGATCAAAATTTAAAGATTTTTTTATTGATTGGAACGCATTTTGGGAAGGTAATGGCGAAATGGGATCAGATGGTGTAATAATACCGAAAGAAGAATTTCTCAATAAATTGTTTATGAGAAAATCTGGACTACCTATATTAAAAGTGCTTTTTCCCGATGGAACAGAAAAACCATATTGGAACACGTTCTATCAAGATACTACTTATCATAAAATTAGTAATAATGATTTGAAAGATTTAAAGGGATTAACCAATGAACAAATAGTATTAATCTGTGAAAAAGTGAATTCATATATCGAAATCGATCAAGATTTAAATTCTATTAATTTTGAAGACAGTAATCACTATAAAAATGAAATCATCCAAATTGTAAATAAAAAACGTTCCTATTTAGGTCAAATGGATGTAAATGCTAAATCAGAATTGGTTTGGGATTTTTATGAAGAAACCTTAAAAAAGGTAAGTGATTTTGGTTGTAAAATACTAAGATTAGATGCTTTCGCATATTTACACAAAGAAATTGGTCAGTCAAATTTTTTTAATAAACCCGGAACTTGGGAATATCTTGAACGCATCAAACAAATAGCACAAAAAAATAAATTAATCCTTTTACCTGAAATTCATGCAGAATACGGACTCCATTTACATGATGAAGTCGCAAATGAAGGCTATTATATTTACGATTTTTTCTTGCCAGGATTAGCTATTCACACTATCGAAAATTGCTCTAGTAAAGCGCTTCTAACGTGGGCAAAAGAAATTATGGCCAAAGGCTTTAAAACAGTCAATATGTTAGGGTGTCATGATGGGATACCTGTTTTAGATTTAAAAGGTAAAGCCGTTAATAGTGTTTATAATAAAGGCTTATTGGCAGATGATGAAATTGAAGACATAATGAATAAAATTATAGAGCGCGGAGGTAGGGTGAAAAATTTGTATGATCCATCAGGTAATAAGATTTCATATTATCAAGTAAATGCAACATTTTTTAGCGCTTTAGGTGAAGATGAGCGCAAGCTCTTACTTGCCAGAGCCATTCAACTATTTATGCCTGGCATTCCTCAGGTGTGGTATTTAGACATTTTTGCTGGAAAAAATAATTATGAAGCTGCCGATAATGGTGGCAGTGCAGGTCACAAAGAAATTAACCGAACAACATTGACTTTGCAAGATATTAAAAACGGGCTTAAAAAAGATATTGTGATGAATCAGCTTAAATTACTCCGACTAAGAAATACTTCAAAAGCTTTTTCAGGAGTGTTGAAAGTAAATGAAACTCAGGATAGTGAGATTGATTTATTGTGGGTTCATAATAATGAGTTTGCACATTTAAAGGTTGATTTGAACACTCTTGAATTCATAATCAATTATACAGAAAATGGAGAAAACAAATCCATGACATTTTAATGTAATAAATACTACCTGCAACATTGAAAATAGTTCAAACCAAAAACATTTACTTTACATTAACTATAAAATGAGTAAAACACCCATTAATAAGGAAGACGAAGTAATTCAAATTCCTCCGCCACATAAACATAAATTTGAGAACGGCATCCGTCATCCATTATTATATCTTTGGGACTCTTGGTCATATATGGAAGCGCATGTTATGCATCTATATTGTTTAGCTATATCACGATTGAGGCCTGATGGTACCCCACTTCAGCCAATGGAACGCAATGATTTTCCGTTTCACATTAGACATTTTACCTCTAAAAACAATGGAAGAAGTTGGAAAGATGAAGGATGCTTTTTAAATCTAGGTCCATGGTCAAAAAAACTAAATTTATATACTATTTGGAGTGGTTCAATTGAAGCCTTGCCCGATGGTAGAAAGTTAATAGCATTTACGGCGCTGGAGAAGATTGATTCTGACCGAAATTTCCTGCAAAACATTGTAATATCAGTCTCTAATGATGGTTATGTTGTAGATCATACAGCAGATATAGTTTTGTCATCACCACACAGAGATTGGGAAGAAATCATCAAAAAAGGGTATTACTTAGATGTACCAAAAATACTCGGGAGTAACGCAGGAGAGAAAGGTGGGCCAATATTAGCATGGCGAGACCCTTTTATTTTTATTGATAAAGATAAAAAGGTAAACCTTTTTTGGGGAGGTAAAATTAGCCCTACAAGAAGTGCTTTGGTAAGAGCAGAATTAAAAAAAGATGGGGCGCTCTTTAAAATCGCTAAATTATTTCCCCCCATGACTGTTCCAGATGGAAATGATTTTACTCAATTAGAACTTCCAAAAGTGTTGTATGACGATGAAAAAGGTCTATACTATCTTATTATTTCTAGCTGTAACCGTTTGTATGAAGGTCAATTAGATGAAGAAGTTGATAAAGGCGTCAGGGTCTACAAATCTAATTCTATCGACGGACCATGGGAAGCTTTGGGTGGCAAAATCCTAGGTTCTGAAAATTTATTTGGTCCTACAGTACTGAGCACCGACTTCAAGAATAGCCGATTGCTCTGTATAGCTCCATATACAGATGCTGCAAAAAATAATCTGAGCCTTACATTTTCTCCAGTTTTTAATCTTTACCTAGATACACTTAGAGTAGAGTTCTTATGAGCTTAATTCAAAATAAAAGAGAAGGTAATTATTCACTAACTTTTAATACTAATTTTCCTAATTTTTCTCCTGAGAATAAGCGTAAAAAAGTATCATAAAAGTTTTCAATGCCTTCGTATACATCTTCTTTAGACTTTAATTTACCTTGCATCATCCATTGGCCCATTTGCATAGCTGCTTTTTGATAATCTTTGGCATAATCAAAAACTACCATTCCGCGCATAGTACCTCTGTTTACCAATAGTGACAAATAGTTTGAAGGTCCTTTGATAGCGGTTTTATTGTTGTATTGAGAAATAGCACCACAGATCACAATACGTCCATGCATTGCTAATCTACCTAAGGCCAAGTCCAGTATTTCACCACCAACATTGTCAAAATATACATCAATTCCTTTAGGAAAATATTCTTTCAATTTGGCAGCTATATTATCATTTTTATAATCGATAGCACCGTCAAAACCCAATTCTTCAATTAGGTATTTACATTTATCTGCTCCACCAGCCATGCCAATTACAGGGCATCCTTTAATCTTTGCAATTTGACCCACAATACTACCTACGGCACCCGCAGCGCCAGAAACCAAAACAGCATCACCTTCTTTCAATTCACCAACTTCTAAAATTCCGAAATAGGCAGTCATTCCGGGCATACCTAAAGTACCTAAATACATAGGTAATGGAGCTAAGGAGGGGTCAATTTTATGGTATCCGTTACCGTCTGTAATAATATATTGCTGAATACCTGTTTGACCATATACAAATTCACCAACATTAAATTTAAGGTTCTTAGATTCAATTACTTTACCCACACCACCTGCTCTCATCACATCATTCAATTCAACCGGTGCTATATACGATTTTCCTTCATTTATCCAACCGCGCATTGCAGGGTCTAGTGAAACGTATTCACATTGTACTAAAATTTCACCATCTTTTGGCGATGGAATTTCAGTTTCAATTAATTTCCAGGTATCTTTTTCCGGTAATCCAATAGGTCTTTTTTGTAGTAGTAATTGTTTGTTTTGTTTCAAAATATTATGATTATAAATAGTGTTTAAAATTCTTCTTTAATTTCTCAAAGTTACTCATTTGAATTGAAAAGATTAATTTTTAAGTATCGTAAGCGATAAAAATAGTTAAGTTAAGGGTTTCCAGTAAGTTGAAAAATAAGTTTATATTTGGGACCATTAACCTAAATTTATATTATGAAAAAGATTGTATTGTCTTTATTTGGAATTCTTTTTTGCGCATTTACTAATGCACAAATTAGCGGAAGTTTAATGCAATATCCTGATGTCTCTGAAACACATATCACTTTTGTTTATGGAAATGATGTGTGGATAGCTCCAAAATCAGGAGGTAACGCTAATCGCTTAAGTTCTCCTGATGGTTCTGAAAGTTATCCGAGATTTTCTCCTGATGGTAGTATGATAGCATATTCAGCCAATTACCATGGCAACAGCGACGTTTATCTCATTAATATAAATGGTGGTGTACCAAAAAGACTAACTTTTCACGGTATGTTTGACCGGGTTTTAGGATGGACACCTGATGGAAAATCTGTGTTGTTTGCTTCTTCCAGAGAAAGTGGACGTCAACGCTATAATCAATTTTATACGATCTCTGTAGATGGGGGGTCACCTAAAAAATTACCAATTCCTTACGGAGAATTCGCTTCATTTTCTCCTGATGGCCAAAAAATAGCCTATACCGATAGATCAAGAGTTCATAGAAATTGGAAAAGATATCGAGGCGGTACCGCTCCTGATATTTCTATTTTTGATCTTAGTAATTATAGCACAGAAAATATAACAAATAATATCGCCAATGATGAGTTGCCAATGTGGAATGGAGACGCCATATATTATATGTCTGATAATGGACCTAACAAACGAAATAACATATGGAAACATGACCTGGCCTCTAAGATTAATACTCAGTTAACAAATTTTAAAGATTTTGATATTACTTTCCCCGAAAATAGTTCCTCTGATATCGTATTTGAAGCAGGTGGAAAATTATATTTATACAATATTGCATCGGCAAATACTGATGAAGTTAAGATTGATATAATTTCAGATCAACAAGGACTTATTGCTCAACAAAAGAAGGTTTCTTCTTTTATGCAGAGTGCAACGATATCTCCTGATGGTAATAGAGTTGTTGTTCAAGCAAGAGGAGAATTATTTAGCTTACCAGCAGCAGAAGGTTTTGTTGCAAACCTTTCAGCTACTTCAGGTACCGCAGAACGTAAGCCAGCCTGGTCACCAGATGGTAATTCTGTAGCTTGTTGGAGTGACGCAAATGGGGAATACCAATTGACTATATATGATATGGTAGGTAACCAACAACCAAAAATAATAACAAATTTTACCAGTGGCTTCAATTATTCAATTTATTGGTCACCTGACAGTAAAAAAATAGTCTATGTAGATCAAACAATGAGTATAAATTATCTTGATATTAATACAGGTAAGGTGCTGAAAATAGATAAAGGGAACTACATGTATGAAGGAGGCCTACGTAATTTTAGTGTTACCTGGTCACCGGATAGTAAATGGGTTGCTTATGCTCGTGGTACTGATAATCCTGCAACTACTGCAATATTTTTATATGACACTCAAAATAATAAAGTTTCACAACTCACTTCAGGGTATTACTCCGATTTTTCTCCTGCATTTAGTGATGATGGAAAACATCTCTTCTTTGCTACCAACAGAACCTTCAGGCCTGTATATTCAGACTTGGATAATACTTTTATCTATCCTAACACTTCTAGCATCGCAGTGGGTACTTTAAATACCTCGGTAAACTCTATATTAGACGTAAAAAACGATGCCGTTGAAGCTCCTAAAAAAGATGAAGACAATGATAAAAAAGATGGAAAATCGAAGAAGAAAAAAGATAATGACAAAGAAAAAGATGCCAAAAAAGAGGTGTCAAAAACAATTATAGAAATAAGTGGATTCGAAAATCGCGTTGAAATGTTAGACATCCCGGCAGGTAACTTGGGTAATTTAACCGCAATTGAAGATAAGCTTTTATTTACACGTTTTCCCAACGCAGGTTCCTCTGAAAAAGCTACCCCATCACTTGACTATTATGATTTTAAGGAAAGAGAAATTAAAACCATCATACCTAATGTTTCTAATTTTGAAGTAACGGCAAATGGTAAGAAAGTGCTTGTTATCCAAGAACAAAAACTAGCTGTTATTGATATAAAAGCTGATCAAAAAATTGACAAAACAGTCCCTACCCAAAATATGATCATGAATGTGGTCCCTAAAGAAGAATGGAAACAGATCTTTAATGATGTATGGAGGTTAGAACGTGACTATTTCTATGATCCAAATATGCATGGGGTAGATTGGAATACTATGAGAACCCGTTATGGTAATTTGATCGATCAATCTAATTCGCGAAATGATGTAAATATTATTATTGGTGATCTTATTGCCGAATTGAATGCATCACATACCTATACGGGCGGTGGTGATATTACACGTGCTAAAAGAATGAATGTTGGTTATTTAGGTGCAGATTTTAGTTTAGAAAATGGTCAATACCGGATAAAAAAAATTATCACAGGGGCACCTTGGGATGTCGAGGTACGCTCTCCGCTAATAAAACCAGGTGTTACAATTAAGGAAGGTGATTATATTTTAGCCGTAAATGGACTACCAATTGACACTACAAAGCCAATATCCGCTGCATTTCAAGGATTGGCGGATGCTACAGTGCAGCTAACTGTTAATGGCAGCCCATCATTAACAAATGCCAAAAAAGTAATTGTTAAACCCTTAGACTCTGAAACCAGATTACGTCATTTAGCTTGGATAGAAAACAATCGTCAACGAGTAGATAAAGCTACTAACGGTAAAGTTGGGTACCTATACGTTCGTAGTACAGGACGAGATGGCCAAAACGAATTGGTACGGCAGTTCTATGCCCAAATGAATAAAGAAGGCATGATCATAGATGAACGATTCAATAGCGGTGGACAAATACCAGATAGATTCATAGAATTATTAGACCGAGAACCTTTGGCTTTTTGGGCGGTTAGAGATGGTAAAGACTGGTCATGGCCACCTTCTGGTAATTTTGGAGCTAAAGTGATGCTCATTAATGGCTTTAGTGGCTCCGGTGGAGATGCTTTTCCTGATTATTTTAAAAAGAGAGGACTTGGTCCTTTGATCGGAACACGTACATGGGGTGGTTTAATAGGTATTACCGGAGCACCCAATTTAATTGATAATGGAGGTATTACTATGCCTACTTTTAGAATGTATGACCCTAATGGGGAATGGTTCAAAGAAGGACATGGCGTTGATGCAGACATAGAAGTTGTTGAGGATTTTCAACAATTAGCCAATGGTACTGACGTACAATTAGAAGTGGGTATAAAAGAAGTTTTAAAAATATTGAACTCTAATAAAAACTTTAAAAGACCAGCCAGGCCAGCTTACGAAAACCGAAATTAATCCATTTTTTATTATACTTTTTACGGTAACCTCTCATTAAATAGGGCCATCTAAGGGATTTTCTCAAATGTTGGCAGTTTGTTTTTGACAGGATAATTGTACAAATTTTTATAACTAATTATTGCCATTGAATTTAGCAACCAATTACTCTTGATATCCAAATCTACGTAATTGATTTTTATTATTTCGCCAGTCTTTATTTACTTTAACATAGAGTTCTAGAAAAATCTTTTTATTAAAAAATTTTTCTAAGTCTTTTCGAGCTTCGGTACCAACTCGCTTTAAACCAGAGCCTTTATGACCAATAATAATTCCTTTTTGAGAATCACGTTCAACCATAATTACAGAACGAATCTTAATAATTTTTTCTTCTTCAAAAAACTCTTCTGTATCAATTTCTACTGAATAGGGAATCTCTTTTTTATAATGCATTAATATTTTTTCACGGATAGCTTCATTAACGAAAAATCGTTCAGGCTTGTCTGTTAATTGATCTTTAGGATAAAAGGCAGGTGATTCGGGTAACAATTCAATTATTTTATCGAAGATCGTTTGCACATTAAAGTTCTCTAAAGCAGATATTGGATACACCAAGGCATTTGGTACTTTTTCTTGCCAATATGACATTTTATCATCAATGACATCTTGTGAGGACTTGTCAATTTTATTGATCAGTAATAATACCGGGACTTTAGTGCTTTTTATTTTATTGAAAAAAGCTTCATCCTTTAATTCAGTTTCTCCTGGCTCAACCATATAAATTAAAATATCTGCATCTTCAAAAGCCGACTTTACAAAGTCCATCATAGATTCTTGTAACTGATAGACCGGTTTGATAATTCCAGGAGTATCAGAAAATAAAATTTGAAAATCATCTCCGTTCACAATACCCAAAATACGATGTCTGGTTGTCTGTGCTTTTGATGTAATAATAGATAAGCGTTCACCAACAAAAGCATTCATTAATGTTGATTTACCGACATTAGGATTTCCAATAATATTTACATAGCCCGCTTTATGCTTCATCAATTTTATATTTATTGTCATGCATAAGATGTCACCCTGAGCATTACCAAGACGCAAAATATATTTTGTGACGAAGGTAGCAAGCAAAGCTTGTCGAAGGGTCTTTTCAAAATCTTACAAGACATGTTTATCGCTACAAAGTTACTCTTTAATTTATAGAGTAAAGCCCAAAATTAAATACAATATCACAGTAATAATTCCCCCTATGAGTGCATAAGGTAACTGTGTTTTTACATGGTCTATATGGTCACTTGCCGACGCCATAGATGATATGATTGAAGTGTCTGAAATAGGGGAGCAATGATCTCCAAATATTCCACCTCCCAAAGTGGCGGCAATGACTAAGGTAATTTCAGAGCCATGAATCTCGGCCATTGGAATCGAAATAGCTAACATAATAGCAAAAGTGCCCCAAGATGTTCCTGTAGCAAAAGCAATAAAAGAACTAATGATAAAGACCACAGCAGGCAAAAATTCCGGCGAAAGCCAATCTTTAGACCAGTTCGCCACAAATTCGCCAGTACCTAAAGCTTTACAAGCATCACCAATGGCAAAAGCCAGTAACATTAAAAGAGCAAGTGGCATTAATTCGCTAATTCCTTTTAAGATTAGATCGACCATTTCTTTACTTCTCATAATACCCTGAGACCTATACAAAAGCATAGCTGCTAAAATAGCTGTAATTACTGCATACAAAACTGAAGAAGAACCTGAACCTTGACCGATTGCCTGTGATACCTGATTTGTAAACGAAGTATAATTTTCAACACTACTCCAACCGGTATAAGCTAAAAAAAATGGCATCATAAAAACCATTGTTGCTAATGGGACAATCATATTTCGGGCCTTGGCGGGAATATTTTCTTTAGGTTTTAAAGAAGTAATCTCATCAGAAAGCATAGGTTTAGAGCCATCATTTAGTAGTTTCCCTGTTTCGCGAGTTCTTTTTTCGGCTTTGGCCATAGGACCAATATCTTTTTTGAGTACGATCACTAAAAAGACAAGCAGTATAGCCAGAAATGGATAAAAGTTATATTTGATGGAAGATAGCATCAACGAAAAAGGATTTTCCAGGCCTTGGCTCAATAACAGGCCCATAACAAAAGCACCCCAGGCGTTAAACGGAATTAAAATTGAACTAGGTGCAGAACTGGAATCGGCTATATAGGCGAGTTTTTCTCGCGGTATTTTTAGTTTGTCAAAAACAGGTCGATAAAGTGTGCCAACAGTTAAGGAACTAATACTTGTTTCTACAAACAATAATAAACCTGTGACTAAGGCCAATAATTGAATGATTATTCTGCTATAACCAGCTTCTTTTTTCTCAAAATAGATAATGAGTTTATTTAGCTTGTTGATAAATCCTTCAACACCTTTGGAATATTGAATAAAGAGAAGTAAGGCCCCAACTAAAGCACTGAACATAATTGTTCTTGTATTACTTTCAGACTTAAAAACATTTACCATAGCTTCAAGTGTTGCTAAGGTACCAGAGAAGAAATTCCACTCGTTAATAATTAACCATGAAAACCAGATTCCAAAAACCAAAGCAACATAGACTTGCTTCGTTCTTAGCGCCAAAATAATAGCTATTACTGGAGGTAAGATGGATAAGAATCCGTATTCAGACATAAATTTAAGGTTGGTTAAAAAGGATATCAGGTTCTATTAGTTCGTTCAAACTAGCTTTATAAATATCGGGCAATAGATCTAAGCCATAAATGTACGAAGCATTCATCCAACCGAAGCCTTCGCGCGTAATATATTCGAAATCAGTACCCACATTCCCATATTCGGCAAATACTTTATGAGTGGCAGACACAACATCATATTTTTCTGGAATCGTGCCATTGTAATTCACAGCATTTTTAGTGATCATCCAGAGCCATCTATAAATTAGTTCATGTGCTTTTGCAGTATAGTCATAATTTAATAAACCTTTCCAGATCATCATTTGATGTGGTGCCCATCCATTAGGATAGTCCCACTGACGAGCGGGTCTGTTCTTTGAAATTTCTCCTCTTGCCTTTTCAGTGCAACCTGCAATTCCGCCAAGGCAAATAAGTTGAGGTAATGTTTGCGAAACGATTTTTTCAGCTTGTTCTTTGGATGCAAGATTAGCCCATAAAGGAAGTAGGGAGGTGGCAGAAATAAATGGGATTTGCTTTTCTAGAATGAAGTTATAATCATAAAAGCAAGCATCATTTTCATTCCATAAATAATTGAAAATCAATTCTTTTCGTAAAGCTACTTTTTTATACCAATAAGTACTATTATACGTTTTACCTTCGTCGGAAGTAAAATTATCGTCAAAATAATTTTTGATAAGATGTGCAAAATCTGTCTCGTATTTATACAAAAAAGCGTTGAGTTCTACACAGTTCAAGTGCGCACATTGACCTTCTAAACGATAGGAGGTGTCGTGACCGTTTTCGCGAACACTTCTGTCGTGTACGAAATATGCATCAAGTTCTTTGCTTTTAATTTCTCTTTTGTAGTATGCTTTTTCAAATGCTGCAATTGACATGTTTGCTTTTTCTGCATAGGGTTTCAATAAAGCATTATAATGCCCTTCTTCAACTTCCGGTGGCAATCCAATTCCATCTGCGAAATAACGGTTGAGTCCGTTTTTGGTCAATCTTTTTTCCGGAACCATCCAAACTGTTTCGTACTCATTAATTGCAGTAGACAAATGACTTTTTAGCCATGATTTATCGGCATTATCAATTTGTTTTTCAAATACTTCACGAATTAATGAACTGTAAAAAGGAGGCTGGGTTCTGGTGAGATAATAAGTTCTATTAGCGTTTAAAATTTTACCATAATGTTCAATTTCATATTGAAAATTATCAGCCATGGTTTTGGCCAATTCTTTTTTTGGTCCTAACAGTATGCCTACTGATTCAAAATAGCTATCCCATCCATACATTTCGTTAAACCTTCCTCCTGGCACGACAAAAGGAACCCCTTCAATTGTACCTTGTTTTTCTTCTAATTTTAATGACAAAATGCCTGGTTTATCATTGATACTTAAAACGAATTCCGGGGTAATTTTTTCAGGGAGGTGAATGACTTCTAAATTAGCAATTGAAGATCCTAATTCTTTAAAATAATTGAAAGCTTTTCTATCTCCAAACGGAATATAAATTCGCTGTGTTGAATCCAATGATTTTTCGTCTGATAAAACAGCTGTTAAACCTTTTTTATCAATAGTTCTTGTAAGACCATCCCAATAATATTCTTCTATCATGCGCTTTAAGCGGACAATAGGTTCTTCGAATATATTTTTTGTGTTAACTGTATCTTTTCCAGCTTCCCTGGCCAAGATCAGTTCTTGCAGTAAATTTGATAGATAATAAGTACCTTCAATAGATACTGTTTTAATTCCGTCAAGGTCTTTTAAAACAAAAGCTTTTGGGCCCTTATCTTCAATCGTGATTCTTTTATCTCCATCAGTATCTTCTTGTTTCAGAAGCTCTTCAAGTGTTTCTTCAATATCTAGCTTAAAACGTTTCATTGAATTTGAATTTTCTTTTTAGATAATTTATCAATTAGTAAAACAAAAACGATCAGTAAGGCCATCGGTATCAGCAAAAAGTAAAATGCATTGGCGCCTCCTATACTCTCAAATAATTCACCAACTATTCTTGACCCTAAGGTACCACCGAGAGCGGAAAAAATAATGATTAAGCCAGACATCGGTGAATGTAGATTTTTTGGTAAGGAACTTAAAACGGTAGAGTTTAGTAAAGGGTAGATGGGAGCAATAAACAAACCTATCAAAGGAAGAATATAACCTAGAAAAGGCACATCGGCTAAACTGGAAATTTCATCTAAGGAGTTCATATCAGACTTTAACTGAGGAAGGACACTTAACAAAATTCCTCCTGAAATAATGATGCAAATAATCACTAAATACACCCAAGAAATTCTTTTGGTTAAGTATCCGGCTAAAAAACGTCCCAATGCGAGAGAAAGAGCAAAAATAAAAGCCATTTGAACGCTTAAAGTGTCAGTAAACATGAATATTTTTTCATTAAACCTGGGCAACCAGGTCATAATTCCCTGCTCGATCATCACAAAAAAGAATGCAGAAGCTAAAAAAACTAGTACTAATGGAACGATTATAAGTTTTAATGAATATAGTATGTCTTCCTTGAAATCAGAACCTATAGCTTCTACTTCATATTCAGCTTTTGATAATAGTAGAAAAAGAAAAGATGCCGCAATCAACGCTAATAAAACATAGTAAACATTTAACCATGCATTAGGGTCGGTGTCAGAGTAAAAGGCAGGAAACAAAAAATAGGCCAAGGCAATACCTATCATAAAAAAGCCTTCAATAGAACTCATTAAGGAAGAATGTTCTTTTTTAGAATTGGTAATAATGCCAATTAATGAGTAAACAGATAATTTAATGAGTGCGAAACTTACTCCTATAGAGAAAAATAATACCTTGGTATAAAAGAATGAGTTTCCAGAAATCATAAAGAGGCATCCAACAAACACAATCGCCAATCCCGTAAGCATAGCTTTTTTATATCCAAATCTGGGCAAAAAAGATGCTATTAAAAAAGAAACTATTGCAATTGGCAAATCCTTAAATGCTTCTAAAACAGAGGCTTGTGACTCACTTACACCATAAACATTAATAGATTTGGCAATTACAATACCTACACTATTCAACAAAATAGCAAATACAAAATAGTTGATGTAAATGGATGCTTTAATCCCGAGGTTCTTCATAATAAGTTTAGTTAGTTTGTATAACAAATATAGTATAAGAAGTATGTTTAAATTAAAAAAACAATAACTTTATCCTTCTTTAATTCAATTTTCATTAATATATGTGTACAAAAATTATTTATAAAATAGTACTAATTAGTGCTGTTTTCATAGTGGTTTCGTGTGTTAAAGCTAAAGATCTAAAAAACGAGCAACCTATAACAAAAACAATTTCAGATTATTATGAACCTTACAGGCCCCAGTTTCATTTTTCACCTCAAGAAAAATGGATGAACGATCCAAACGGATTGGTATACTATAAAGGAGTTTATCATTTGTTTTATCAATATTATCCTGAAGATATTGTATGGGGTCCTATGCATTGGGGACATGCCGTTAGTAAAGATTTAATCTCTTGGAACCATAAATCTATTGCGTTATATCCTGACGAGCATGGCTTGATTTTTTCAGGTAGCGCTGTTGTTGATGCTGATAATACTTCAGGTTTTGGTACAAAGGAGAACCCGCCATTAGTTGCAATTTTCACTTATCATTTAATGGAAGGAGAAAAAGCAGGTAGAAAAGATTTTCAAACGCAGGGCATAGCCTATAGTATAGATAATGGTGATACTTGGACCAAGTATAAGGAGAATCCGGTAATTGGTAATCAAGGTATCAAAGATTTTAGAGATCCTAAAGTATTTTGGCATGAGGATTCTGAGAGGTGGATTATGGCTCTAGTTGCCGGTGACCATGCTAAATTTTATAGTTCAACTGATTTAAAAGATTGGAAGTATTTAAGCGATTTCGGCAAAGATAAAGGTGCTCATGGAGGAGTTTGGGAATGCCCTGATTTGTTTAGGTTAAAAGTTGAAGGAACAAACGAAGAAAAATGGGTTTTACTTATAAGTATAAATCCCGGTGCACCTAATGGAGGTTCAGGAACCCAATATTTTATTGGTGATTTTGATGGTAAGACATTTACGGCAGAACATGATGATATAAAATGGCTGGACTATGGGGCTGACAATTATGCAGGAGTAACATATAATAATACCCCGAATGATGAACGCATTTTTATTGGTTGGATGAGTAACTGGAATTATGCACGAGATACACCAACAAAAAAATGGCGTAGTGCTATGACACTTCCACGACAGCTATTGCTGGCAAAAGAAAATGATTCATATTTTTTAAGAAATGTTGTTTTAGAAGCTTTTACTAAGTACTCAACTCTTGCTCTCAAGGAAGATAGCATTGATTTGAAAGAAAAATTTACTGTAGAATACCAAAATTTCAATGAATCTGAAATTACATTTAAAGCAAATTTATCAAAAAATTTAAAATTGGAGTTTAAAAATAATTCGAGTGAATCTTTGCTATTAACTATTGATCCATCACAAAAAGAAATTATACTTGATAAAAGAAAATCTGGAATTGTCGATTTTGAAGAGCGATTTGCAGACAAGGTGCACACAATGCTATATAATCCTTCAGATAAGGAAGTAGCTGTAAGAATCATTCTTGATTGGTCATCAGTTGAAATTTTTATAAACAACGGTAGGTATGTAATGACAGAGCAAATATTTCCTCATGAGTTTTATAATTCATTAGAAATATCATCAATTGATCAAACTAAATTGAATAAATTTAATATAAACGCAATTAAAACAATCTGGTAATGGATAAACAAGTACGAATTTGGGCAATAACCGTTGCTTTGGCAGGATTTTTATTTGGGTTTGATACTGTTGTAATTTCAGGAGCTAACCTGCCAATAAAGGAATTGTGGAATACATCGCCATTATTTCATGGTACATTTATAATGTCAATGGCCTTATGGGGCACTGTCTTAGGAGCTTTAACGGGCGGCATACCATGTGATAAATTTGGTAGAAAGAAAACCTTGTTTTGGATAGGTATTCTGTATTTACTTTCGGCTTTAGGTTCTGCTTTTGCTACAGATCCATATCTATTTTCATTCTTTCGTTTTGTTGGAGGAATTGGGGTAGGAGCATCTTCAGTTGCTGCACCAATATATATAGCCGAGATATCATCCTCAAAAAATCGAGGAAGCTTGGTCGCCTTGTACCAGTTTAATATAGTCTTCGGAATTTTTATCGCATTTATATCAAACTATTTATTAAAAGGGTTTGGAGGAGCGAATGATTGGAGATGGATGCTGGGAGTTGAAGCCATTCCTGCATTTTTATATGTGTTGATGATATTAAGAGTGCCAAATAGTCCAAGGTGGTTGACCCTAAAAAAGAAAGACGATGAAGGAGCACTTAAGGTTTTAAATATATTATATGATAAAGAAGCTGCACTTAATAAGCTAAATGAGATTAAACAAGATCTAGTGTCAAAAGTTAAAGGAGAGGGCTTATTTCAGAAAAAATACAGCAAAGTATTATGGCTTGGTTTTATGATTGCCTTTTTTAATCAGCTGTCTGGAATTAATTTCGTATTGTATTATGCTCCCGAAATTTTAGAAAGAGCAGGTTTGGCAAGTCAGGAATCCTTGTTTAGCTCAATATCTATCGGAATTATCAATCTTATTTTTACGTTTGTAGGTGTTAGACTTATCGATAAATTAGGTCGTCGTCAACTTATGAAAATAGGTTCCTTAGGTTATATAATAAGTTTAGCCATGGTAGGTTGGTGTTTTTATACAGATGCAAGTGCTGTTTTATTAATAACTTTTATACTCGTTTTTATTGCTTCGCATGCAATTGGGCAAGGAGCCGTTATTTGGGTGTTTATTTCAGAAATTTTTCCGAATCA
>Ga0316189_10002248_pt1 | contig 19003 bp, 15 predicted proteins | sample LowCovwburrow_MG_FD_204930 | JGI IMG/M metagenome (GOLD analysis project Ga0316189, IMG submission 204930) | Coastal sediment microbial communities from Maine, United States - Lowes Cove worm burrow | ecosystem: Environmental > Aquatic > Marine > Coastal > Sediment | place: USA: Maine...
ACCGGCATCGCTGCAAACCCGACCGGCAATCCGGCATCGGCAAATACCAGGGCCGCTTCAAGAACACCTGCATCGTGATTTAGCGGAGATATGGGACTGGCAATCAGCGACAGCGGCGGTCGGGTTTTAATTCTTTCCCTGCTTCCGGCAATGACTCCGGCCATTTCAACCGCATATTGAGCTGATTTTCTATCCACACAGCTAACGATATGAACATGCTTTTCGGTATAGGTAAAGGCGGCCTCCAGTTCATGCAGCGCAATGGTCTCCGTCGGGCAATCCCGTGCCGCCACCATGGGCCAGTAAAAGCTTATGGAAGATAAATAATCAGAGATGAGGGCCATCATCGCCACATCTGCTTTCACAGAGGGCCTGCGGTCACGGGTCTCTAAATCCACTGTGGTAGTGCCGGTACCTGAAGTTCCGCAATATATTCCGCTGCCATCAAGATTTACATCCAGCGCCTGGCTTCCGCGCGACCCCATGACAAATTCGGTTGGGGCTTCGGCAAGGGTTTTCATCAAGAGATCCGGCCGGATTTTTACGATCTGTGTTTTAAAGTCAACGTCGGCACCGGCTTCTGCTAAAATATGGAGGGCCTTTTCGCAAGGAAATTTCACACCGGTTTGTTCCAGTACTGTCAATGTGGCCTGATGGATCTTTGCGACATCCTCATCAGCCAAGGCTTTTATCCTCTTCTCCGGTTTTATCGCAATCGGGCTGATACGCGCTCCGCTGGAGGTTTCTGATGGCATAATGGATATCCTCGTTGCTGGTTATTGGTTATTAGTTACTGGCTTTCGGATACTGTTCACTGGATGCTAGATATGCGATGCTCGATACTACCCCAATTGATTTAAAAAACATTTGGGAATTATTCGTTATTGGTTAATCGTTTCAGAGGAAAAAAAATCCATTGTTTCCGATTGCTGTTTTCTGGCTACTGGTAACTGGTCACTGGTCGTTTGATTCCGAATTCAGATTACTTTCTTCCGACTTCCCCATTCCGCCTTCCGAATTCCAATTTCTGTCCTCTGACATCTGACTTCTGACATCTGCCATATGTCCTCTGACCTCCGTCATCTAGCCTAGTTTAGATCTGAAAAGGTTGACCGAATTGATCTCGATATCCAATGGATACGGTATCGGCCGCACAGGCCCGTTCATAGGCCAGCACGGATTGTCCACGGCTCATGGGGATCCCCTGTCCGCTGTTATCCTGATCCAGATAAAACAGCGTGCAAACGGCATCGTCGGTCACAATCACCTCTTGGCCGGGTGAGACACTGACAATGCGGGACGGATCAGCAAAAATATCAAATAGCTGTTCAAGCTCATCGGAGGTCAACGCTGGTATATCAGCTCGCTGGGCCGCGTCCTGGGTGCCAGCCAGAAGATCTTCTTTGATCTGACCGGGTGACATTAAAACCCGCTCCCCGTCACCCATCCTTACAAAATTATGATCTTGCATGGTACCCCTCTCCATTTGCTGATTTTTAGGCCTCCCGGCCAAATTAGGATCAATGGTTGCCCGAATTTATCCCAAATTGTGTAAAACATGCAACAAGCTATAATAACTAAACATTATTTGTTAACGGATTCTTATTTCAACTATCCGCTTTTATTGCGAATGTCAATAAAATCAACCGAATCCCTATTTTCGTCAGGAAATCCAACGTTGCCTGAGGATCTGACAGCACCTGATGCTTGAACGGACCAAGATTTTAAAGACGATTGATTTCCTAGCGTGTTTAATGTATCCAAGTACTATCTGTAATAATTTTAGCTGAATTGATAGTCGCTAGTTTCTCGATGTATCGCCATTTGAGGCCACACAGTGATAAGGGCAAAATATATAAGTTTTAAAAGTGAAGATGCTGGAAAAAGGATATCGGCCCATGGATTCACCAAACGTAATGGTTGAAATTGTTGCCAAAAAGAAAGGGTGCATATTGTGCGATTTGGCACTTGCAATACTGGTGGAAATAGCCCCCGAATTTGAGAAAGGAGTTCTCCAATGGGAGGTAGTCGATGTCAGTTCCAGAGAAGGCGTGATGCGACACGCTGAACTCGGGGCAATCTGCAAGCGAATGCCTGCGGTTCCATCGATAATAATCAATGAGCGCATCGCCTTTGACAACATCCCAGACATGGAAGCTCTTTCAGCAGCAATCAGCGACCACCAGCAGAGCTGAAGGTATAAGGATGGCACCTGGAAGGGCCGCAGCCACCTCTGCTGGTGGCCGCTGATTTATCTCAATTCATAAGCCACCGGCATCGATCAGGTTTGCACCCATCAAGCATGCCCTCGCGGTAACGGTAGAACCATTTAAATTCTCACCAGCATAGCCGGTGGCTTATGAATTGAGTTAGGGAGACAATAGAACCCCAGACGTAAAGCTTTAAATATCATCGCTCAATGGAGATAAAATCATGGAGTCTCAAATCACAATAGACGATCTTAAAAAAATCGAAACTGGTATCAACGAAAAGTATGCGAAAGTTGCTACCAGCCCTGAGGGACAATTTAAATATCCTACCGGCAGCAAAGGTCTTGAAGCACTAAATTATGATAAGGCCCTAACCGAAAAACTTCCGAATGAGGTTGCATCCTCCTACTGTGGTGTGGGAAACCCTTTTTCCTTGGGAAAAATTAATCAAGGCGAGCAAGTTCTCGATATCGGCTGTGGTGCTGGCGTTGATACAATTTTGGCTGCAATAATCGTGGGGCCGAAAGGTTCGGTCATCGGTGTGGATATCGTGTCGGAAATGATTGCCCGCGCGGAAAACAATCTCCAGATGATGGAGCTCGATAACGTCAAATTCCAAAAAGTATCGGGTGAGAACCTGCCTTTTTCTGATGATACCTTCGACGTGGTGACCTCGAACGGAGTGATCAATCTAATACCCGACAAAGAGACAGCCATGTCAGAAATAATAAGGGTGCTGAAACCAGCAGGACGTTTGATGGTGGCAGATCAGATTGCAGCAGGAAGTGTCCAGAAAGATATAAAGGCTCGACTTGCGAATTGGTTCCAATGAGAAGGGGGCACGATACCGGGAAAGGATTTCCTGGCTTTATTGGAAAAAGTCGGCTTTCATAATGTTGAACTCATCGGTGAAACTGGTTTTAATAGTACCCCAAAAACCAAAGGTGTCTTGTTACGTGCAAAAAAACCGGCATTACCAGCGAAACCTTTAGAACCACCAGCTAATGCCAGATAATACAATTAAAATCCTTAATCCGCTTTAGCGACCATATTTAGGGAAAGGAGTATGCAAATGTACGACAAAAATTCACCGTTCCCAATTGCTGACGCACATGGCAGGCTTGAGTGTAAGGAACTCTGGGGAGGTATCCGTAATAGAGATTCAGAGGTCTCTGCCGGAAAAGTCATTGGTTCTATCTATTCTACAGCTTGTTGTGAGGGAGGTAAAGGTGGAGACATCTACTATTTTGGAGTCTGTAAAGGTGGCATCATCACTCGACTGGCTATAGCAGATGTCACCGGTCACGGCGAGGCTGTCTCGGAAATAAGTCAGTATGTCTATGACACTTTAAAAGCTCACATTTGAGAGCCGGACAGTCGGGTCATTCTGGGCGAAGTTAACCAACGAATTAGCAGCCGCAGCCTGGATGCCATGACTACCGCGGCAGTTGTCGCGTATTACCGTCAAGAAAGCGAAGCGAGAGTGTCTTATGCCGGTCACCCTCCTGTTCTATACAAACGGGCCAGCGACAGGGTCTGGTCATACGCCAGACCGCATGGTCGTGAAGGTCAAAGCGATGGTTTTCCACTAAACATACCTCTTGCTATCGATTTGGATACACATTACAGCCAGATTACGATTCCAATGACTCCCGGAGACCGACTCTTTGCCTATACCGACGGCATCATTGACGCACCCAACCCCGAGGGTAAACGTTTTGGATTAGCTCGCCTCAAAGATGCCCTTGATGCAAATACAGGAGCCCCTTTGTCTGAACTTAAATCGGCCATCCTCAAAACATTGCATAAATTTACTGTTAAAGAGCTAAATCATGATGACATCACTCTGATTGCCATGGAGATTTGTTAGGGTTTTCCCAACAATTCGTTGTTATGGAACCAATTGATTACACCAAATACCTAATCCATTCTTTATTGAAGGGAACGGCATTGTGAAAGACTTAATTTGCTACTGTTTCGATTACTCGGTCGATGATATTACTCAGGACTATTCGGCTAATGGTAAATCCACAATAATGGATAAGATCCAGATAGAAAAAAAGTTTGGGAATTGCCAGTGCGCAACTAAGAATCCTAAGGGAAAATGATGCTTAGGCGACGTCCGCCAGGTGGTGGACAAATTAAGCGGTACATGAGAATGTTTTTGAAAATTATCCCGATGCAGATGTCAGCGCTTCAATAGTATGGATACCGATATTGAAAGAAGATACTTTTGATGCGGCGATTCCATCTGTAACGTTTTTAAGTGATCGCCGAATCCAACACTTTTATGAAAACAAAAAAATGGAGACTCCACTTGGCCTAAACTGACTTTTGGGGGCTTTCCTGATACCGTATCAGCTCTGGATGAAAAAAATGGCTGGCAAGTCAGTGGCGGGGTCTTCCCCGTCACTTCAACCGGATATGCCGTGGTGGAAATTCAATCCAAGAAATCACTTTCGAATTTCCGATCCTTTGAGATTACCCTTGAACCCGCAGGGGGAAGCTCGACGCCAACCGGACATCTATATATGTCGAGCCATCTTTAAATTTAACCTTTTCGGCCTGAAGGATTCCGCTGACGATGGGACCTTCCGCCTCCACCTTGGTGCCGTTAAGAAGGTCTGTCCCGGGTCCCCCGATGAACGCAGCCGTCGAATAATCCACCCGCTGGCCGTTGACCGCAAAGGTTTGGGCAGCGGTGTTTAGATATGAACGGCTTGGATTCATTTTGAACCAAAATATTGTCCATGGTACGAGGCATATTAAGCAGATATCCATAGGTGAAAAATTAAGCTTGAAATGAATCCAAAAAGCCGATATTTGCGTATTGGTAATGTAGGATTGCCTCTAAATTTCAGGTGTGTGACGATGGCGGAGTATTCATCCACTCCAGGATTTATGATAGGGGGAAGCGGGGAGCCATTGCTGGATTATCTTTAGGGCAAGAGTTACTTAGCCTGCTTGTTGCTATGAAATAAAAAAACTTAAAGGAGGAACAAATGAAAAAATTGGTAAAATTATTTATCTGTCTGATGTTTGTCGCAGTAGCTGTCGGCGGCGCCTATGCGCAGTTTGCCAAGTCCGAGGACGCCATTAAATACCGCAAATCGGTCATGTTTCTGATCGCCCAGCATTTCGGACGTATGGGCGCGGTGGTAAAGGAAAAGGCTCCTTACGACCAGAAGGCATTTACGCGTAATGCCATGGTGATGGAGTCGCTCTCACATCTGCCCTGGGAGGCGAGTATGGTGCCGGGAACCGACAAGGGCGATACCACCTTGAATGCTGCCGTGTTTGCTAAGCAGGATGAATTCAAGGCCAGCGCCCAGGCTTTCGAAGCCGGATCTGCAAAACTCGTCAGCGTATCTGAAAGCGGCGATTTAAGTGCCATCAAAGCGCAGTTCGGCGAGGTGGCCAAAAGCTGCAATGGCTGTCACAAACAGTTCCGTACTAGGTAGGGTAGTTGCCCAAAATATGTTTTGATTGAAATTCCGTATTTGCGAGTCATTGCGAGCGAAGCGAAGCAATCTTTTATTTGGAATCCATTCCTCAGATTTTACGTTACTGTATTTATGAATCTATGTACTAAGTGTGGCTTCGCGGGCAGACGGGCCGGTTTTTGGCCGATTCTCTAGCGCACAAGAAGATAGACAGCCAAGGCGGCCAGCCCCGCAATCAGAACCGCCAACCAGGTGCGACCGGCAGGTTCGGCTTCGGCCTCCGCATCGTGCCACGGCTTGACACCGGTAATCATCGGCAGTATCAGATTTTGGTGCTTGTAGAAAAAATAGAAAAGCACCGCCGCAACGTGCACGCACACGAGTGCGATGATCACTTGTTGATTCAGCTTGTGAACCTTTGTAAGCCAGTCGCTGGTGGCTTTGTTGACCCAATCAAAGAGCGGGCCTTCAGTGAGGATGTCGTCGTTGGCGAACAAACCGGTTGCAGCCTGGACCAACAAGGTGAACAGCAGGGCAATGATCGACCAACCACCCAAGGGATTGTGGCCCAGGTAACGCGGCGAGTCACGGTGTCTGAGGGTCGCTACATAGCGGATGACGGCAGACGGACCGTAAACAAAGGTTACAAAACGGGACTGCCGGCTGCCGACAAAGCCCCAGACCAGCCGGAACAGGAGCAGGGTCAGGATCGCAAAGCCTCCCCACTCATGGTACTGCATGGTATTACCGCCGATGTTGCCGGTCACAAAAGAGATAATCACAAATATCACCAGCAGCCAGTGAAACAGCCGCGTAGGCAAATCCCACACCAGACCGCTCCTGATGGGGTTTTCGGTGTTTTCCTCGTTGTGTTTTGTTTGTTCCATATTTACTACACTTTAGTCCTGATTTATAAAAAAAACAAATAAAATCGATAATTAGTATAGATTTCAAATTATGAAATTTTCAGTCTGCTGAGATTGTGAAGTTAATCAACATCTTTTTGCTGAACTTCGCACTGTGATCCCTGGACTTGGGGCACTTTATGTATTAGTTTTATTTTTATAATTAATGATGCTACCTGAAAATCTTAAAGAAGCATAGTATCATTATTGTATGAGGTGATAATAAAATGAACGATAAAGGAGATTCTTATCATGCGATACTTTATATGCATATTTTTAACGATATTAGTTTCAACTGCCGCAATTGGTGCCACAGGCACTGCAATTAATTATGAGATTAATGGTCAATCCTATGAAGGGTATTATGTCAGCCCATCTGAAAAGGCGCCTTTCGTATTGCTGATTCATGATTGGGATGGTTTGACGGATTATGAAGTCAAGCGGGCCAACATGCTTGCGGATTTGGGATATGCTGTTTTTGCTTTGGATTTGTTTGGCGCCGGCGTGCGACCCACCGAAGTCGAAGACAAACGCCAGCATACGGGCGAACTCTATAAAGATAGAGAGAAAATGCGAGCTTTGATGGAAGGGGCTTTGGATACAGCCAAGAAAAAAGGCGCCAACATCGAGAAATCCGTTGTCATGGGCTATTGTTTCGGTGGCGCCGCCGTGCTTGAATTGGCACGATCCGGAGCAGACCTGAAAGGTTTCGCAACGTTTCATGGCGGCCTGAAAACGCCGGAAGGACAAGATTACACTAAAACCCGGGGAAAAATTCTGATTATGCATGGATCAGCGGACAAAGCGATTACCATGGACCAGTTTGCGGGATTGACGAACGAACTGGAAGCAGCCGGAGTTACCCATGAAATGATTACCTACGGTGGGGCCCGACATGCTTTCACCGTTTTTGGGGGAGACCGTTACCAAGAAGCAGCGGATAAAAAATCCTGGAAGCGCTTTACGGAATTTCTTGCGGATACATTGAAAAATTGAAATTAAAGAATCGTAAGATTTAGAAATTACATTTTCATTAAGCAAATATTATTTTTTCGTAAGTTTGACCGGTTCGCGACCAGGGGCGGAAATTCTGCGGCGCTCAAGCAGGGATCCGTCTTGTCGGTAAAGATCGATCAATGCCTTGAGGTAGTTGGCAAGGGCCTGCACCTCAGCAATTCGGCTGACCAACAGATCCCGCTGAGCTTGAGCCACCAGGAAGCTGGTTGATTTTCCCACTCGCAATTTTTCGGTTTCAGTCCGGAGTTTTTCCTCATCAAACATGCGGGTCACCGATGAGGCGGAAATCTGCTGCTTGGCACGGTTGACCTCAATGTAGGCGGTGCGGACATCGACTTCCACGAGTTGTGAAAGGTTCTCAAGCGCTTTTTGCGCCTGTTCCCGATTCAACAACGCTCGCCGGTGAAGCGCTTTTGCACCCCGGTTAAAAATAGGATACTCAAAGTTGACGCCGGCTAGGGCGTCATAATTGTCTTCGTTGATATTGCGAATGGACTCACCGAAGGAATTCGCATAGCCGCTTTTGCCGAGCGTAATGAATAGGTCCATTAAGGGCAGCACACCGTTTTGGGTTTTAACGAGCTCCAGATCGCCGCGTAATATTTCCAAGCGAGTCTCATTTAATAGTGGACGCATGCGCATCGATACTGCCACGTGAAGCTCAACGTCTTCCATCTTGATTTCGGGCAACTTAGGCTGATAAATTAAATCAACTTCCCGCTGCCAGATTCCGGGCCCTGCAGGATCGAGCAACCGCAGCATTTGCAGGCGAATAGATTCTTTGTTGGCCCTTGCTTCGATGAGCGCCTGCTCTTGGGCGGCCACTTCGGCCTGGACAGCCGGCAATTCAGCTCGGGCCAATCGACCAACGGCGATCAGCTCTTTGGTTTCGGTGAGCTGCTGACGGGCGACTTTCAGTGATTCTTCGACAATTTCAATCTGACGCCGGGCCAGCGCATAGTCCCAGTAGGTACGCTCCACCTCCGCCACCAGAAACTCGGTAAAGCCCCGCAACTCGTATTCCGACATGCGCGTATCCAGGCGTGCCTGCTGCAAACGGGCCAGATTCACCTCCCTTCCGTATCCTCTCAGCAGCGCCTGGGTAACTGTCATGCCCAAGCGGGTCGAATAAAAGTTGTCATCGTAAAGAGAGGAGTCATTTACTTGCGTGCCGGCTTCCAGGGCAACCGTCGTACCGGTCGGGAAATATTGCTCCAAAGAAATGATGCCGTCGATAAAATTGGTGGTGAAATCCTCAGTTTCAGATCCGGATCTTGCGAGGCGTTCTTCTTTCACCCTGCCGGCGGAAATGTCCGCATTTGTCGTCGGATCAAAAACAGCTCTTTCCTGATCCTCAAATGTTTGTTCAATCGAGGGATTTAATCTTTGCACTACAAGAGAGCGGTTGTTTTCAAGGGAAAGCAATATAGCTTCGGTGATGGTGACTTTCAATGGCCCCGGTGGCAACGTTCGTGCTATAATCTCTTCGGGTTGCTCGGTGGACTCCAAGCGTAAGTGCACCGCTGTATCGGCAGGCACATTCGGCCCGCCCGCCGTGCGGTCTATCTGCTCTTCGACCAGCGTACAGGACGTCAACAACAGCAACAAAACGCATATACCAGGGATCTCCAGCAGACGATGATAACATCTTGCAAACATCATATCAGCTCCTCTCGCATCCCGATCTCGCCCGGTGGCGGTCAGTTTGTTCCGATTTGTATGTGTTCTTAGAACGCATTTGCCAGACTATATAGTTTTTTGAGTCACGCTGACAACCGAAAACTGATTTGAATATGTGACGCCTCTTTTCAGACGCTTGGCCATGTGGAACTAATCAACAACTAATTTTTCGTTGCAATATCAGCCCTAAAAGTGCATTGTTCTCTGTATCAGCCAAAACAGCACGTATTATATTATCGTATGGGAGTACCCATTTTAACGACAACGGGAAGGCTATTTTACCATGAAATCGGGCGGTCCTAAAATTTTTATTCTGACGGTTCTTATGATTGGCGCGGCGGCGGGACTGGGCTGGTTAATTTTCGGTCAATTCCAAGAGAGGGCCGCCACCAGTAAAAGCGGTAGGGCTTTACGACCGGTGCCGGTAGAAGTGGCTCAGATTCAGCACGGGCCGATCGCGTTACAGCGGACGTTCAGCGGTGAGTTGGAAGCCCTGGCTGAGTTTGTGGTTGCGCCGAAAGTCAGCGGCCGCGTGGAGCGTGTGATTGTGAATATCGCCGATACGGTAAAGCGGGGTCAGGTTGTGGCTGAGCTGGACAATGACGAATACGTCCAGGCTGTCGCCCAGGCCCAGGCCGATCTGGAAGTCGCCAGGGCCAAACTCTCCGAGGCCAAAAGCGCCCTGGAAATTGCCAATCGCGAGTTTAAACGCACCGAGTCCCTTTTAAAGCGCGGAATCGCATCTGATTCTGAATTTGATGCCACCAGTCAGGATAGACTGGCCAAACAGGCTCAACTTAAAGTCGCTGCGGCCCAGGTGACGAAGGCCGAATCATCACTGGAAACCACCAATATCCGGCTCCGCTATACCAAGGTAACAGCGGGCTGGACCGGTGGCGACGAGCATCGCGTCGTGGCTGAACGCTATGTGGACGAAGGCCAGAACGTCGCCGCCAACACGCCGCTGCTCCTAATCGTCGAAATCCATACCGTCGTCGGGGTAGTTTACGTTACCGAACAAGATTACGCTCGTTTAAAACCTGAGCAGTTCGTTTCGTTAGAAACGGAAGCCTTTCCGGACGAACAGTTTCCAGGCCGCATCGAACGCATTGCGCCTGTCTTCCGCAAGTCTACCCGGCAGGCGCGGATCGAAATGACCATCGACAATCCACAGCATCGACTCAAACCCGGCATGTTCATCAGGGCCACAGTGGTATTGGCCCAGGTGCCGGAGGCCACCATCGTCCCTGAACAAGCGTTAACCATCCGAGATGATAGAAGCGGTGTTTTCATTGTCAGTGAGGATGGACGATCGGTCACCTGGCGCGAAGTAAAAGTGGGCATCCGTGAAGGCAATCGGGTGCAGGTGGAAGGCGAGGGGCTGTCCGGTCGGGTCGTAACCCTGGGGCAGCAACTGGTAAAGAACGGCTCGGCGATCACGATTCCTGACATGCGGAGTGCGCCCGTTGACGGCCGCGCAAAGGTGAACACCCCATGAATCTGCCGAGTTTTAGCGTCAAGCGCCCAATTTTTACGACCATGGTGACCCTGATCCTGGTTATCCTGGGGGCCGTCTCTCTGAGCAGGCTGCAGATCGACATGCTGCCCAACATCGAACTGCCGACCTTGAGCATCCGAACGGATTACGAGGGTGCCAGTCCCGAGGTTATGGAACGGCTGGTAACTCAGATTATTGAGGAGATTGTGGCCACGGTGCCCGGGGTAGAGGAAATCACCTCATCTTCCTCAGAGGGCCGCAGCAGGGTTCGTGTCAGTTTCGTGTGGGGTACGGAAATCGACACGGCGGCGATTGACGTTCAGGGCAAACTCGAAGACGAGATCAACGAGTTACCGGATGATATCGTCAGGCCCCGCATCCGAAAATTCGACATTGCCAGTTTCCCGGTCGTCCTGCTGGGAATTTCCAGCAATCTCGATCCCGTGGAACTCACAGAACTGATCGAAGTCCAGATCCGTTACCGCTTTGCCCGCATTCCGGGGGTGGCGCAGGTTGACGTTTGGGGAGGCTTCAACCGCGAGGTCCGGATCGAACTGGATCCTGACCGGATCAAGGCTGTGGGTCTGCCGCTGGACCGGGTGCTCGATGCGATTCGCGACGCCAACCTCGACCTTCCGGCGGGCAAGATCGAACAGGGACGTTATGAGGTCACGCTGCGCGCACCGGCCGAGTTTAGCAACCTCGATCAGATTCGAGAGACGGTCATCGTCCAGCGTGACAATGCCGCCATCACACTGGGTCAAATCGCCGAAATCAAAGACACCTATGAGAAGCTGACGCGCATCGTACGCGTCAACGGTGGGCGCGGACTCCGCGTGGCGATTCGCAAACAAGCCAATGCCAATACGGTCGAAGTGTCTAAACGCATCTTGGCTGAAATCGAAGCGGTCAACCAGGCCTTTCCTCAGATCAACATTGTCCCGGTCATCAACCAGGGCAATTTCATCGAGCGGTCCATCGCCAACGTCGCCCGCTCGGTACTTTACGGAGGCGGACTGGCCATCGTGGTTTTGCTGTTTTTCCTGCGCAACATCCGCAGCACGCTGGTGATTTCGCTGTCGATCCCGATCTCAATTGTGACCACCTTTGCCTTAATTTTCTTCGGAGGATTCACGCTCAACCTGATGACCCTGGGCGGACTGGCCCTGGGGGTGGGCATGATGGTGGACAGTTCCATCGTCGTGCTGGAAAACATCTTCCGCCGCCGCAGTGAAAATGGCGAAGCGCCGGAGCAAGCATCGGTGGAAGGCGCTCGGGAGGTCGGGACGGCAATCATCGCCAGCACCATCACCACGCTGGTCATTTTTCTGCCGTTGGTTTTCGTGCGCGGCGTTTCGGGCATCCTCTTTAAGGAACTGGCGTACGTGATCATCTTTGCGCTGATCTGTTCGCTGACGGTGGCCCTGACTCTGGTGCCCATGCTAGCGTCCAGGCTCCTGACCTCAAGCCACCAGCGGCTCAAGGAATCGGCGTCTCCAACGAACCGCTGGGCTGCCGCTGCCAATTCTATCTTTTCGGGTCTCGAAAACGGTTACCTGGATTTGTTGCGCTGGGTCTTGGGCCATCGCCTGGTCACCGTCTTTGCGGCGACTGCCGTGCTCGGCGCCAGTCTGCTTCTCTTGCCCCTGATCGGCAGCGAGTTTCTGCCCCCCAGTGATGAGGGCGAGGTTCGCATCAACGGCAAGATGGAAATCGGCACCCGGCTCGAGCTGGTCGATCGGCAGACCCGCATAATGGAGCAGATCATTCAACCGGCCGTGCCCGAAGCAGTGGCATCGGTGGTCAGCGTCGGCGCCGCCGGCTGGCGGGCTGACGCGGGTTCAGAGGGTGAAATACGCATGTCTCTGCTGCCGGCCGCCCAACGCGAGCGCTCCAATGTGGAAATCGCCCAAGACCTGCGACGCCGTTTGGACGGCCAAGTCCCCGGCATGGAGATCCGTACCCGGGCCCCGCAGGGTCAGTTTTTACTGGAACGACTCCTGGGCGGTGATGAGGGGCTGACCATCGAGATTCGCGGCTACGCGCTTGCCACGCTCGACGCTCTGGCCGCGAGCGTGGCGAAGTTGATTGTGGAGGTGCCGGGTATCACGGACGTTCAGACCAGCCTTGAAGCCGGCATACCCCAGCAGGAAATCCGCGTGAACCGTGACAAAATCGCTGATCTCGGTCTGAACGTCCGCGACGTTACCGAGCTCCTGCAGACCGCGGTGGCCGGTTCCAAAGCCGGCGAGTTCCGAACGGGGGGTAATTCCTATCGCATTCTGGTGCAGCTCAAGGATGCCGAGAAACGCTCCTTGGACGAAATTCTCAACCTTACGCTGACAACGGCTTCCGGTGAAAAGGTGGCGCTACGCAACCTCGTCGCGTCTGAAGCGAGCCGCGGTCCGATTCTGATCGACCGCAAAGACCAGCAGCGAAGGGTGACGGTCCGCGCCAACGTTACGGGGCGCGATCTGGGATCTGTGGCCGGTGACGTGCAGGCGCTGCTGGATCAAATTCCACGCCCCGTCGGCTATGATCTGACGGTCGCCGGCAATTTCGAAGAACAGCAAAAGGCTTTCAGAGAACTGGTCATCTCAATGGTGCTGGCGTTGGTTCTCGTATATATGGTGCTGGCCTGTCAATATGAATCGTTGCGGGATCCGTTGGTCGTCATGTTTTCCGTTCCTCTGGCGGCGGTGGGCGTGCTGGTGACGTTGTTTATCACCAAAACGACACTGAATGTGCAGTCCTACATCGGCTGTATTATGCTGGGGGGAATCGTGGTCAACAACGCGATACTGCTGGTGGACCAGGCCGGTCGTCTGGTTCACGACGGGATGCACACACACGTTGCCCTGGCCGAAGCCGGTCGTCGCAGATTGCGGCCGATTCTGATGACGACGTTGACCACCATCCTCGGCCTGCTACCGCTGGCTCTGGGCATCGGCGAAGGATCCGATGCCCAGGCCCCGCTGGCACGGGCGGTTGTCGGAGGCCTCACCGGATCGACACTGATTACCTTGGTACTTATCCCGGTTGTCTATTCATTGTTTCATCCTAATCCGAAATCTAGCCGATAGAGATCCCGGTTAGAAAATTTGTAAATTTAATCAAAAAATGTGGTAAATGAATAGATAACGGCTATTACGGAGACATATTTGGGTAGCAGAATTGGCGGACCAGGAGGAGAATGATATCATGGCAACCATTCACTTCAAACTCAACGGTAAGCCCGTTACTTTGAAAGTCGGTGAAGAGCGCATGCTCCTGTGGATTTTGCGCACAGATCTGGCTTTGACAGGGGTCAAATATGGATGCGGCGAAGGATTGTGCGGCGCTTGCACAGTACTTATCAACGGGGAGGCAATGCTATCATGTCAAACTTCCGTTAAGGACGTGAGCGGTGCGGAGATCCTTACGATCGAGGGCCTGACCCAAAATGGGATCCTGCACCCGATCCAACAGGCATTTATTGATCATGATGCCCTGCAGTGCGGCTTCTGCACGTCGGGGATGATTATGAAAGCGCACAATTTTTTGGCCGAAAACCCTCAGCCGACGCAAGATGAAATCATCGCAGCTATGGATGACAACCTTTGCCGCTGCGGGTCGCATGTCAGAATTGTCCAGGCCATTCAAACCGCCGCGAAACGAATAAAGAAAGGAGGGCAGGGATGAAAAACGAAAAATTTGTCAAATCCTCAAACCTTCGTCCGACGTCCTCCGCGCAGATGACTCGCCGGGAATTCTTCAAGCGCATGAGCTTGCTGGGCAGCGGTATAATTGTTTACGTGTCTTTTGGAGATCCGTCGTCCTGGGCGAAGCCGCAGGCGGACTTCAATGCGTTTTTTAGAATCGGCGCTGACGGTCGGATTACCTGTTTTACTGGTAAAATTGAGATGGGCCAGGGGATTGTCACCTCCCTGGCCCAGATGCTGGCAGATGAGCTTGTCCTGCCACTGGCATCGGTGGACATGGTCATGGGGGATACGCTGCTATGCCCCTATGACAGGGGCACTTTCGGTTCTCTGAGTACACCATATTTTGGAACGACCTTGCGGCAGGCAGCGGCCGAAGCACGATCTGTTCTGACTCAAATGGCTGCCGAGAATTTGAAGGTGCCTCCGTCGCAGTTGAAAGTTAAGGACGGACAAATCATCGATCTAAAAAACCCGAACCGCAAAGCGACGTACGCCCAACTCACTGGGGGAAAAATAATCGAACGTCGACTGAAACAAAGCGTGTCTCTTCTGCCTGCTTCCCAGCACACCATTTCTGGAAAAGCAACCGGCCGCATAGACGCTCGGCAAAAGGTGACCGGTGAAGCCCGCTATTCAGGAGACATCCGTTTGCCCGGCATGTTGTATGCAGCAATTTTGCGCCCGCCGGCCCATGATGCCATCCTGAAAAGTATAAACTTGGAGCCTGCCAAAGAAATCAATGGTGTTAAAGTCATACAGGAAGGGGATCTGATCGCCACACTCCATCAGAATCCGGATGACGCCCAAAAAGCTCTGGATAAGATAAAAGTTGAATGGGAGCAGCCGGAGCCGGAAGTTGACAATCACACCATATTCGATCATCTTCTTCGTTCTGCTCCGTCCGTGGAAATCGTAACGCAAAGCGGAAACATCGATACCGGTCGAAGCCTCTCCGTGCACCCATTCGAATCCGTCTATTTGAATCAATACGTCGCCCATGCGCCCATGGAACCCCATACGGCTGTTGTGCAGGTTGTGGGCCAAAAGGCGACCGTCTGGGCCTCCACCCAAACACCGTTCTGGGCGCAACAGGAGGTAGCCAGCACACTGGGGCTTGCTAAGAAAAACGTGCGTGTCATCACGCCTTTTGTGGGAGGCGGATTTGGTGGCAAAACCCGCAATAGGCAAGTGATCGAGGCCGCCCGGCTGGCTAAACTGGTGGGAAAACCGGTACAGGTGGCCTGGACGCGCAAAGAGGAGTTTTTCTACGATACCTTTCGGCCTGCAGCGGTTATCAAAGTAAGCTCCGGTCTGGACCGTAATCAACGTATTGTTTACTGGGATTATGACAACTATTTTGCGGGTTCAAGAAGCTCCAAACCATTTTATGATATTCCCAACCAGCGTGTTGCCGCCCGCGGCGGTTGGATGGGTGGCGGCAGCCAGGTTCATCCCTTCCATGTCGGCGCCTGGCGGGGTCCCGGCAGTAACAGCAATGTATTTGCTATGGAATCCCAGATCGACATTATGGCCGCAGCAGCTGGTATGGATCCGCTAACATTTCGTCTCAACCATTTGACGGATAAACGCATGCGCAAGGTGCTTAATGCTGCCGCCGAAAAGTTCGGTCACCGATTCGCCAAAGCCCCCACCAAGAGCGGGTTCGGCATGGCCTGCACAGATTACAAAGGAACCTACGTTGCGACCATGGCCGAAGTCAAGGTCGACGAGGAGTCAGGGGTGGTTCGGGTACAACGGGTTGTTTGCGCGCAGGATACAGGTGAGGTGATCAACCCGGAGGGTGTCAGATTGCAGATTGAAGGCTGCATCACCATGGGACTGGGTTACGTCTTAAGTGAAGAGATTCGTTTCAGAGGTGGTAAGATTCTCGATGAGAACTTTGACACCTATGAACTGCCTCGTTTTTCATGGCTGCCCAAAATTGAAACCGTATTGGTAGACAACCCTGCCATGCCGCCACAGGGGTGCGGCGAGCCGGCCATCACACCCATGGGGGCTGTCATTGCCAATGCAATTTACGACGCAATTAGCATTCGCCTCTACGAGCTTCCGATGACCCCCACCAGAATTAAAAAGGCAATAAAAAACAATTCCGGATAGTTTGAAGATGAAATTAAACATGTGACAGTTGAGGTGATTAAGTGTGAAAGTGAACCCTGTATTATACCTGATCCTTAATTCTTTACTTCGACTTCGATTGTGGTCATCATACCCGCCTCAGCATGTTCCTGGATGTGGCAATGGGTAAGACCAAACCGGTGTTTGTGTATCGAAAAACGGGAATTGGTAGTACCCCTCTTTTTGCCTCCAATTTTAAGGGCGGTCCAGCATAAGCGTATAATTGACCGAGCAATCCCAAAATTAGAGGCATTATTATCATCCTGGCAGTATTCATTCTATAATCTCCTGACGGGCCTTCATTCTTTGTCAAGGTAAGATGTTTTCTACAAAATAATACATAATTTGAAAAATTCATGTTCCATAATTAAAAAAGCAGAGGCCTTTCGGACTCTGCTTTTATTTGTAGAATACATTGCGGTTAGAGTAACTTTTCTCATTATAATTAATTTTCCTTTTATAAATTTCTAATTTGGTATTAATGCTCCACCATTTCTCCCCATGGATCCCATTCCTTTTCCAGCTTTTTGATCTGAGCTTGATGTTTTTCATTGGTCGCCTTATCGGAAGGACCAGTCATTTCCACCATCATGTGGCTAACCTTTGTAAGAATATCCGCGCAAACTATTTGGTGGTCCGGCTTCATTTCGCCTCTATCAAGCACATCGGACATCTTTGCCAGCAACATTGATAATTTTGCCAAATTTTCGTTCAACATTTAGAACTTACATCTCAGAAAAGAGCAAGGCATGTGCCAAGTTAAAATCAAGGTGCAATTTGAAGTCGTAACCGTACAAAATTAATACGAATATTTTTTATCAATTTATTTTATGTACAAGAAAACTGTGCTTGGCCTTTTTTATAAAATGAAGAGCTGCGAAAAAAGTTTGCAGATAAGTTGAAAGATTACGTTTAAATGGATAAAATTTATCCACTTAATTTGTCGATCAATTATTATGCTCAGGGAACTCGTCGAGCTATAGCTTTTTGCCCAAACCAACTTACGATAAATAAGCTTGTAAAAAGGTCTTCTATAATTATGTTTAAGTTATAAGGCTATATTCCGATTACAGCGGGAGTTTGCGAACTATCCGATAATTAGAATGAAAGGAGGCCAAAATGATGAAAAGACATATTCATTATACCTTACAGAAACCAGGTAGGGAATATTCAAGGTGACGTTATTTCGTTTTGAGAACAACCAGTGTGACATCATCAACTTGACTCGCACTTTGGCGAAATGAGGCAAGACTTTCTGTTATGGCCTGAAGGATATCTCGCGCGGCACGGTTGGCATGTTGACGAATAATCTGGCGGACGCGCTCTTTACCGAATTTTTTACCTACAGCATTTTCAGTTTCCCAAATGCCGTCGGTCCCGATGAGGATGATTTGGCCGTCAGTCCATCTTGAGCGATTATTGTGCTGAAATGACCAGTTCTCATCAACGCCAAGAGCGATGCCTTTCCCCCGCAGTTCATCAAAGGTATCCATTGACGAATCATAAACGATCGCAGGATCATGACCGGCTCTCACCCACTGTAATTTTTTTGTGGCGGTGTCGATAGCCAAAAAAAACAACGTCATGAAACTGGCGCTCTGGGAAGTATCGTCGCATAAAAGGCGGTTGACGTCGTCGATCATTTGTGCCAGATTTCCAGGTTGTGATATTCGGCTGCGCAACAGCGCTCGGACAGTAGTCATTAGCAGGGCGGCCGAGATACCATGCCCCACCACATCTCCGACGGCGACACCTATCTTCTTCTGCCCATCCTGGAAGAATGTCAGGAAATCATAATAATCTCCACCGGTTTCGTCGCAATAGATACTTCTTCCTGCAATATCTAAGTCGCCTATTTTCAGGGGTTGTCTCGGAAGTAAATTCTGCTGGACCTCCATGGCCAGATCCAGGGCCTCTTTCATCCGGATGCGCTCTTTCAGTTGACGCACCATGGAATTAAAACTGCGGGTTAACTCGCCGACTTCATCCTGTGTTTTGACCGGCAGCAGCTCGTCGTAGTCCCCGTGGGCAACCTTATCTGCGGCCCTGGATACATCTTTTATGGCGGCAACCGTCCGGCCCAATACCGATCGGATCAAAACAAGCACTAATAGAATAAAAATCGCGCCGCTGATAGTATAATACAAACGAAATCGTATGATGGGCGAAAGAATTTCTTCCCCGGGTGCAATCATCACCAGCGTCCAGGGTGCCTCATCCAATTTATAAAATCCACTGACTTCAGAGGGCGGGTGACCTTGACCGAGGATGGTTCCGAAAGGCATGTTCAACATGGCCTCCAAAGTTTTCTGCTCCAACGGATCGTTGTTATCACCGAGTTTCTGACGGGATTGCGCAGCGGCACTGATCAGAATTTTTCCAGTATTATCCACCAAAAACGCCTTAT